>UMCF01059714.1_pt1 | contig 10619 bp, 9 predicted proteins | sample 1964131 | NCBI WGS metagenome assembly UMCF01 (sample SAMEA4835958, study PRJEB28245) | human gut metagenome | biome: gut microbiome; material: fecal sample | place: Denmark | collected 2008
CGGCAGCAGCACCGTGCCGCACAGCGGCCCACGGCCCTGCCCGGACAGACGCCGCGCCCCCTCCCTGTCCAGCACCAGCAGCTCCCAGCAGCGCCGCAGCGCCGCCTCGCCGCCGATCCTCTGTACCTCAGGCGGCAGCGCCCGCTGCCACGCCGCGCCGCTGCCGCGATAAAAGCCGTACTCCGCCATACAGTTCACCTCCCGCTTAGTCTGCCGCGCCGGGAAAAATCTTATGCCGCCGATTTTTTGCTGGGCATTTCCCGCCGGCTGTGCTATACTGTGTGCTATACTTGAAGTACGATTCTTCAAAGGAGGCCGTTCCATGCAGCTTCGCGCCCATCTCCATACCGTGAACCGGCACCGGCGTCTGGTACGCCGCTACTGCCTGAAGCTGGGTCTTGTATGGCAGGGCCTGACCCACGACCTTTCCAAATACAGCCCTGTTGAATTCTGGCGCGGCTGCAAATACTATCAGGGCTGGCGCAGTCCCAACGACCAGGAGCGTCTGGAAAACGGCGTCAGTCTGGCGTGGCTCCACCACAAGGGCCGCAACCGCCACCACTTCGAGTACTGGATCGACTACTGCCGCCGGGAGGATGGCACTATCTACATCGGCGGCTGCAAGATGCCGAAGAAGTATGTGGCTGAGATGTTCTGCGACCGGATCGCCGCCTGCCGCGTCTATCAGGGCCAGCAGTACACCGACGCCTCTCCCTACGACTATTACCAGCGCTCCAAGGATCTCAAGCGCACCGACGCCAGCCGCTTCATGCACGCGGACACGGCGGCGCTGCTGGAGCGGTGGCTTCTGCTGCTGAAGGAGCAGGGGGAGGACACGGCCTTCGCCCGGATCCGGCAGGAGCTGCGGGAGGCCGCCTATTGATACCCCGCGCCCAGAAGAAATCCGGCGATTTTCAGATGTTTTTCTTGCTTTTCCCCATCTTTTGATATATACTGCTTTGGTACATTCACATGAGAGGTTATCAACGACATGACCCATCCCTATAAGACCCGAGAGGGCGGCGCTACCGTGACGGTCTTTGTCCCCTACGACTGTCAGAACCACTGCCCCTTCTGCATCAACAAAAAAGAATACGCGGACTGCACCGGCTTCAGTCTGGAAAAGATCATCGCCAGCATCCGCACCATGGACGCCATCACACCCCGCTGCGACTTCGTGTTCACCGGCGGCGAGCCGCTGGCCGATCTGGACGCGCTGCAGCGTATGCTGGACGCCATTCCCACCACTCACAAGGTGTATATCAACACCACCTTCCCCTCGCAGGAGACCACCAGCTTCGAGGAGATGCTGGCCTTCACGGAGCGGAACAAGCACAAGATCACCTGCATGAACGTCTCCCGCCATCTGGTACACTATGTGGAGGAGAGCCCGGACGCGGTGCTGGGGAAGATCGCCTGCCCCACCCGCATCAACTGCGTGCTGTACAAGAACTATCCGGCGGATAAGCTCATCGCCTATGTGGAGCGCTTCCTGCCCTACCGCATCCCCATCCAGTTCCGCTATGACTACACGGAGACGACGCCGGAGAACCTGTACGAGCAGGACAACGACCGCATCCTGCAGGATCTGAAGCGGCTGTTCACCTACAAGGGGCTGGACGGCTGCCGGATGCGCAATGGCTTCCATTTCGAGTATAAGGGCCTGCACATGACGTACCACAAAACCCTGCCCTATTCCACCATCGTGGAGGAAGGCCCGGACGGTGTGACCTACGACATCCTGTACGACATCCTCATCAAGCAGAACGGCGACATCCACAGCGACTGGACGGGCGTGCAGATGGACGTGGACGCCTACCGCAAGGTGGTATTCGAGCCCTACGACCTCCGGGTACTGGAGGGTACCGTGGACTTCTGAGACGGCAAAAAAAGATGACCGCTATGCGGTCATCTTTTTTTGCGCTCAGTGCAGGTTCAGCTTGAACAGATTGCCGTCGGCGGCGAAGTTGGTGATCTCGTACAGCACCAGAATGTCGTCGGCCTCGTCGGCCAGCGACTGCAGCTTCTCCCGGCAGTACCGCAGATCCACCATGGTGATAGTCTCGTAGTCCCCCGTGAGGAACGGCACAAAGCTGTTGGCGAAGGAGTCCTTGATGAGCAGCAGGTGCTTTCCGTTCTCCGTGCCGGTGCGGATCACCGCCTTGGCGTAGTTGCCGCCCAAAAACAGCTCGTACTTGTCCTTCTTCTCCAGCGCCGTCAGGTCGTACAGGCTGTCCCGCTCCGTGCCGTCGCAGTCGGCGGAGACAATGGTAATATCCGGGCAGTAGTCCACAGTGTCATACACGCTGTCCGGCAGCAGCACCTTGGAGTACAGCGTGCCCCGGAAGCGGTCGGTGGCCTGCGTCAGCGCATAGCTGCGGGCGGTATGGCCCGTGGCCGCCGCCCACACGCCGTAGGCGGCCCGCGCGCCCTCTGTCGTCCAGTGGTGGTCGGTGTGATAATAAGGGTCCTCTACCCCGGCCAACGCCGTGCGGGCGTCCGCAAGCGTCCCCCCCAGTTTGTCCGTCAGGAGGGAAAACGCCTTGTCCTCGTCGTAGTAGGGGGCGTTTTTCGGCAGGCATTCGCCCAACACACCGGCAGGGCTGGGCGCCATCAGCATGGTGCAGCTTTTGCCGCTGTTGGCGGCGAAAAATGTCTCCACCGCCGTCAGATTTTTTTCGTAGTTGGCCCAGTCGAAGGTATCGTCCGTGACCTTGGCGAACAGGCGGCCCTCCGCACCCAGATAGGTGCCGCTGATGTCCTGCCGCCCCTCCATCCGCTGGAGAACGGAGCGCGCGCCCGTCCAGAAGTCCCGCAGCAGGATCTGGTCGCTGGTATAGTTCTCCGTCTCCGTCATAAACCTGCCGGACAGCACATTGTCCGCCGTCAGCTCCGGCGTGGTCTGGAGATAGCGATTTTCATTCTCAGAAAAGGCCCGGTCCGGCGTAAAGAAGAAGCTGCCCACGGACAGGCCCAGCAGGATCACGCAGATGGCGATGAGCGGGGCCGGCATATTTCGTTTCATACGCACCCCTCCTCAGAACCGGAAATACAAAAACGGGTTGTAGCTGTCGCCCACCAGAAACGCCACGGACACCAGCAGCACCAGCACCGCCCATACGGTGCGCAGCGTATCGGACACGGCGATGGACATACCGTCCTCCCACCGGCGCCACAGCCGCTTGGGCAGGGACGTGCAGCCGATGACCGCCAGCGCCAGCACCAGCCAGAAGCTGCGCAGCAGGTAGGCGGCGGTGCCGTCGAAAAATGTGCCGGAGAGCATGTGGCCCAGATAAGCGCCCAGCTGGCTGAAGTCCGTGATAGCGAACAGCACCCAGCCCAGAATGAAGCACAGGCATGTGTACACATGCCCCACCCAGCGAGGGGCACATTCCAGCTTTTTCAGCAGGAACGTCTTTTCCAGCAGCAGCAGTACCGCGTAGTACACACCCCACAGCACGAAGTTCCAGCTGGCGCCGTGCCACAGGCCGGTAAGAAACCAGACGATGGCGATGTTCAGCATCTGACGGCCCAGCCCCTTGCGGTTGCCGCCCAGCGGAATATAGACGTACTCCCGGAACCATGTGGACAGGCTGATATGCCAGCGCCGCCAGAACTCCGTGACGGTGCGGGATTCGTAGGGGTAGTTGAAGTTCTCCAGAAACCGGAAGCCGAACAGCCGTCCAAGGCCGATGGCCATGTCGGAGTAGCCGGAGAAATCGAAGTAGATCTGAAACGTGAATGCCAGCGCCCCCAGCCACGCCGTGACAATGGAGGGCGCGGACATGGCGGCGGTCTCCTCCCACACGGCGCCCATCTGGTTGGCCAGCAGCACCTTCTTGCCCAGCCCGACGACAAACCGCTGCATACCGGCGCTGGCGTCAGGCAGCGACTCCCGGTGCCGGTTCTCCAGATCGTCCGCCACCGTCTTATACTGGACGATGGGCCCGGCGATGAGTTGGGGGAACAGCGTCACATAGGCGCTGAAGTCCACGATGTTCCGCTGGGGCGGCACCACACCGCGGTACACGTCGATGGTGTAGCTCATGGTTTGGAACGTGTAGAACGAGATGCCGATGGGCAACAGCAGTCCCAGCGCGGGGATGGCCGTGCCCAGCAGACCGTTTATATTGGTAATGGCGAAATCCGTGTACTTGAAGAACCCCAGGATACTCAGATTCCCCACCACGGACACGATGAGCACCGCCTTGGCCCTCTTGGGCTTCCCCACGGCGCGGAAATGGCCGATGGCCAGTCCGTTGCAGTAGTCGAACACCGTGGAAAACAGCATGATAAGGATATATTTCGGCTCGCCCCAGCCGTAAAACAGCAGGCTGAACACCAGAAGCAGCGCATTGCGCAGCTTCCGGGGGCATAGGAAGTACAGAATACCCACCAGCGGCAGAAACGCCAGCAGGAACGTGGTACTGCTGAAAACCATGTGTCGGCTCCTTTGTTCAGTGGTCAAAAATGGGGCAGGCGAGCCTGCCCCATCCGCTTGTGTTTACTTGACGCCTGCCAGCTTGCCCATCTGGTAGCTGCCCCGGATGGCGGACAGGTTGTTGATGAAGATCACGTCCGTGACCCCGTTGGTCTTGGCGAAGTCGGAGACGCTGCCGCTGTAATAGCGGTAGTCGATAACGTACACCGTCTGGTAGTGATCCACCAGGAACGGCACGAAGGCGTTGCCGAAGGACTCCTTCACCACCACGCACTTGGAGCCGTCGGACAGGTCGGGGTTCTCGATGACGGTGTAGGGGTTGTCGCCCATGATGAACGTGCCGTACTTCAGACCGGCGGCCGCGTCGGACTCGTCATAGATGACCTTGCCGGGCGTCAGGCTGTCCGCCGTCTTGCCGTACTGCATCCGGGCCTCGGTGCTGATGGGATGGTACGCCGTCACCGTATCGGGGTCGTTCTTCATGACGTCGGGCTTGCCGGCGTCGTTGTAGAACGAGCCGAGGAAGCCGTCAAACTGGCTGACCTCATACTCCGACAGGCTGTGGGGCGTGATGCCCTTGACGCCGCAGAACTCCCGGTAAGCGTAGTAGGCGCCCAGCGCCGTCCAGTGATGATCCGTGCGGAAGTAGATATACTCGCTGCGGTGGGACATCAGCATATCGTGGAGTGGTACCGTTTTTACATTGTTCCCCATGGCGGCCAGAATATCCTTCTCCGCCTGGGCCTGATCGCTGCCGGGAATGTCGCTGTACAGCGCGTCCGGCAGGGTGATGCCGCTGGACAGCGGCACCGCCAGCGTGTACACCGTGCTGGTGCCGGACAGCTGGTCGGCCACGGCGGTCACGATGTCCGCGTAGCTTTTGGCAAGGCTGTCCACATAGTTGTACATCTCAAAGCCGCTGCTGCCCACCACATACACGCCGCCGGCCTGATAAGGCGTGGCATCGGTGGTGATGGTGTCCACCGTCTTATTGCCGGTGGTCTGCTGGGTATCGTCCGGCGCAGTGCCGGTCTGCCCGTCCCCGTTGTCCGGCGTCTGGGTGTCGTCCGGAGTCTGGGTATCACCCGGCTGCGTCACCACCGGCTCGTCGGACTTGTCTGCGGGGGTATCCTTCTTGAAGGTATCCGTGAAAATGGCCAGCGCCCCCAGCACCAGCGCCGCCAGCACAATCACCAGCAGCAGGGCGGGCAGCGGACTGCGGCGGCGGCGATAGCGGCGGCCGCTGTATCTCCGTCTACTCACTTGACGTACTCCTTGATGATGCTGCGGGCCGTGTCGGTGTCAGAGGTGACGCACAGCACCACGCAGGTGCCGTAAGTCTCGAAGATGGCCCCGTTGATGCGGTCTGCCTCGGCGGGCAGATAGCGCTCCATTTCGGTCTTCTGGCTGTCCAGAAATGCCTGCATGGACGTGCGCAGCGCCGCGGCGGACGTACCGTCGTAGCACTCGATGACAAAGATCTCCTCGGCGGTGGAGCCGGAGGACATATAGGCCGCCGCGTCACACTTCGCCGGCAGCTGGAAGTAGTAGCCCAGCTCCTCGTTGGGAACGGCGGTCAGCTCGGCATCAAAGGAAGTCTTTTCCAGCAGCGCCTGTGCCAGCCCCTGCGCGTTGACGGTGGTATCCTTCGTGCCGCAGGCAGCCAGCGTGAAAACTGTCATCACGGCAAGCAGCAGTGAAATGATTCGTTTCATAGTGTTCTCCTCAAATCGTTCTTACATGTATCGTGCGGGGAAAGACAAACTTTCCCGAATAGGTATTATAGTACAAACCGCTTAAAAGGGAAAGAGTCAATTTGTAACAAAGCGGTTAATTTTCCGGGAAGACTGCCCCGCCCCTCCGTTCCTTATGACGGTGCCGCGCCCCATACGGTTCCGTGTTTTGTCTCTCCCCCTTTACAAACGGGCATTTTTTGATATAATAGTACCATCCGTTGACAAGGGCAAGCACGCCTGACAGCGTGTCTTTCTGGCGCTTTTTGCCCTTTTCGCCTTGGCTTGCGCCAGCAAGCCTGCGTCTCAAAAGCCAAAAATCACTCAAAAATCCATCGCTGGCAGGTGCGAGACAGTTTTGTCGGAGCAGAAATGTGTCCAGGCAAGGAAAGGCCCGCAGGGAATACTGCCGTATTAGCAAGGGACTTGACGCAGTATGGGCGCATTTCTGCCCGCCAAAACCGCGTTTGCCCTTGTTAACGGATGGTAAGGCTAAGGAATTTTACAGGCATAAGGAGATATGATATATGGCCGTGATCGAATACGATGAGTACAAGCAGAAGCTGCAGGCGCTGGAGCCCACGCTGGGCGAGCTGGAAAAGGCGCTGGGCATCCCCAAGGCTCGGGAGGAGCTGGCCGAGCTCCAGAAGGAGACGGAGCAGGAGGGCTTCTGGAATGACCTGGAGCGCAGCCAGCAGGTAAGCCGTCAGGTCAAGCGCCTGGAGAATAAAATCAAAAAGCACGATAAGCTGGTGTCCGAGTGGGAGGACACCCTGACCCTGTGCGAGATGGCGCAGGAGGAGGATGATCCCTCCCAGCTGGAGGACGTGATCTCCGGCTACGAGACGCTGGAAAAGGAGATCAGTGAGCGCCGTCTGGCGGCGCTGCTGTCCGGCGAATATGACGGCAATAATGCCATTCTCACCTTCCACGCCGGTGCCGGCGGCACCGAGGCGCAGGACTGGACGGAGATGCTGTACCGAATGTACACCCGCTGGGCCGAGCGCCACGGCTACACCTATCAGCTTATGGACTACGAGGCCGGCGATGAGGCCGGCATCAAGTCCGCCACTATCCTCATCGAGGGCGAAAACGCCTACGGCTACCTCAAGAGTGAAAACGGCGTCCACCGTCTGGTGCGCGTCAGCCCCTTTGACGCCAACGCCCGCCGCCAGACCAGCTTCGCCGCGCTGGAGGTCATGCCCGAGCTGGATGACGACAGCGAGATTGATATCCGTCCCGAGGATATCGAGATGCAGGCCTGCCGCTCCTCCGGTGCCGGCGGCCAGCACATCAATAAGACGTCCTCCGCCGTCCGCCTGACCCACCTGCCCACCGGCATCGTGGTGTTCTGTCAGACGGAGCGCAGCCAGTTCCAGAACCGCGACAATGCCATGAAGATGCTACGTGCCAAGCTGGCGGAGCTGAAGCTCCAGCAGCACGCCGAGAAGATCAGCGACCTGAAGGGCGTGCAGATGAAGATCGAGTGGGGCAGCCAGATCCGCTCCTATGTGTTCATGCCCTACACGCTGGCCAAGGACACCCGCACCGGCTATGAGATGGGCAACATTCAGGCCGTGATGGACGGCGACATCGACGGCTTCATCAACGCCTACCTCACTGCCGCCGCCAACGGCGAGATCAAGAAATAATTTCTCGAGAATTTCAGATCACTCTGTGTATTTTCAATACGCAGAGTGATTTTTTTCAACCAAAGCCACGCGTTAGACGCGTGGCTTTGGTTGAAAAAACAGAGCCGCTGATGCGGCTCTGTTTTTTATGTACTTTCGGCAGTGCTTCAGCACTTCTCGAACACCACAGCGGTGCCCATACCGCCGCCGATGCACAGGGTCGCCAGGCCCTTCTTGGCCTCGGGACGACGCTGCATCTCGTGCAGCAGGGTGACGATGATACGCGCACCGGAGGCGCCCACGGGGTGACCCAGAGCAATAGCGCCGCCATTAACGTTGACCTTGCTCATATCAAAATGCAGCTCGCGGGCCACAGCGATGGACTGCGCGGCAAACGCCTCGTTGGCCTCCACCAGATCGATATCGTCGATGGTCAGACCGGCCTTCTTCAGAGCCTGACGGGAAGCGGGCACGGGGCCAACGCCCATGATCTTGGGATCCACGCCGCCCTGACCCCAGCCGATCAGCTTGGCCATGGGCTTCAGGCCGTACTTCTCCACAGCCTCGCCGGAGGCCAGCACGATGGCGGCAGCGCCGTCGTTGATGCCGGAGGCGTTGGCAGCGGTCACGCGCTGGGTACCCTTATCGGCAGCCTCCTGTGCGCCGGTGACCTCGAAGGTATGTACCACCTGGGGATTGGGGGACTCGGGACCCACGGGGAATGCGCCCTTCAGCTTGGCGATGCTGTCAGCGGTGACGCCGGCCTTGGGATACTCGTCCTTGGCAAAGGGAACCATGTCCTTCTTGACCTTGACCATCACGGGGACGATCTCATCATCAAAGCGGCCGGCGGCCTGCGCGGCCTCCGCCTTCTGCTGGGAGGCAGCGGCGAACTCGTCCTGCTCGCGGCGGGTGATGCCCCAGATGTCGTTGATGTTCTCAGCGGTGGTGCCCATGTGGTAGTTGTTATAGGCGTCCCACAGACCGTCCTTGATCATGGTGTCCACCAGCTTCTTGTCGCCCATACGAGCGCCCCAGCGGGCGTCGGGCGCGGCATAGGGGGCAGCGCTCATGTTCTCAGTACCGCCGCAGACCACGATGTCGGAATCGCCGGCCAGAATGGAACGGGCGCCCTCGATGACGGACTTCATGCCGGAACCGCAGACCATGCCGACGGTATAGGCGGGCACGGAATAGGGGATACCGGCCTTAATGGAAACCTGACGCGCCACGTTCTGGCCCTGTGCCGCGGTCAGGATGCAGCCGAACATCAGCTCGTCCACGTTCTCAGGCGCGATATTGGCGCGCTTCAGAGCCTCCTTGACCACCACAGCGCCCATCTCAGCGGCGGGGGTGTTCTTCAGGGAACCGCCAAAGGAACCGATAGCGGTTCTGCAGCAATTGACAACATACAGGTCTTTCATGAAAGTTACCTCCTATAAAGATTAAGGTCATTATACAGCTTCGTATAACGAATGTCTACGCCCATGATAGTCAACTTTTTAACAATAGTCAACCACGAATTGCAAGTTTGTTAAAAAATCGTCAAAAGGTGCATAGCAGGCCGCCGCTTTCCGTCATTTTGACGGACGCGGGCCTTACTGCTCGGCCTGCTGCGGGGTCTGCCCCAGCTGGCTGCGCAGCTGCGTCAGCGCCGTGTAGAACGTGCCGGTGTCGATAGCGGCGTACAGCTCCTCGTTGTAGACCACATTGGCCTCGCTGCGCCGGGCCTGCAGCAGCGTGTTGAAATAGGTAGGCAGCACGGCGGACAGGTCTGTCTCCTCCCGCAGGAAGATATAGTAGCCGTCGTCCGTCGCCACTACGCCGGTCATCTCGCTGGGCTGCAGTGCCGTCACCGCCTGACTCAGCGCATCGCCGGAGGTGCCGTCACCGGCGGCAAAGGTGATGCTGTCCATCTGATCCACCTGGCGCTCCTGACAGATGGCGGCATGCTCGGCGATCTTGTCCTCCGCCTCCTGCATGCGCTTGAGGTAGCCGTTGGCCTCCTCCTCGGCGCCGTCGCCGGCCTCCACATAGATGACCTTGCCGGTGAGATAGCCGTTGTCCGCCGCGTACTGGGCCAGTGCCGCCGTGTCGGGATACAGGGCGCTGCCCTCGGTGCAGAACTCGCTCTGCATCCGCTGGTACAGGTACGCCGTCTCGTTGATGCGGTCATAGACCTCCTCGGTGATGCCCTGCGTCTCCAGCTGCTGCTGGTAGGCCTCCTCGCTGCCGTAGTATGTCACATACTCCAGCCGCTGGGCGTCCAGTGCCGCCTGATCCTCCTCGGTCAGCGTCACACCTGCCTCCTCCGCCCACGCCCGCACCACGCTGTACAGCTTCACCGTCTCCAGCGTGTCGGTCTTGGCGTAATCGCCGTAGGACAGGCCCTCTGTCAGCTCCGCGCTCCAGTCCACATCGGGCACATAGGTGCTCAGATACTCGCAGTCATAGGCCAGCCAGTACAGATATTCCTCCGCCGTTACGGTCTGCCTGTCGATAAGCAGCAGCTCCGCGTCGGGATGGATCCCGCTGGCCTGATACAGCAGGCCGTCGGTGCGGCTGCCCTTCTTCATGCCGCCGGTGAGGGCGATGGCCCCCACCAGCACCACAGAGGCCAGCGCACCGGCGATCAGACGTACCCAGTTATTCTTCATGGTCATTTCCTCCTTCTCGGGACTGCTGTCCCTGTATCTCATTCTGCTGCAAGCGCAGCTGTTCTACAAGGCCGCCTGCGGCGTCCAATGCATCCTCGTTGGGCTGCAAAAACAGCGTCAGCCGGGGCGATGTCCCCGCCGTCAGCTGCAGGCGGCT
>UMCF01037890.1_pt1 | contig 10608 bp, 10 predicted proteins | sample 1964131 | NCBI WGS metagenome assembly UMCF01 (sample SAMEA4835958, study PRJEB28245) | human gut metagenome | biome: gut microbiome; material: fecal sample | place: Denmark | collected 2008
CAAAAGAACAGGAAATAACAAGAGCGCACGTACCTGTAATGATAGCAGGTACGTGCGCTTTCTCTTTATCATGTGCCTTAATGGGAAAGATATTCGCTGCTGAGCTTTTCCAGCGTGGCGCTGTCAATATACTGGTTAATGACCTGGTTCAGCCCTTCCCAAAAGCCCAGGGTCTCGCACTGGGCGCGGTGGGGGCAGCTTTCTGCGGAAGTGGCAAGGCAGGGAACGGGGACAATCTCGCCCTCCACCGCGCGCAGGATATCGCCCGCAGTGATCTGGGCGGCAGAGCGGCTGAGCCGGTAGCCGCCCTGGCTGCCGCGGCCGCTTTCTACAAGGCCGGCTTTGCTTAACGGGGCAACGATCTGCTCCAGATATTTTACGCTGATGCCCTGATTATCGCTGACTGCTTTAAGGGGCAGATACTCCCCGGGGGTGGCGCTGGCCAGTTCCACCATCAAAAGCAGTGCATAGCGGTCCTTGGTTGAAAACTTCACGGTGTTAATGCCTCCTGATGTCTGATGCCTTTATCATAGCAGATTTTTGCCCGTGCGGCAAGCCTTTGGCGCTGCCAGGCGGGGCGGGCCGCGGCGATTTTCTGACATATTGCAGATTTTACACTCTACAAACCTGCTAAACTTATAGGAAAATGCTGAAATGTACAAATACGCTTGACAACCGTGCCAAATGGGGCTATACTTGCGCCATAGCAAAAAACAAATGTGCCGCACCACAAAGGTGCTGGTTCAGCAGGGAAAGGAAGTGCTGTCAGAATGAAAACCGCAGAACGCCGTGATGGTATGATGATGTGCATGTGCAGTTTGCTCCGGCAGCCTGTACCTGTTTTCCCTGCGCGCATTTAACAGCAGGGGTGCAGCGGCGGCGTGCCGGGAACGGTACGCCGCCGCTTTTGCTTTATATAAATATTTTATCCCCGCGTTTATCTGGATAGAAAGGGTGGGTTACCAATGAAATACAGTCCCCGCTGTAAGCAGCCCGGCGTGCGAATGTGTTGCGCTGTTTGAGGGAACACCACAACATAACTTAAAACAAACACAAACCGGAAAAATAACCGTAACAAAAAGGAGATAACAACCATGAAAAAGCTGATTTCTACTGTTCTGGCCGCAGCCCTTACACTCAGCCTGGCCGCTTGCGGTTCTACTGCCGCTTCTTCCACCTCTGAGGCCGCTTCCGGCAGCGAAGCCGCCAGCACTGCTTCCAGCGAAACTGCATCGGATGCCTCCGATGCCGTCGATTTTACCGGTGATGGCTATGATGCTGCCGTTGACTATGCTTCACTGGCTGGCACCACCATCAAGGTGGCTGCTTCCCCCGTGCCGCATGCCGAGATTCTGAAAGTGGCTGGCGATATCCTGGCAAAGGCAGATATCACCCTGGATGTGGTTGAATATACCGACTATGTGCAGCCCAACCTGGTAACCGAGTCTGGCGAAGTGGATGCCAATTACTTCCAGCACGGCCCCTACCTGGAGGACTTTAACGAGAAGAACAACACCCACCTGGTAAGCGTTGCCGCCATCCATTACGAGCCGTTTGGCCTGTACCCGGGCAAGACCAAGAGCCTGAACGACCTGGCTGACGGTGCCAAGATTGCAGTTCCCAACGATGCCACCAACGAAGCCCGTGCCCTGCAGCTGCTGGCTGCCCAGGGCATCATTACCCTGAAAGAGGATGCTGGCCTGGCCGCCACCAAGAACGATGTTGTGGATAACCCCCACAACATTGAGCTGGTAGAGATGGAAGCTGCCCAGCTGCCCCGTACCCTGTCCGACGTTGACTTTGCTGTTATCAACGGCAACTATGCTGCCGAGGCTGGCTTCTCTGCCAGCAAGGACGCCCTGGCCGTTGAGGATGCAACCTCTGAAGCTGCCCAGACCTACGCCAACCTGCTGGTTGTAGAAGAAGGCAACGAGAACGAGCCCGCCATCAAGGCACTGGTTGCTGCCCTGACCAGCCAGACCGTGAAGGATTACATCGATTCCACCTATGACGGTGCGGTGGTTGCCGTTTTCTAAGGCAACACCGCACAATTCCCGCCTTACGGCTTAAGCACCGCTCCGGCGACTGCGGCACGGCATCTGCGTTGCCAAAATGCTCGATAATACACAAAGTATTATCTGCGCTTTTGGCTTAGCATCTGCCGCACCTCGCTCGCCGTATCGGCACTTAGAATTATGCGGTATTGCCCTAAATAAAAAGTAAACTCTCATTATCCCCTGTGCCCACCTCCGGACACAGGGAATTTTGGGATTAAGGAGCCAGAAATTATGATCCAGATCCAACACCTGACAAAGCGGTTTGCCGCGGCGGGCGCAACGGTGGTTGCCCTGAACGACATCAACCTGGAAATTCAGGACGGCGATATTTACGGTATTATCGGCATGTCCGGCGCAGGCAAGTCCACGCTGGTGCGGTGCATCAATATGCTGGAATGCCCGGACGAGGGCAAGGTGATCGTGAACGGCCGCGAAATGATGCAGCTGAGCCCCGCAGAGCTGCGCGATGCCCGGCGGGAGATCACGATGATCTTCCAGCAGTTCAACCTGCTGATGCAGCGCACCTGCCTGAAGAACATCTGCTTCCCCATGGAGCTGGCCGGTGTGCCCAAAGAGAAAGCCACAGCCCGCGCCAGGGAGCTGCTGGAGCTGGTTGGCCTGCCGGACAAGGCGGACGCTTACCCAGCGCAGCTTTCCGGCGGGCAAAAGCAGCGCATTGCCATTGCGCGTGCCCTGGCCACCAACCCCAAGGTGTTGCTGTGTGACGAAGCCACCAGTGCCCTGGACCCCAACACCACCCACGCCATTTTGCAGCTGATCCAGAAGATCAACCGCGAAATGGGCATTACGGTGGTTATCATTACCCACCAGATGAGCGTGGTGGAGGATGTGTGCAGCCACGTTGCCATTTTGGATAACGGCACCGTGGTAGAGCAGGGCAGTGTGCGGGATATCTTCTCGAACCCGCATTCCGACGCTGCCAAGCGGCTGGTGTTCCCGGCGGGTACGCCGGAGCGCGAGCTGCTGCCCGGCCGCAAAATGGTGCGTGTTGCCTTTAACGGCACCCAGACGACCGATAAGCCACTGGTGGCCAGCCTTGCCATTGAGTGCGGGGCGCTGGTTTCGATTGTGGCAGCGGACACCCGCGTGGTAAACGGCCAGACGCTGGGCAGCATGCTGCTGGCCCTGCCGGAAGGCGAAGGCGCTGCCAAGGCGCTGGATTACATCAAGAATTATCCCGGCATTACCTACGAGGAGGTGGGCAGCAATGGCTGAATTTTTTGCATCGAAGGACTGGCAGACTTTTTTGGATGTTCTGCCTTCCATCCCGGCAGAAACCTGGGATACTTTTTACTCTACCGTGGTGGCCACCCTGTTTGCACTGGTCATCGGCCTGCCGCTTGGTGTGCTGCTGGTAACGGGTGAGCCCGGTGGTGTGCGCCCGCTGCCCCGCTGGGTTATGCGGCTGCTGAACGGCGTAATCAACCTGCTGCGCAGTGTGCCGTTCTTGATCTTGATGATCATTGTCATTCCGCTGTCCCGCTTGATCGTGGGCACTTCTATTGGTACGGTGGCATCCATTGTGCCGCTGGTCATTGCATCCTTCCCGTTTGTGTCCCGTCTGGTGGAAACCAGCATCCGTGAGGTGGATTCCGGCGTGGTGGAAGCAGCCCAGAGCATGGGGGCAACCCCGCTGCAGATCATCACCAAGGTGCTGATCCCCGAAAGCATGCCCAGCCTGATTGCCAACGCAACCATTGCTGCCACAACCATTCTGGGCTATGGCGCTATGGCAGGTGTGATCGGCGGCGGCGGCCTGGGCAAGGTTGCCATCAACTATGGCTACTACCGCTATAACCTGGTGCTGGAAATTTTTGCAACTGCGCTGCTGGTTGTGCTGGTGCAGGTGCTGCAAAGCATTGGCACCCGCCTGGCCACCAGGTGCGACAAGCGCGTGCAGAAAACCAAAGGCTAAAATAAAACGATAAAAAGCGAAACGGCTGGCCGTACAGACAAAATCACCTGCACGGCCAGCCGCTTTTTGTGTGCTTTTGGGCTTATTGGCATCGCTTTTGCTTATTCAAAATTTGTTCACCAAATCTTACCAAATCGTTCAGAACTCCTTAACGAGGTTTCCATAATCTGCCCGTATAATAACAGTGTACTCGAAAGAGAGAAACAAAAACGTAAACGACGTTTTAAAACATCCACTGCGTCCTTCGCCATGCCAGACGCCCGCAGCAATCGCAGCGGCCGCCGGCGAAGGCCAGACAACCAACAATGCCGGGCAACCGGCTTTACATACATTTCTCCTCCTTCTCCTTCCTTTCCAATTTGTTACGAAAAAAAACATGCGCCCTTTGCAGCGGCCAAGGCTTCGCAGCCTGCCCAACGCAAAGGGCGCATCGTTTATTATTTCAGAATATACTTTATCATCACAGACTGGCAATATCCGCCAACAGGGCATCTACGTCCTCGTTACGGGTGGCCCAGCTGGTGCAGAACCGCACGGCAGTGTGCTCGGCGTCCGGCTTGGCGGTCAGGGTCATGGCGTACTTTTCGCTCAGGGCATTGTACCAGCTGTTGGGCAGGATGGGGAACTGTTGGTTGGTGGGGGAATCAAACAGCATGGCGCAGCCCTTTGCTTCAAACGCAGCGCGGATGCGCATGGCCTGGCGGTCCGCCTTAGCGGCCATAGTGTAATAGGGGCTGGAACCAGTGCCGTCCTCGCCGTTCAGCAGGGCAAGGAATTGCAGCCCCAGCAGGCGGCCCTTGGCCAGCATGGCGCCGTGCTGCTTGATGGCGTAGCGGAAATCCTGGTCCAGATCGGGGTTATTGATGATAACGGCTTCGCCAAACAGCGCACCGCACTTGGTTCCACCCAGGTAGAACACATCGCACAGGTTGGCATAATCCTGCAGGTTCAGATCATTGGCTTCGCTGGCAAGGCCGTAAGCCATGCGGGCACCATCCACAAACAGGCACAGGCCGCAATCATAGCAGGTGGCGGAAAGGTCGGTCAGCTCCTCCTTGGTGTACAGGGTGCCGTCCTCAGTGGGGTTGGAGATATACACCATGCCGGGCTGGGCAATGTGCTCGTGGCTGGCATCGGCCCAGTGAGCGTCGTAAGCATCCCTCACCTGCTGGGCGGTAATTTTGCCCTGCACGCTGGGCAGGGCAAGGCACTTGTGGCCGGTGGCTTCCACCGCGCCGGTTTCATGTACATTGATATGCCCGCTGTCGGCACACAGCATGCCCTGCCAGGGTTTTAACAGGGCATCCACCACGGTAAAGTTGGCCTGGGTGGCACCCACAAAAAAGTGGACTCCGGCATCCGGGGCATCGCACAGCTTACGGATCAGGCCGCGGGCCTGATCGCAGTAATCGTCCATGCCGTAACCGGGGGTCTGTTCCAGATTGGTCTTTTGCAGCAGGTCCAGCACCGGCTGGGCGGCACCCTCGCCATAATCACATTCAAAGCGGATCATAAGATCGCTCCTTTCCGTTTTAACCGTTCACTGCGGGCAGAGTACCCGACAGCATACTTATCCATTATAAAGTCTGTACCGTTTTTTGTAAAGGCAATACCGCATCATTCTAAGTGCCGATACGGCGAGCGAGGTGCGGCAGATGCTAAGCCAAAAGCGCAGATAATACTGGATGTCTTATCGAGCATTTTGGCAACGCAGATGCCGTGCCGCAGCTGCCGGAGCGGTGCTTAAGCCGCAAGGCGGGAATTGTGCGGTGTTGCCTAAAGAAAGCACTGTGCAGAAAAGCCGCAGCAGCGGCGTACAGGGAGCAAAACAAAAAATCCGGACGCTTTTTGGCAAGCGCCCGGATTTTCAACAAGTTCAGCGGTTATCGTGGATAACTTTGCCCTTTTGCACCACGGCAAGGATGTTCAGGTCATCATCGGCCAGAACCACGTTGCCATAGCGCCCGGCGGCCAAAGAGCCATAATCAGCATCAACGCCAATGCTCTGGGCCGGGTTTTCGGTCGCGGCGCGCACCGCGCTTTCCAGCGGAACGCCCATCTCGCACACAGCACGGCGCATGCAGTCATACAGGCAGGTAGCGCTGCCGGCGATGGTATCGGGGTGCTCGGTCAGGGTGGCGCGGGGGCCGCGCACCGTAACGGCCTGGCCACCCAGGCTATAAGCGCCGTCCGGCAGCCCGCAGGCCATCATGCTGTCTGCAATCAGGATCACATGGTCATCCCCGAAGGTGTTAAAGGTAAAGCGCACCACAGCGGGGTGAATGTGAACATTATCGGTGATCAGCTCCACATCGGCACCGTCTTCCAGCGCGGCAATAATGGGGCCGGGGGCGCGGTGGGTGATGCCGGGCATGGCGTTATACAGGTGGGTCATGTGGCTGGCACCGGCGGCAAACGCAGCCTTGGCGGTATCATAATCCGTGCAGGTGTGGGCAATCGAGATGCACACCTCGTTGTGGCAGTCACGGATAAAATCCAGATTGCCGGGTTCTTCCGGGGCAACATCCACCAGCTTGATCAACCCGCCACTGCGTGCCTGCAGCCGGCGGAACATGGCGGCATCGGCCCCCTGCACATACTTGGGGTTCTGTGCGCCGATCTTTTTGGGGCTGATGTAGGGGCCTTCCATGTTGATGCCGACCAGGTCAGCACCCTGACCGTTCTTGTGGGCGGCGGCCACATCCATAATGCCGTTCAAAATCTCCTCGCTGAACGTCATGGTGGCGGGGCAGATGGCCAACACGCCTTTGCTGGCCTCAAAATCGGCAATGGCCTGCAAACCGGCTTCATCGGCATCGCAGAAATCATGCCCGACAGCACCGTGGAAATGAATATCCACCAAACCGGGCAAAGCATAGGCACCGTTGGCATCCAGAACTTCCTCGCCCTCCAGCGGGGGCGCACCAAAGGCAATGCGGCCATCCCGGATGGTCAGATCCCCTGTTTTGAAGGTATGTTCCGGCGTATAAATTCTTGCATTTTTGATAATCATTGAGAAATTCCCTCTTATCAGTTATGCAGTAAGGGCTTGAGCGATACGCTTAGTCCAGCTTGGAAGCAGCTTCGGCATCCAGCACCAGGGTGAAATCCGGGTGCATCTGCAGGATGGAAGCGGGAACTTCCGGCGTGACGGGGCCGAAGAAAGCTTTCTTAATGATGTCAGCCTTGCCAACGCCGTTGGCAACCATCAGAACCTTGCGGGCCTGCATGATGGTTTTGATGCCCATGGTGTAGGCTTCTTTCGGGACCAGATCTTCGTTGTTGTCAAAGAAGCGCTTGTTGGCCTCAATGGTCTCTTTGGTCAGGTGGACACAGTGGGTGCCAAGCTCAAAAGCGGCACCCGGCTCGTTAAAGCCAATGTGGCCATCGTGGCCAATGCCCAGCAGCTGCAGATCCACGCCGCCCAGATGCTGGATGATTTCATCATAGTGGGAGCACTCGGCAGCAGCATCCATGTTGGTGCCGGCAGGCATATGGATGGCTTCGGGGCGGATGTTGACCAGGTCAAACAGGTTGCGGTGCATGAAGGACCAGTAGCTTTCGGGATGCTCGCGGGGCAGACCGCGGTATTCGTCCAGGTTGACGGTGTTTACTTCCGCAAAATCAAGGTCGCCCTTGTTGTACCATTCAACCAGCTGTTTGTAGGTGCCAACGGGGGTGCCGCCGGTTGCCAGGCCCAGCACGCAGTTGGGCTTCATGATGACCTGTGCCGAGATGATATTGGCCGCTTTGCGGGACATATCATAATAATCTTTTGCACGAATAATTTTCATGGGGAACATCTCCTTATTCTTTTTTTGTGCGCGGACAGCCATTACCTATAGTATAGCACAAACACCACAAAGAAACTAGAGATTGTAGAAAAAAGAGAGAAAAAACAAAGAAATATTTTAGGAAAATATAACAAAAAATCCTGGCTCCGGAAACCGGAACCAGGATGAGGGAACGCTGCCTTACAACAGCTTTTGCAGTTCTTCGTAAACAAAGCGGACCTGCGTGCCAAGAATGACCTGGCAGGCCGTGGGGGTGGAGCGGATCACACCGGAAGCCCCGGCGGATTTGAGTGCCTTTTCGTCCACCTTAGCGCCATCTTTCAGCTGGAAGCGCAGCCGTGTGGCGCAGCAGCTGGCTTTTTGCACATTGGCCTTACCGCCCAGCGCAGCCAGAATGTTGGCGGCGATGCCGGCATGGTCAAGGTCGGCTTTTACCACACCCTCGTTTTCCGCCTCTTTCTTTTTTTGCAGCGCGGCCTTGCTGGTGGAGCGCGCCACAAAGAAGCAGATAACCGCGGCCACAGCCAGCAGCACAGGGATCACGATCCAAACCTTGGGGGCGGCGGGGGCCAGGGCAACGCCGCCGGCAATCACGGCGGCGCACAAAATCAGGGCCAGCACCAAAAAAGCAGGCGACCGGCAGATGCGTTGGAATGAGTTCATGTTACAAAGTACCTCCTTGGGTAGTGTATTTTTGCCGCTGCGGCAAACCCGCAGGAGGCATTTATAGTTCTGATTTTAACATAATCAAGCAAGAAAAGAAAGAGTTAAACGCCAGCTTTTGCCCACCAAAACAAAAAAGCCGCAGACAGGGCCATGGCGGCCAGCCTGCGGCGTGGAACAAAGGAACCAGAACCCTTGCCCTTGCTGTTACTTAAATTACAGCATCTTCTTCAGTTCATCGAACACGAACTGAACCTGAGGCCCGATGACAACCTGGCAGGAAGTCTTGGACGGGCGGATGACACCGGCAGCACCGGCAGCCTTGACAGCCTTTTCATTCACAGCGGAAGAATCTTTCACTTCAAGGCGCAGGCGGGTTGCGCAGTAGTCAGCACCGGTAATGTTCTCCTTGCCGCCGACAGCAGCCAGAACACCGGTAGCAATCGCAGTGTAGTTGTTGTTGGAAAGCTTGATGTTCTTTTCGCTTTCTTCCACATCGTCGTCCTCACGGCCGGGGGTCTTGAGGTCAAACTTGGTGATAGCGAAGTAGAAGACAAAGTAGAACACAAGAAAAGCGGCAATGCCCAGAGGAATGATCATCCAAGTCTTGGCAGCTGCGGGCAGGGAAGCGGAGAAAACCAGGTCCGTTGCGCCTGCGGAGAAGCAGAAGCCAGCGCGGAAACCGGAGTAGTAGGTGATGATGGTGAAAATGCCGTACAGAGCAGCATAAACAACATACAGGGGGAAGCACAGGAACATGAAGCCGAACTCAAACGGCTCGGTAACGCCGCAGACGAAAGCGCAGATAGCGGCGGAAACAACCAGACCGATAGCAGCCTTCTTGTTCTTTGCGGTGCGGACCATAGCCAGTGCAGCGCCGGGGATACCGAACATCATGCAGGGGAAGAAGCCGGACATGTACATGCCAAGGTCCCAGCCCACGTCAGCACTGGTCTCGCCAGCCCAGAAGTGTTTCAGGTCGCCCAGGCCGATGGTGTCAAACCAGAACACGTTGTTCAAAGCGTGGTGCAGGCCGGTGGGGATGAGCAGACGGTTCAGGAAAGCATAGATACCTGCGCCGATGCCGCTCAAGCCGGCAATGCCGTTGCCCAGAGCAACCAGAATGCCGAAGATAACGGGCCAGACGAACAGCAGGATAACAGAAACCACGATGGAAACCAAAGCGGTCATGATAGCAACGCTGCGCTTGCCGCTGAAGAATGCCAGCCAGTCAGGCAGCTTGGTGCTCTTGAACTTGTTGTAGCAGGTGGCGCCGATGACAGCAGCCAGGATGCCGATGAAGGAGTTGCCGGCGATCTTGCTGAAAGCAATGTAATCAACGGTGCCTTCTTCCAGGGTGGAACCAACAGCAGCGCGGATGGTGCCCACAACACCGGGGCTGAGCAGCTGCTGCATCATCAAAAAGCTGACCAGACCAGCCAGACCGGCGGTGCCGTCATGGTCGTTTGCCAGGCCGACAGCTGCGCCGATGGCGAACAGCCAAGCCATGTTATCGATCAGAGCGCCGCCAGCCTTGACCAGCAGGAAGCCGATCGTGTAAGCAGCACCGGTAGTAGGACCTTCAGCACCCATAACGGCGGGAGCCAGAGCGTAGCCAATACCCATCAGAATACCACAGACGGGCAGCGCGGCAACGGGCAGCATCAATGCCTTGCCGAGCTTTTGCAGCCATTTCATCATAAGATACATTCCTCCTAATACGGACGTATTTTGCCGGGGTGAAGCTAATGCCCCCGGTGGGGATTGCAAAACCGCTCTGGTTAGCAAAATTCCCGTTCATGCAGTGGTAAATAGGAACATTGTTTGCGGTGTAACAATCTGTTAAATCTATTTTAACATATTTTCAATAAATTGCAAATGTATTTTGTCAAAATAGCACAATGCCGAAAAAACAAAGGCGACTTTGGTTATATTGCTAAAAAAATAACGCATTTTGACCGAAACTTGAAAGAAAGACAGGTGCCCCGGCGCTTTAACGAAACAAAGAGATAGATAAAGATAACATAAAGTGAGCGTTTTTTGCTAAAATATTGCAACAAAAATACATTTGAAAAAACTGTACAAAAACGCATTTCTGTAATAGTTAGCAGCTGAAACGGGCAGCTGCTGGTGCAGGGCAAAAAACGTGCGGTGCGGC
>UMCF01096713.1_pt1 | contig 10607 bp, 8 predicted proteins | sample 1964131 | NCBI WGS metagenome assembly UMCF01 (sample SAMEA4835958, study PRJEB28245) | human gut metagenome | biome: gut microbiome; material: fecal sample | place: Denmark | collected 2008
GCGCTATAAGCTAGGGCAAAGTCTCACCTTCGATGCCAAAGAGGCTTATGCTCCCCGCAAACCTAAGGATATAGGTCTTCCTGTCAACCATCTGACAGACGGCTACGTCTTCTGCTACGAGCAGAACTTCTTCGCCTATCCCAACAACTATAACTACTACGTCAATTACTACCGTGACACGCTCCAGCACGGAGGTATCTCTATGGAGGAGATGCTCGTGCCTTGCATCACGCTCACGCCTCGTTAATACCATTAACTATATGCGTCTCACACTACAATCTCTCGCCGACCTCCCACGCATCGCCCAGGAGGTACACACACGACTAGCCGACTACTCCGTCATCGCCCTCCAGGGAGATCTAGGAGCGGGCAAGACGACGCTCGTTCACGAGCTGTGCCGTCTCGATGGCGCCAGCGAAGAGGAGGTGGTCAATAGCCCAACCTTTGCCATTGTCAACGTCTACACGACTCAGTCCGACGACACCATCTATCATATAGACTGCTACCGTCTAGAGAACCTAGCAGATGCCGATCAGATAGGACTAGCCGAGTATATCCGCTCAGGCGCTCGCTGCTATATCGAGTGGCCCGACGTCATCGCCCTACTACTCCCCGAGGATACCGCCGTCATCCACATCGAGGCGCAGCCCGACGGCTCCCGCCTCCTCACCCTCCTCACCGAGTAAACACGCACAGACATCGCGTTTTGCCCATTAAGGGAGAGAGAAGCGTAAAAACCGTAGGCTCAGTCATTTACGGCTATCAGCTGTTGCGAGCGAGCTTCAGTGACAACCCACCACCCCAAGGAGAGGTAAACTTGTCGCACTACTATTTTTCCTATATATAAAAGGAGTCAAAATCTCCTTAGGCTAAACAAAAACATATCGGGTACGACGTGTACCCGTTTTGTCGTTTTTGGGTACATATCGCTTGTGATGTGTACCCGTTTTGCCGTTTTTGGGTACATGTGCGATGAGACGTGGCAAAATTATCAGTAGCTTTGCAGTATCTATTCGATAGATACTATACATTCGCACGATAGAGACTCTCAGAGACTATGATCAAGCCATACGACATACCGCACCTGCCACTCCCGCACGATCTGGAGACCAAAGCTGTGCTCAAGCAAGCAATCCAAGCCAACATGCGACTTGCCGAGCTCAAAGGCTCTGCTAGAGAGATCCCCAATGAGCATATACTCATCAGTACCCTCACCCTACAGGAGGCACGAGAGAGCTCCGAGATAGAGAATATCGTGACTACGCAAGACGACCTATATAGAGCAGGACTCAGCCTACCCAAGAGCATCATCTCAGCTCCCACTAAGGAGGTGCTCAACTATCGAGAGGCTATACAGTTAGGCTTTGAGGAGGTGAAACGGCATCAGCTCCTCACGACAAATACGATCGTACAGATACAGCATTGTCTCGTAGGCAATAGCGCAGGACTGCGCACGCAAACGGGGACCACCTTGAGAGACCAAAGAGGTCAAGTGGTCTACACGCCACCACAAGAACCACAGCTGGTTAGAGACTATATGTCCAATCTCGATCGCTTTATCAACGATCCAGAGGCTTGCTCCATGGATCCTCTGATCAAAATGGCCATCATACACCATCAGTTTGAGAGTATCCATCCATTTTACGATGGCAATGGTCGGACGGGGCGTATCGTCAATATCCTTTACCTTGTTGTCAATGATCTGTTAGATCTACCGATACTCTATCTCAGTCGGTATATCACAATTCATAAAGCGCAGTACTACCAGCTGATACAAGCCATTAGAGACAACGCTCCAGACAATCACTCCGATTGGGAGGCGTGGATACTCTTTATGCTACGAGGTGTGGAGGAGACAGCCCAAGAGACATTGATGTTGGTTAGAGGCATTGCTAGACTCATGGCTGAGTACAAGAGTACGCTGCGCCCTCTTTTCGGTAAGCAGTACAAGCATGAGTTGATCAACAACCTATTCTCCCATCCCTACACCAAGATAGACTTTATGGCAGAGGCTATGTCTGTACAGAGGAAGACGGCCACAAAGTATCTCAATATGATCGTAGATGCAGGTCTCCTAGAGAAGGTGCAGAAGGGGCGGGAGAATTACTATATCAATACAGGTCTCGTCAAGCTACTTACACACGACAGCTTTAAAACAAGCGACAACGACGAGATCATCGAGTCCATAAAGGAGTAGCTTTTCGGGTACATATCGGAGACGACGTGTACCCGTTGTGTCGTTTACACCTAAAAGAAGAGAGGAGAGTTTGTAAAATGCTCTCCTCTCTCTTTCTACGAGTATGCGTTAATTTGCAGCAAACATCGATCTTATAGTATTATACGATGACATTTAGGTCCTATTTGTAGGAGGTACACGCCTCGGGGTAAAGTTTCAGTGTCGATACTTGCATCTAGGTCTGTCGAGGTCTGTATTGTATTCAGTACCTCCCCGCTAGGTGTTATGAGTCGTATAGTACTCCCCTGAGTCACATTGAAGAAGACTATTCGGCCTTGAGTGATGGCAAAGGATACCTCCTTTGATCCAATGATGTCTTCGCAATCCAGTAAAATGCCATTTCCTTCATTCACCCCACCTTTAAAATCAAACGCCTGCCAATTCTTGGGCTGAATTATCTTCAAGAAGTCGTCGGAAAATTGATTTTGCTCCTCTTTTGACTCAGAGTCTATAACCATCACAAGAGCTTTGTCTTTTGCTACTCTCTGGGGAAGAGCATCCATTACCGTTTGCATAGCATTAAGAGAGAATTTATTTTGATAGAGATAGACCTTCTTAAGCTTGCTCAGTCCTTCTATAGATAATGAAGCGAAGGCATTCGAAGAGATATCAAGTAGCTCTAGATCTTTGTTTGCAGAAATATCAAGGTTTTGCAGTCCTATCCTTGCACAAAAGAGTTCTTTCAACAGTGGATTCTTATCAAGTTCGATGGTTTTGAGCTGATTGCCTGAGACCGACAGAACCTCTAGGCCTACAAGCGAAGAGACGTCGATAGAGTTCAGCTGATTGTCGTAAATGTAGAGCTCCTTTAAGGACGGATGTGTACCCCAGATTACGCTTGTCAAGCGATTATTGGGCAATAAGACTGTTTCCAGCTTGCTATTATGAGAAAGGTCAATTTCAGAAAGCTCATTGTAACCTGCAATCAAACTAGACAAATTAGGAGCGTGAGACACGTCTAAGGAAGTCATTTTTATGTCTGATGCAATGAGAGACATTACATCGCCTTTGATTTGAATGTTTTGATCCGCAACCAAGAGATTACCCTGACTGTCTTTTGTCACCCCCTCTATTTCGGGTAGAGAAAAGTCTGCATTCATAGCAAGAATCGTTATAGGGCTACCTACAGTTAGCGCAGTATGAAACTGAATAAACGGCTCATCAATCTTTTCTATTTCTACTGGAGTCCCCCCGTTGTGGTCAAGGGTCTTCCACCACTTAGACTTCAGAGAGTCTAGTATAGAGTTATCAATAAAGTTGCCTTCTGTAGATGCCAGTCTATTTACTAAGACAATCTCCGCACCATCCCTCTTCGTACGAGCGGGAAGAGAAGCTATCATTTTTGTCACCCCCTCTTTGTTTAGATTGTTTTGGTGACAAAAAACTTTATTGAGCGACTTCGCCTCTGGTGAGAATAGGAGCGACTCAATTTGATTGTCTGATACATCAACATATTCTAAGACTTTGTGAGAAGAGCAGTCTATACTTTTCAGTTGATTGCCCTTACATAAAAGTTCTTTGAGTAGTACATTGGAAGATAGATTCAAACTAGCAATTCTATTGCTATCACATTCTAAAGACCATAATTCAGTAAAAGGAGAAAGCTCTAGTTCTTCTATATTGGTATTGTTGCAAGTTAGGCTTTTTAATGGGAGATTTGCTGGCAGACTAAGCTTTGACAGATTGTTGTGGCTACAGTCAAGCAACTCTATTGAAGTTGACTTTGACAAGTCTATATCGCTAAAAAGATTTCTCTTGCAATCTAGAATGGAGAGACTTGGCAATCCAGAGAGATCCAAAGAGGAAAGCTGGTTGTCGAAGCAGTATATATTATTGAGAAGGGGATGCTCCGAAAATAAAATCGTTCGAAGTTTATTCTCTGAGCATTCTAGCGACATTAGGTTTTTGTTTTTAGTAATGTCTAGCTGCTCTAGTTGGTTATTATAGCAGAGCAACGTTATCAACCTACTCGCGCCAGAGATATCTAGCGATTTAAGTTGGTTAGAGTAGCACTTGAGCTCTTTAAGCTTGGCATGATTGAGCAGGGAGAGAGACTTTATTTTATTCTGATAGCACCACAGCTTTGTAAGTCCACTTAGAGTAGAAATGTCAAGTTCCGTAATCTCATTTTTGTCGCAAAATAACGTCGTTAGACTCTTAGTCTTAGAAAGATCAAGACTAATTATCTTATTACCTGAGCAGTCGAGAGATGTTATCTCTCCCTTAATAGTTATCGTACTACTAGTCGGGGTATAGCGATTCTTAGAGGAGGTATCTTCACTTGCTCCTTCTATCGTCCATGGACCATTAGCTTTGACTTTCAAATTGATGAACTCTGGCTTATTTGCTTCGTCCAGAGTAAATGTGATACTCTCTTGTGAGAATAGGTGTCCTGAAAGGAGACAGGCTAAAAGGAAAAAGCCCAGGAATACAGTTTTTTGTTTCATAGAGATTTAAAGCTTTAGTTGTACATGAAATGCCGCAAGAGACCTTTTACCTTACTCGGCAGTAAATTCAAGAGTTCTCTCACTGTGTGCCCTTTATATATCAGCTAGTGATCTCATTCGTTGGTAAAGGAGCCTGTTGCGACAGGGAAGTATCAAGGAGAAACGCCTTGTCGACTTTTCGGTTTTACCGTGGAAATGGGGGTATTCCTGCTGAGACACAAGAAATATATGGTACACACCTACTTCTTGCGAACAAAGATATATATTTTTCTTTATTCCAGATAATGGATGTTTTTAGAACGCCAGAAAGGAGGTACTAGAACTCATAGATCATCTGTTGAGTAGAGACTGTATCCCTCACCCTCAGTAGAGTTAAAGATCCTCGCCGCATCATCTCTTTTCTAGTGGTATAAATTCTTCGTGGCACAGACGACCTACATATTAAAGGTGACGTGTAATTCGCAGTTAATGTATTCGTCTTATTGTCTGTAGCAGATATACATCAAGGCGGACTAGACACGTGGTCTAGCCCGCCTTGTGCGTTATTGCTATTTAGTTGCTAGCGGATCATTTGTGATAGACGTTGACCTCGGTGATCACACCCTCAGGAGTGATGTAGACATACTCGTCTCGGTCACCTCTCAGCTCTATCTCAAAGCGATAGTAAGAGCCCTGAGGCATCTCGATGAAGTCGATATCGTCAATGCGTGCATTGGGATACTTCTGCTGGAGCGCCTGCATGACGACGTCGGGAACGTTTCTCTTAGCTACGTCCCAGCTCGTGGAGAGCCACTCACAAGACTTTGTGAAGAGTACCTCCTTTTCTTTTTTGTCGTGCCGTATCTCTACATCGACCATGCCGTCATCGTAGTCCACATCTAGGATACGAGCGTTGGGGTAACGGTCATTTAGGGTCTTCATACATTGCTCACTGAGGTGCCAATCCTTCGTTTGACCACAAGAAGCAAAAAGAGCTACACTGCAAGTCAGCAGGAGTGCTACAAATAAAGTTCTTTTCATAGGTTCGTTATAGGGTTATTAGATTAGTATTTAGTGGAGAGAACGAAAGATCCTCCCAAGGGCAAAGATAAGACTAATATCTAAAGATATAGTGGTTTCATGTGATATTTCTGCTCGGCTGATTGATGCGTTAGGCGCTTGGTACGATTCTTCGGGAAGAATTTCGGAATAGTTAGCTGGGAAATAAAAAATATCCAGCGAGCTAATTGGAATTTCTTCGGAAGAATCAAATGAAACTTCGGAAGAATCAAACGATACTTCGGAGGAATCAAACGATAAGTCCGAAGTATTTTCGATTTCCTCGGTGGAAAATCAGGAAATTCGTACCGAAGAAAACCGGAAAGCTATCGGTGGTTAGTTTTAGCTCGGCTAGTGTCTTTAGTGGCATTAGTATTCCTAGTAGTACTAGTGCCACTAGAAAAAGTTCTGATCTCTAACATCTAACATCTAATCTCTAGCGTCTAATTTCTAAAGTCTAATCTCTCTCCTGACTAATTGCTATCTTTGTATGCATAACGACTGATGACACTATGGATACAAAAAGACAACAGAAGATAGCACGACTGATACAGAAGGAGATGGGAGAGATCTTTCGCCCACTCACGCAGCAGCTGCGTGGGGTGCTGGTGAGCGTTACCCTAGTACGGGTCACCTCCGACCTGAGCAGAGCTCATATTTACCTGAGTATCTTCCCATCTGAGCGTGCTGACGAATTACTTAAGTACATACAGGACAACGCTGGTAGCTACCGCTATGAGCTGGGACAGCGCACGGGCAAGCAGCTACGAGTCATCCCCGAGATGGAGTACCATATAGATGACTCGCTAGACTATCTGGAGCGTATCGACAAGCTACTAGAGCAATAAATTGATTCGCTAGCTCCACACGATGCGTCTGCCTCTCTTTATCGCTTGGCGATACCTCTTTGCTCACAAAAAGCTAGGTGCCATCAACATAGTCACCCGCGTGAGTGTGCTGGCGATTGCCGTGGTATCAATGACGATGATCTGCGTGCTATCTATATATAATGGGTACGAGCAGATGATCCTCGACAAAGTGGTCGGACTGGACCCACAGCTACTGATTACGAAGGGAGATGAAGCCCCCTTTGACGAAGGCGTAGTGACCCAAGAGATTAGTTCGATAAATGGGATCGCATCGATTGCTCCGCTTGTGTGGGGTGAGGGGCTGGTGAGTCGTACGGAGGGCGAGAGCTTCTCCGCGGCGCATCTATATGGTGTAGACAGTGCCTACCTGCGCATCTCTAGCATGGAGCGGTACCTGTACAGTGGCGACATAGCGATACATCCTGGGCAATATAATCTGGGTGCCTCGATAGCACTCAACCTAAGCACGATAGCGAACGACACGGATCCGCTCGTCATCACGCTCCCCAAGCGTAAGGGATACATCAACCAGATCATGCCAATGACTTCGCTGAGGCGATCGCAGGGGGTGCCCGTGTCGGTGCTTTTTACGGACAATGTGGTTTACGACAACTCTATCTTCATGCCGCTCTCTGAGTTACGTTCGCTGCTGATGCTTGACGAGCATCAAGCGCACGGACTAGCCATACAGCTAGACGAGCATGCAGACGAAGGTGCTATACAGAAAGCCATAGCGACGAAGCTAGGTGAGGAGTACATCGTCCGCAACCGCCCCGAGCAGCAGCCACATTTGATGCGTCTCGTGGCTATCGAGAAGTGGATCACGTCGCTCATCTTTGCCTTTATCCTCTTACTGGCTGCTTACAATGTGATGGCTAGTATCTCGATGCTTCTCATATCGAAGCAGGAGGATATAGAGATCCTACATGCACTCGGCGAGACGCCACGGGAGATCAGACGCACCTTCCAACTAGAGGGACTGATGGTGACACTCATCGGTGCTGTCGGTGGCATAGCTATCGGAATCATCCTCTGCTTGCTACAGATACGCTATGGGTGGCTCACGATCGATCTAGCTTTGGATTCGCAGCCTTACCCAGTAGCTGTACGACTGACAGATCTATTCGTAGTGCTCTTACTGGTCTTTGCCGTTGGGTATCTAGCGGCTGTCTATCCCGTACGCAAGCTGATCGCTCACCGCAACGCTTAATCCCGATACTATGACCAACGAAGCCAACACTCCTGGGCTACTGCCTGACGTACCTGAGTACACTGCTCAGATCATACATCTATGGATCGCCGAGGAGAGTATGCGTATCCTCACTCGCCAGCAGCAACCGCTGGAGCTACTCCAGCAACATCTGATGCAGTCCGATCCCCTCAGACAAAATCTGATGAAGCAGTTACTCAGCGAGGAGTCGGTCGCGCAGATCCTCAGCGGTCAGCACGCTCCAGTCACGAAGCAGCTGCTTGCTGAGTGCGAGGCGATACATAAGAGGGTGAGCCAAGACGAGCGCAACATCGTCTACCAAGGGTGCTACATACTGGTCCTACCGACGATCGTTGCCTTTAGAGCGAAAGATCCACACGCCAAGGAAATGGGCGAGATAGAGATCCTCTGCACGATCCTCTACAACGCCACCATGCAGGGACTCATAGGAAGCAGCACGGCAGGAGCAGAACACTCCCCTACCGACACGCGTGTCTACCAGCAGATCAGTGCACTCTTTGCCCTACTCGATCAGGAGTACCATCGCAAGCATCACAAGGAGGAGCCACAGTCATGAGCAAAGGGCGTATCATCTTACTCGGTGCCTCGGGACAGCTAGGGCGCAGTATCACACGAGAGCTAGCAGAGCGGGGTAATCCTTACGAACTGGTCAGCTACACGCATGAGCAGCTTGACTACACCGACACGGAGTCTCTATCCCGAGCGATCAAGCTCTGGGAAGAGCAAGCTATCGCTTACGACTGGACGATGGTGGTCAACTGCGCTGCCTTCACACAGGTAGACCTTGCCGAGGATCCTGTACACTATCGTGATCTCTTGGCACTCAATGCGCTACTGCCGGCACAGCTGGCGGAGAGCCACTTGCCGATCATACAGATTAGCACAGACTATGTCTTCGACGGGAAGCAGGGTACGCCCTATCATGAGGAGGATAGTACCAATCCACAGAGTCTCTATGGTCGCACCAAGCGTCAGGGAGAGCTAGCACTCCTGATGCACCCGACACATCCCGCTGAGCAGCACCTAGTCATCCGCACGCAGTGGCTATGGGCTCCCTGGGGACACAACTTCGTTCGCACCATGTTACGACTGGCTCGTGAGGGGAAGCCGCTGCGTGTCGTCAACGATCAGATTGGTTCGCCCACGTCGGCGCCTTCGCTGGCACGAGCCATCTGCGAGATCATCGCTTGTTACGATACCGAGCGTACCTTTCGCACGCCCCTACTCCACTATGCCGACCGAGGTGTCTGCTCGTGGTACGACTTGGCCCATGAGGCGATCGCTACGCATGTACCTGAGTACGACTTGTCGCAACTGACTCCAATCCCTACGGCTGAATACCCCACGGCTGCCGAGCGTCCCGCTTACAGCGTGCTAGCGACCGATAGGATAACGGCTTGCTACGGCATCACGCCCCCTAAGTGGCAAGATGAACTACAGATAGCTATAGACTAAATGCGAGCTAAGGTAGAGGATCAAAGGCTAAATCGTCACATTCTGCAGCTCACGATCCCCAATATCATCTCTAATATCACCGTCCCGCTGCTCTCGCTCATCGATGTAGGGCTGGCGGGACACATGGCTCACCCCGAAGCTATCGGCTCGGTCACCGTAGCGGCTACCATAACCAACACGATCTACTGGCTCTTTGGCTTCATACGACTAGGCACGACGGGACTCGTCGCTCAGGCTTACGGCCGGCAAGACAGCTCTGACATCAATCGTCAGCTGGCTCGCGGCATCACGATGGCACTCCTCTGTACGATCATCGTACTGATCATATCCCCCTTTGCCACGCTCCTGAGCGGTGTCGTCACAGGCGGCGCTGCCGAGCGTCTAGGCGCAGAGGCTGAGCAATATATCCAGATCATCTTCTCGGCAGCACCTGCTGTCATGATGATCTATGCGCTGAATGGATGGTTCATTGGTATGCAAAACACCCGCATCCCAATGATTGCCTCGATGAGTGCACTGGTGGTCAACTTCCTCGTCTCCTATACGCTCGTCGTTCACTACCAGATGGGTGTCGAGGGACTCGCTATCGGCACCTGTGTAGCGCAGTATAGCCAGGCACTCCTACTACTCGCCACCCTCCTTATTAAGTATCGCCATCTCGTGCGTCATATGACGCTGCATCACTTCACGGATACAAAGGGTTATGGACGCTACCTCATCCTCGGACGTGATCTGATGCTTCGCTCCTTGCTACTCAGCAGTATCACGCTCTTCTTCACCTATGCGGGTGTCCGTGAGGGTGCGATCGCTGTGGGAGCTAATGCGCTGCTGATGCAGTTCTTCAGTATCTTCAGTTACTTTATGGATGGCTTTGCCTATGCAGGTGAGTCGCTCTCGGGGCGCTTCTACGGCGCGGGTCGTATAGACTTACTCAACGCAGTGATAGGTCGTCTCTTTGCCATAGGCATCGTCTTATCACTCCTCGCTACGCTCCTCTTTGCGCTCTATCCGGATGGCTTACTTCGTCTCTTGAGCAGTCACGACGAGATCATCGCTTACGCTAAGCAGTATCATCTCTGGGCAGCCCTGATCCCACTGGTAGGCTTCGGTGCTTTCCTCTGGGATGGTATCTACGCAGGCACGACCCGCTCGGCAGGTCTCAAGTGGTCTATGATAGGATCTAGTATTGTCTTCTTCACGCTCTACTATATACTCTATAATTCACTCGGTATGACCGCCTTGTGGATCGCTTTCGACAGCTATCTACTGGTACGTACGGCGATCCTCACGGTGATCTGGTATAGGCGTCCGCTGAGGGTGTCAACAAGCTG
>UMCF01109363.1_pt1 | contig 10585 bp, 6 predicted proteins | sample 1964131 | NCBI WGS metagenome assembly UMCF01 (sample SAMEA4835958, study PRJEB28245) | human gut metagenome | biome: gut microbiome; material: fecal sample | place: Denmark | collected 2008
AACCCAGGACAAACACCTTATAAGGGTGCTGCTCTAACCAACTGAGCTACGAGGGCAACGGGAGGAAGTATACCCCGACCTCTGCCCGATTGCGGCAGCGTCGACAGATGACCATTGGAAGACCGACGGCAACACGCCAGCAAATCGTTATTTATAAGTTTATAAATAACGTACTAACCTATTAATTAAATCAATGGACGATATACCCATACAGTACACCTCGTCACAGCCATTTCACCGACGAAAGGACACCCATGCGCTACGGTCATTTCGATGATGCCGCAAAGGAATACGTGATTGAAACCCCGGCGACCCCCCTGCCGTGGATCAACTACCTTGGCAACAAGGACTTCTTCTCGCTGATTTCCAACACCGGCGGCGGCTACAGCTTCTACAAGGACGCCAAACTACGCCGCGTCACCCGCTACCGGTATAACAACGTGCCGGCAGACAACGGCTCCCGCTGCTATTACCTGAGCCTGATGGACTCCGATTCCGCCGATGCCAAGCCGGTCGAAACCTGGTCGCCGACCTTCCTTCCGTGCAAGACCCCGCTTGATTCCTACAAGTGCCGTCAAGGCATCGGCTACACCGTGTTCGAAGCTTCCAAGCGAGGCATCGAATCCAAGCTCACCGCCTTCGTGCCGCTGCACACCAATGCGGAAATCAATCGGCTCGACGTGACGAACACCACCGACGAGCCGGCCGTCATCGACGTGACCGGCTCCGTGGAATGGTGCCTGTGGAATGCCGTGGACGACTCGTCCAACTTCCAGCGCAACCTGTCCACCGGCGAGGTGGAGATCGAACGCGAAACCGATGCCACGCTGCTGTACCACAAGACCGAATTCAAGGAGCGCCGCAACCATTACGCGTTCTACGGCGTCAACGCGCCCGTCGTCGGTTTCGACACCAGCCGCGACGAGTTCCTCGGCCAGTTCAACGGCTGGGACACCCCGCAGGTCATCGCCGAAGGCAAGGCTCACGATTCCGTGGCGCACGGCTGGTTCCCGATCGCCGCCAACCGCGTGCGTCTGGAACTCCAGCCGGGCGAAACCGCATCGCTCGTGTTCATGCTGGGCTATATCGAAGTGGCCAAGGACCAGAAATGGGAGGATCCGAACGATCCGGCCAAGGTCGGCATCATAAACAAGAAGCCGGCCCATGAGCTGTTCCGCCGTTTCGCCACCGTCGAACAGGTCGAAGCCGCCTTGAAGGAGCTCAACTCCTACTGGTCCGAACTGCTGACCACCTACAGCGTCGATTCCGGCGACGAAAAGCTCGACCGTATGGTCAACATCTGGCACCAGTACCAGTGCATGGTCACGTTCAATATGTCCCGTTCCGCCTCCTACTACGAGTCGGGCATGGGACGCGGCATGGGCTTCCGCGATTCCAACCAGGACCTGCTTGGCTTCGTGCATCTCATTCCGGAACGCGCACGCGAGCGCATCATCGACATCGCCTCCACCCAAATGGAGGACGGTTCCGCATGGCACCAGTACCAGCCGCTCACCAAGAAGGGCAATGCGGACATCGGTGGCGGCTTCAATGATGATCCGCTGTGGCTCGTGGCCGGCGTGTACGCGTATCTCGCCGAAACCGGCGACGTGAGCATTCTGACCGAACCGGTGCCGTTCAACAACGTCGAGGGCTCCGAACAGCCGCTACTTGAGCACTTGCGCCGTTCAGTGAACTTCACCATTACGCATAAGGGCCCCCATGGCATTCCGCTCATCGGCCGCGCCGACTGGAATGATTGTCTGAACCTCAACTGTTTCTCCGATACTCCGGGCGAAAGCTTCCAGACCGTGGAGAACAACGACACCGGCGTCGCCGAATCCGTGTTCATCGGCGGCATGTTCGTGCTGTACGGCAGCCAATATGCCGACATCCTCGAGCATTATGGACGTCTGGCCGGCATGTCCGACGCCGAAATCGCGTCCGAGGCGGCCAACGTGCGCGCCGAAATCGGCCAGGTTTCCAAGGCCGTCAAAACCGCCGGCTGGGACGGCGAATGGTTCGTGCGCGCCTACGACGCCTACTCGCGCAAGGTCGGCACGCATGAGGACACCGAAGGCCAGATCTACATCGAACCGCAGGGCATGTGCGTGATGGCCGGCATCGGCCTCGATGACGGCAAGGCGCAGCAGGCGCTGAAGTCCGTCAAGGAACGCCTGACCTGCGATTGGGGCACCGCCATCCTCGCACCCGCCTACTCCACCTACCGCATCGAATTGGGCGAAATCTCCTCCTATCCGCGCGGATACAAGGAAAACGGCGGCATCTTCTGCCACAACAACCCGTGGATCTCCATCGCCAACGCCATCGCCGGCAATGACGACGAGGCATTCGCCGTCTACCAGCGCAACTGCCCGGCGTATGTCGAGGACAAGTCCGACGTGCGCAAGGTGGAACCGTACGTCTACTGCCAGATGGTGGCCGGTCCCGAGGCAGCGACCCCGGGCGAGGGCAAGAACTCCTGGCTGACCGGCACCGCCGCGTGGACGTTCGTGGACGTGTCGCAGTATCTGCTGGGCGTGCGACCGACGCTCGACGGCCTAGCCATCGAACCGCATCTGCCGGAACGGTTCGACCAGCTGACCGTGACGCGCGTGTTCCGCGGCGCGACCTACCGCATCGCCATGAAGCGCACCGGCGAGCGCACGGTAAGCGTCAACGGAGCAAAGATTGGCGGTAATGTGGTTCCCGCTTTGAGCGATGCCAAATCCGTCGATGTCGAGGTCACGTTCTGATGTGAGCATCAGAACGTGCTCACAAACGGGGCGGGCCTACACTCTCCTCAACATGAACATGGATTGCCGGAGCATCTTGCATATAGGTTGTTCCGGCGATCCTCCATCGGTTTCCTGCAACCTTGTGGAAGGCAGGAACCGATCAGAACAGTGCGAATCCGTGTGCCGCATAGAAGGCCGCATGGATTCGCACACACAATCCGTCTAAGGTAGCGATATGCAGTATTGTGAAGACATCATCACCGGCATCGATGGCAGTGAGGCCACGTTCGTCCGGTACGTTCTCGACAACAGCGAGGAGATCGATCCCAAACGTCAACGCCCCAGCGTTCTGGTGATTCCGGGCGGCGGCTATGCCATGACCTCCGATCGCGAGGCCGAACCGATCGCCATGCAGTTCCTCGCGGCCGGATGCAACGCGTTTGTGCTGCGCTATCCCGTCGCGCCATCCGTCTTCCCCACGGCTTTGCTGGAAGCCGCGGAAGCAGTGCAGCGCATACGCGCGCATGCGGACGACTGGCATTGCGACCCCAGTAAGATCGCGGTAATCGGATTTTCCGCAGGCGGTCATCTTGCGGCCAATCTTGCGACCACGGCGGGTGACGACACCATTCGGGCACATGGCTATGACCCTGACGCGGTGCGCCCGAACGCATTGATGCTCGGCTACCCGGTGATCACTTCAGGCCCGCTCGCGCATCGTGGCAGCTTCGACTGTCTGCTTGGCGACAACAGCGATAATCAGGTGGCGTTGGACGCGGTGTCCATCGAACGGCATATCGACGCGAAGACGCCGCCCGTATTCGTATGGCATACCATCACCGACGATTGCGTACCGGTCGAGAACACGCTGATGTTGGTCGACGCCTGCAAGAAGGCCGGCGTGCCGGTCGAGGCGCATCTGTTCCCCCAAGGCGGGCATGGTCTGGCGCTTGGCACTGCGGAAACGGCGTGGCAGGGGGTTAATGGCATCGAGCCATGCGTCCAGCAATGGCCGGTGTTGGCCAACGCGTGGCTACGGCGACTCTTCGCCTAGAGGCCAGAGGGCGTAATAGTATTGGATGGTTTTATGAGGGACACGATGAGCAGGGGTGTAAGGAGCTGGCTATGAGCGTCGCGGCATGGGATGGATTCCTGAATGACCAGAGCAACTGGCCGGCCGCCTCACGCATCGGCAACGCTACGGGGGCCACCACCGCCAGGGACACGCTGGGCGACAAGACCTTCGTCAAACGCAAGCGTATGAGTCAGGAGGAACGCCACCTGCAAATCCTGCAGGCCGCCGTCAAAATCATCGCCACCAAGGGGTTCTGGGGCATGTCGTTGCAGAACATCTCCGACGAGCTGGGCATCACCGAGGCGGCGTTGTACCATTACATCTCCTCGAAGGACGATCTGCTCAACATGGTGCTGTCGGAATGCTACGACACCATCGATGCCGACGAATACAACGCGGTGACGGCCGCCATCGTCGACGCCGACGGGCACCGCGTCTACTACTACCCGCGCTATTGCCTGAACATCGTGCTGTACAATCTGCAGCGCCCCGAGCTCGTGCAGCTGTATTCGGTGCTGAACGGCGAGGCGCTGAACCCCTCGCACCCGGCCCACGATTTCTTCATCGGCCGCCATTTGCGCCAATGGGAGATGATTTGCTCGATGAACTGGCTGCTGCCGCCGGACGTGGACGAGGAACGGTTCTACGACCTGTACACCCTGGCGATGAGCGCCATGGACGGTCTGCAGTACCGTTGGCTGGGTGACAATTCGATGAATCTGCTGGAGCAATGGATGAGCATCTCCGACATCATCTTCCCCGATAGCGAATGGCAGGGCTTCCGCGACCCCTCGGAGCACGACCCGAAGAACGAATCCTGCCTGCTGCCGCTTACCTTGTCGGCACGGCAGTAGCTCTGACCCCGAAGATCAGCAGAGCATTACAGCGGAAGATCGATATCGACCGCCCACCGCTCTTGTGCATATTCGCCATCGGCGGGGCCGTTCACGGGAAGCGGACCCGCCGATTTTCGTATCGGAAGCATCCGCGACTAGCGGATCGGCACCTTCTCCATGCCTTCGACCTCGGTTTCGAAGGCGTAGTAGGCTCCGATCAGACCGGCGTTGTTGGTGTGCCGGCAGCGCTTGACAACCGTGTGGAAATCGCTCCACTGCGGGATTTTGTCGAGCGCCGCATTGACCAGCGGCAGCAATTGCTGTTCACGGCAGATGCCACCGCCCAGCAGCACGCATTCGGGGTCGGCCACGGCGACGATGTTGAAAATGCCGATGGCAAGATAGTCGATCCACCGGTCCACGATCTTGCGCACACGCGGCTCATCGAGACGATGGAACAGGGTGGCCGGCACGATGGAGCCTGTCGGCACGTCGAATTCCTTGGCGTACTCCTCCGCCAGCACGATGGTCGACAGGTAATCCTGCATGGTGTGGAATCCACCGGTCTCATAGTTCGGGATCATCATGCCCAGCTCGCCTGCACGCCAATCCTTGCCTCGGCGGATCCTGCCGTCCAGGAACAACGCACCGCCCACACCGCTGTCGATGGTGATCAGCGCAAAATCGTCGAGTTTGACGGCGTTGCCGCTCAGCTTCTCCGCCATTGCCGCGCAGTTGGCGTCGTTCTCCATCCATGTGGGGATCGGGTCGTCAAGATAGCCCTGCAGTTTTCTGCCGATTTCATGGCCGTACAGTATGCTTAGCGCGCCGGCGGTAACGGCGACCTGCTTCTCCGTGTCGATGAAGCCGGGCACGCTTATGGCGATGCCGTCAAGAGGGGCACGCTGCTTGGAAACAATATGCGCGAGCGCCTGGTAGAAGGGCTCCTCGCCGTCGACCGGAGTCGCGATAGTACCCGGAATGCCCATGCGCCCGTCCTCGAACACCACGTATCGGGTGAAGAACGTTCCGATTTCGAACGCAAGGATGCGCTTCTTTGCAGTCATATCGTTATCTAACCCATCTTTAATAAAAATCCTGCCTTGGTACAGTATAGCGTTCCCGCCCATACTTAAGCGCTTCCGCCCCATCCCCCGATACGCTCAGCCAACACCCCTTTGCGTACCACCAATGCAATGGCGGAATCGAAGTGCGTCATAGCATATTCGTCTGCCATTGTGCAACATATGCCATAACAACTTGTCAATATTTATCGATACGGTTGCCTATTGGAGGCTCTTGCAATACACGCTTTTATGACCCCCGCCGCTTACGGCGGGCAGCCCCCTAGATGCCCCCATCAATGACGTTTTCCACGTCGCGCGAAGACAGGAGAAATAGATGAGAAACAAGGCAATCGCATGCCTTGGCGCAATCGTCGCTTGCGCAACGGCTCTCGCCGGAATCCCGGCCACCGCCATGGCGGACGACTCCGCCGGCCTGACTCCCCAATACACCTACAATTCCCAGAACGATAACGGCATGACCTTCGAAAAGGTCAGCCACGCCGATCAGGGCCTGAGCCAGGCCGATGGCGTGGTCGATTACACCGGCGACGGCACCATCGCCCCCTATACCGCCGGCCTGAGCACCACCGGCAACGGCGACCGCGGCCAGTCCTACAGCTATGCGGCAGCATCCTCCGGCGACTGGGTCTACATCGGCACCATGTACGGCGGCCTCGGCGTGCAGGCCATTCTGAACCGCGATATGACAAGCCTCGGCCTGACCTCCAAGCAGGCCACCGCACTCATCCAGACCATGTACGCGGGCAACATGTACCTTGGCGAACCCGACGGCAAGAGCGCCGGCGGCATGCTGTTCAAGTTCAATGTGAAGACCGGCAAGACCAAGATCCTCATGTCCAAGAGCACCGGCATCGACGGAGGCAAGGGCGTGATCCCGACCTTCCGCAGCGCCTTCAAGATGAACGGCAAGCTGTACTTCGAGGGCATGGTCATGGACACCAACAACAAGGATCTCACCCAGCAGGAGATCCAGACCGCCATGGCCTATCAAAACGGATTCCCGTGCATCTACGAAGTCGACCCGGCCAACAACGACAAGCTCACCAAGGTGTATGACAGCGTCGACGTGGATGGCTTCCGTTCCCTGGTCAAGGGCAACGTGTTCACCTCCACCCGTGCCATCGGCTCCTTCGGCAATACGCTGATCGCCGGCGACCTCAAGCCGACCGCGGACGGCAAGGGCAAGGCGCTGCTTGTGGCATCCAAGACCCCGTCCGATCCGAACTCCTACAAAGTGATCGCCGACATGGCGAGCTTCGACAACCTGCCCGCCATCCACCGACAGGATGTCAACGGCGGCGGCGGTATCTATCAGGTGCAGGAGTTCAACGGCAAGCTGTACGTCGTGGTCTGCACCGGCGACACCAGCACCCTGAACGAAGAGACCGGAACCATGCGCTCCTTCGCCATTTACGTGGGCGAGAACAAGGGCGATTCCACCAACAAGGCCGATTGGACCTGGCGTCCGCTCGTAGGCGACACCGCCAAGGGCGCCAAGTACTACTACGGTCTTGACAAAAGCCGTGTGAGCGCCGGCGCCTGCACCCTGCAGGTCTACGGCGACCACTTGTACATCGGCGACTACAACGACGTGTCCAGCGCACTGCAGGGCTTCGTCACCAAAAGCAACTTCGTAACCCAAGCCACCAACCTCGAACAGTCCGTCAACCTATACCGCATGGACAAGAACGAGAACGTCGAGATGCTCGTGGGCGACAAGAACGACACCTTCCCGAAGGGCGGTTCCACCGGTCTGGGCAGCGGCTACGACAACCACATGAACCAGTACACCTGGCAGACCACCGTTCACGAGGGCAAGATGTACCTGTCCACCATGAACACCACCACCTTGCTGGAACCGATCGCACAGTTCACCAACGGTGACATTCTCAACATGAACGAGAAGGATTGGAACAACACCGTCCACTACCTGCGCGTGTTCCTGCGCCTGCTGTGGGGCATGGGCCCGACCGACCCGGCTTCCGCCATCGCCACGCAGAGCAACGATCAGAACGCCAAGGTGACCACCCAGACCATGCCGTCCACCGACAATCCGGAGGCGCTGGTCGACTGGGCCCGCATCCAGGCCGGCAAGGACGCCTCCGCCGCGCAGCCGCAGACCACCGACGCCAAGTCCGTCTCGTCCGCCAAGCCGATCAGCCTGACCGCCGCCCAGACCAAGGAACTGGTCGACGGCATCAAGGACGGCAGCATCGTTCCGGGCAGCCTGGCAGCCTCCGGCTCCTCCGATGAGGCCTCGCAGCTCTTCGACATCAACAACGAGCTGGACAACCTCGGCTCCCAGCTGTCCGACAAGGGCTCCGCCGATTTCGCCAACAACTACGGCGAAGTCACGGACGCGTTCTTCAGCATCGCCGACATCATTCCCGACAAGTTCAAGGGCCTGTACGAGATGCTGGTCAAGCTGACCAGCAAGGCCAACCTCAAGGCCTACGCCAAGTCCCTGCCGTACCTGGCCAAGTCCAAGCGCGGCTTCAACCTGTTCGAGATCACCGACCGTTCCGCCGCGAATGAGGGCGTGACCGTCGGCACCGTTACCGACAACGGCTTCGGCGACCCGTTCAACCACGGTCTGCGCATCTTCTGCGACACCGACGACTACATGGTGGTCGGCACCGCGAACCCGTTCTACGGTACCCAGCTGTGGCGCGTGCGCAATACGCAGTACGCCGTGAACGTCTCCGCGACCGAAGGCGGCTCCGCCTCCGCAAGCGCCGAGCGCGCGGCCAAGGGCGAAACCGTTACGCTGACCGCCACCGCGGACAAGGGCTACCACTTCAAGGAGTGGAAGACGCTCAAGGGCGACGTCTCCGTTGAGAACGACTCCTTCGCGATGCCCGATGGCAGCGTATCCGTCCAGGCCGTGTTCGAAAAGGATGCCGCCGAACCGGTGACCCCGAGCAATCCGACCAAGCCCGCCGACAACAAGACGAACGGAACGAAGCAGAACACTGCCGAAACCGCCAATACCGGCGCACCGATCGCAGCCATTGTGATCGCCGGTGCCGCCGCGCTGCTGCTTGGCGCCGCGATTATGCTGCGCAAGAAGCAGGCGTGACGCAGTCGCATGATTCCGTCTCCGCATCATATGGGATGACGAAATCGCGCAACTGATTCCGGATATGAGGAATGCCGATGTCCATTAGGGCATCGGCATTCCCCATATCCGGGCACCGCTCATGGCAGCGTCGCAGCATCCGTACCGTTATTCATCGCAATGCGATCACGTCCACGCCATATGGCTTGAGCTCGATCAAGCCGTTGACAGCATTACCGGTCAGCAGCTCCTCACCGCCGTTGAGCTCGGCGAGGCATAGCTGCTTACTGTTGGACGACAGATTGATCAGGAACGCGTAGCGGGTGCCGTCGTCGCCGTAGCGCACGGACAGGCTGACATCCTCCGGGGTATCCAGCGGCTTGAGATCCAGCTCCTTGACGATCGGGGCCATGAACGCGCTCATGCCCGGCTCGTCCAACGGAGTGCCCACGAAGTAGGCCCTGCCTTTGCCATACGCGTTGACGGTGAGTGCGGAATGCCCGGCATAGAATTCGTCGCCGCCGTATGTGGCAAGGCGCTCGGCGCCTTCGCGATGAATGATGCTCGCCACGATCTCGCCCTTGGCATCAACCGTGCCGCCATGCACTTCGATGGTTTCGCCCGGCGCAAGCGCATCGATCTCTTCGACCCATACGCCCATAAGCCTGCGCAGCTTGCCCGGGTAGCCGCCTGGCACCACCAGATCATGCTCATCATGGATGCCGGCCATATAGCCGGTGATGAAGGTGCCACCATCCGCCACATAGGCTTCCAACGTTTCAGCCACACCAGGCAACACGGTGATCAGCGCCGGGGCGATGGCCAGATCATACTGGCTGAGCCGCGCAAGAGGCGTGGTGCTGGCGATCATATCCACCGGCACATTGCGACGCCACAACGCACGGTAGAAGCGATGAACCTCATTGGGATAGTTGAAGCCGGTGGTCGGGCCGACACAGCCTTCAAGCGACCAGTAGCTCTGCCAGTCGAACATGATGGCTACACGGGATTCGATGCGCGAGCCCATGATCCGCCTGCCGATGCGGTCCAGTTCCTCACCCAAGGCCGCGGTCTCCTTGAACACGCGGGACTCCTCGGTGCCGTCATGCGCGATGACCGCGCCATGGAATCGCTCGCAGCCGCCAAGGGACTGCTTCATCTGGAAGAACCGCACGGTGTCGGCGCCATGGGCCACGGCCTGCCAGCTGAGCTTACGCACTTCCCCCCCGGCTGCTTGACCTTGCAGAACGGGAACCAGTTCTGCTGGTTCGGGGTCTGCTCCATCAGCATGAACGGCTTGTTGCCGCCGATGCCGCGCATCAGGTCGTGGCACATGGCGGTGAAGCTCGGCGGGGTGTCCATGCCCGGATAGTTGTCCCAGCTGACCACGTCCATCTCCTTGGCCCACTCGAAGTAGTCGAGATCCTTGAACGTGCCCATGAGGTTCGTGGTGATCGGCGTGGTCGCGTCGTATTCGCGGATCGCGTCGCGCTCGTTCGTATAGCAGGCCAACTGCGCCTGGCTTTGGAAGCGGCGATAGTCCATCTGCAGCCCGGACACCACGCATTTGGCGTCGCTGATGCCGTCGCCGTAGCCGACGGGCGGGCACCACGTCGCCCCAATCGTAGATGGTGTGGCTCCAGAAATTGGCGCACCACGGAGCGCTGGACAAATATCATCTCTATTTATATACTTATAAATAGCTGTTCAAGGAGGATCATGAAATTCAACACCAACGCCCCGTTCTGGCAGTTCATGAACACGTTGGCGCGCTTCACCGCGCTGAATCT
>UMCF01004770.1_pt1 | contig 10579 bp, 2 predicted proteins | sample 1964131 | NCBI WGS metagenome assembly UMCF01 (sample SAMEA4835958, study PRJEB28245) | human gut metagenome | biome: gut microbiome; material: fecal sample | place: Denmark | collected 2008
CGCCGAGGCCCTCTCTTGCGGGAGCTACTTCCATCTAGACATAATGGCACTCACTTTGGTTTCCGTACGCTTTTACGTTCAGCTGAGAGTCAGTAATGCGTAAAAAAGCAAAGTGACCAAAGCCAACCGTTCCTAGTCGACAGTAGGGGTTGATTCTATGGATTCTTGTTTTTTATTTCCGTCTAGTCCTGTCGGCTTGCATCTGTATGATACTGTCCGGTAGCCGGAGGTATTGTAATAAACCTCACCCCCGCTCACCTCAGTTAAAACCTTGGTGGGCGGGGGTGTTATCGGGAGCTTAAGTTAGATTGTTCGGCTTACCAGTAACGGGGGTACTTGCCGTAGCTTTGCTGATGCTCGGCGTACTTCCACCAGGGAACCTGATTATAGAAGTCCGTCAGTTTCCCCCACATTTGGTCGGCAGCCGTGCCGGACTGGACGTACACGGTGACGGTGTACGTCTTTGTAGTGCCGTCGGCAAGGGTTACGGTGTAAGTTACAGGCTTGGAGAAGTTCTGCATTACGCCCGAACCCGGGGTCATATCGGTAATGTTGTTGCCGGATATAACGGGCACAAGCTTGGATACATCCGTACCGTAGGGCATTACGACGGATATTGTGCCGTTGGTCTGATTTATGCTGCCGGATACGCCGTTTATGCTGAAACCGGTTATACCGTCAACGGTAGTGGACTTGGTTTCCCATTTGCAGGTGAGCGACACGTCGCCCGCGGGCATGGTGAAGGTGAAGTTATCTATCTTCTTGGTTTCACCTCCTGCCACGGCAAGCGTATAGGTAAGAGAGCCTGCAACCAGCTGCATCCCCGCGTCCGGAGTTGCGGTAACGGTTATGGTATCGCCTGCACCGGCAGTAGTCTTGCTGGCAGTCAACGTGCCGCCCTTGGGCGCGGATATGGTTATCTTGAATTCGCCCGGCTGCTCCGTGCCGCCGCCGAATGCAGGTATATCCACCTTCAGCGCCGCGCTTTCAACGCCGCCTGCGTTTTTGACGATTATGTATATCTCCCTTGCGCCTGCGGTCAGGTTATTGAGCGTTATTACGTTTTCACCGGCAACGGCGTTCTTGCCGTTCTTGGTGGTGTCCACGGTGGGGGTTGTCGCGCCCTTGTTCACCACGGCGTAGTAATACGTTCCCGCTTCGCCGGACGTGAACTTGACGGTAGCTTCCTTGTCGCTTGTGCGCTCGGCGGAGCCGTTGGTAAGCTCGGGCGCGGCGGGTGCATCGTACTTCACAACGATTGTATATTCCTTCGTGTCGCCGTTTTCGGCAGTCACGGTGAACTTGACGGGCTGATTTACGGACATGCCGCACATCACGTCGCCATTGCGCCATTTGAAATCGCCGGTAGCGTCGCCATAGCCGCCCGCCATTGCAACAGTCGCCTTCTCGTCATAGGTCAGGCGGAGATACTGCATGGTAAGGTTGTCCGCAACGGTCTTATCGGTTACGGTTATCGTCCAGGTGTCGCCTTCCAGCGTGCCTTCGGCTATAACGGCCTTATCTGCGGTGGCAAGCAGCTCTACTTTGGTTATGGCATTGTTGCCGTTCTTGGCAAGGACTATCGTTATGGTGTAATCCTTTGTGTTTTCACCATCCTCAGCCACAACGGTGAACTTGGCGGGTATATCAATCTTCATGCCACAGGCGATGCCCACGGACCAATCCACGGCCTCTCCGCCGTTCTTACGCACGGAGGCAAAATCTGAATAGCTCAGCTTCAGCTTCATTTCGCTAAGCTTGCTTACGTCCGTACCGGCGGGCAGGGTTATGGTATAGGCCGTGCCGCTCTGGCTCACAACGCCTATGGCCTTGCCGTTGGCGTCCAGCAGCTCCGGTTCTTCGGTCATTACGCATTCCGCGCTGAGCTTTATCTTCTTAAACGTTGCCTTAACGGTGACCGCCGCGCGGTTGGTGGCGGGCATTACGAAGCTGGCCTCTGTCTTATCGGCATTGGTTATTTCTATGGCAACGGTGCTGCCGTCTGCGGCTATGTAGCTCGCTTCCCACTTTTCTATGGCATAGTTTTCGTTTGCGGCGGCAGTCAGCTTAACGGTTTTGCCTTCAAAAACGCCTGCAAGCGTGCTGCCTGTGTTTGCGCCGGCCTGCGCGGTGGCGGTGCCTTGGGCTGCGTCCGCAACAACGTTCACGTTCGCGTAATCCTTGGCGGCGAATATAGCCTTCACGCTGTAATTGGACACGCCGTCCACGGTAAAAGTGGGGTAATCATATTTGCCGGTGCTGCTGGGGTATTGAGTATTGGTATATTCAACGTTTTCCACGGGTTGGCCGGTGGTGGTGTTGATTATTTCCCAACGGTCTATCTTATAGCCTTCGTTATATTTACTCCATACCCTTATGCTGACCTTTGCGCCTGCGGGGACGGTATCGGTCAAAACATCGCGCACGTGGGCACCGTTTTCATATGTGCCGTTATCCGAAGGGCTCATGCTGCCTACGTTGAACATAAGCTCGCCGCCGGTAAAATCGTTGGCGGTTATTTCAACAACGGAGCCTTTCTTGGTAAGCACGGCCTTGAGCGTAACCTCATTTTCGGGCATGGTGAATGTCACGCTTTGGCCGTTTATATCCGCGCCCAGGTCTACGCCCGTGGCTTCCCAATGGTCAACCTTAGCGTCGTACAGAAGGCTTTGCAGCACGCAGGGCTGCGTTACCGCGGTAACGGTGACCTTATCGCCGGGCTTGGCTTCGTTTGCCTTTGCGCCGTACACGGTAACGACCGCAGTACCCATGCTCTGCTTATAGCTGTTTACGGTATATTCACCTTCGGCGGAGGCGCTTACGGCATAATACGTAACGGCGGACGTGGTTATATCCACAACGAAGGGTTCGCTTTCCTCCCCGTTGCTCGCCTTGAAGATAAGGCTGGTCGCGCCGTCCGTATCGGGGGCGAAGGTATATTTGCTGCTGGTGGCAGCGGCGTCCGCGCCGTTTACGCTTACCGTATAGGTAAGGGTGCTGCCGTTATCGTCCACGAAAACGTTGTCAAGGTCTATCGTGAATACGTTGCCGACCTCCAGCTGCACCTTCATCGGGTTATCTATGCCGTCCCGTATTCTGGGGGCGGTGCTGGTAGCGGCATTAGGCGTAATGGTCAGGTAATAATAATAGGTTTTGCCTTCGTATGTGTAACGCAGCAGGTCATAATACGAAGCGGTCTTATAAGTGGGCAAGTTTACATCGGAACCCGATACAGTTTCGGCTGCAATTACTATTGTGGTATCCAGCGTAACGTCTTTTGTTGCCGTTATGCTGTATGTCTCATCGGGTATCAGCAGCCTTGCAGGATATACATCGGGTTCGGTAGTAACGCCCGCCGTGGAATCATACTTCACGGGGGAATCTATCTTGAAAGCTATTTCGCCCGCTATATCAACATCTATCGAGTCCAGCGTTACGGATTCAAGACTATCGTAATTGATAATGTCCATATCCGTTATCTTGCAGGCAATGGTCTTCTTACGTTTGGTAGTTCCGTTATAGAAGTACCCATCATTCTCGCTAAAGCCCGTCAGCTGCGGCCAAGTGGGTTCGGTGACGACCGTCATACTCACGCTGTAATAGACGATTTTATTATCGCCGTAGTTAATTGTGACTTCTGTTGCGTAAGCAGCGGTCTTATAAGCACCGGAATCATCCGGAACCAGCCTTAGATGATTATTTCCGGCGATAGTGCCGCCATTCGTTACGGTTCCGGAGAAGGTGCCTTTTTTTATCCATATTTCAGTGGGCAGCTCCGTGGCAGGCGTGCTTGTTGCCGCACCATTCTCCACGGTAACGGGAGCCTTGACCGTTATCTGAATCTCGCCTGCATAGGGGCGGTCGCCGCGGTCTTCCCTCATTTCGATTTCGGCGTAGTTATCAACGGTTATATCCTTGATTTCCCACGCTGTATTGCGGCTTTTCGCAACGTAATCATTATAGATATAGGGAGCGTCCGCCAGCTGGAAGCCCGTCAGCTGCGGCCAAGTGGGTTCGGGCGTTTCTTCCAGCGTGATTTTTATATCGTAGTAAATATGGGCGTTGTTGTTATTCGTGTCGTACATCACCACGACCATCTGGGATGATGATTCGCTGGAATACACGTTCTCGTCATCGCTGCTCTTTTTTGCCATCACGTTGCGGTTGGTAATTATGGTTGCGTTATTCGTTGCGGTGAACGAATAGCCCCCGTCCTTTGCCATGCGCAGGTATGTGGGTCTGGTGCCCGGCGTTGTGGTGGGCGCGCCGTTTTCAATGGTTACTGGCGGCCTTGCGACTATATTGATGCAGCCGGCAAATTTGCCGCCATTTATGATTTTCAGTTCGTCATACTGCTCAATGGTTATAGATTTTATTTTGCTTGCAACGGTGCGCCTTGCTGCAATGGCACTATCGTAAAGATAGCCGTCCGGCACAGTAAATTCCGTTATCTGCGGCCAATCCACCGCGGGCGTAGTGCCGCCGGAGGCTTTGGCGGTAAGGGTAAGGGTATATTCGGGGCTTGTTGCTTTGCCGTCGCTTGCGGTGAACGTAAGCGTGGTTTCTCCCGCCACGGCGGGCAGCATGCTGAACAGGCCGCCCGTGCCAGCCGCTTCCGCGCCGTTTACGCTGACGGTATAGCTCAGCGCGTCGCCGTCAGCATCCTCAAATATGGTGCTCAGGTCTATTGACCAAAGCTTACCCGCTTCCGTTTCAGCCGCTGCGGGGGAGGTCACGCCTTCCTTCAGCGCGGGCGCGGTGTTGGGTTCCTCAACGGTGACTGTCACCTTGTAAACGTATCTCGTCCCGTCCTTTGTAAGGCAGAACCAGTCGTCAACCGAGGAACTGCTGCTGAGCCTGTTGATATTGCCGCCGTCTCTGCTTACCTGTATGCCGTTTTGCGGGCCGAATGTAACGTCGCTTTCCGATGCTATCGCCCTGAAATCGGCAGTGGATATGCTAAGCATGCGCGTAACAGGCACGTTGACGGAAGTCAGCTGCCCATTGGCGTATTCAACGGGCACGTCCGTGGTAACGTTCAACTCACCCGCCACGTAATAGGTGCCCATGTATCCATTCTTCTCCGTAAGGGATGCGTAGTTGACCACCTCAACGTTATTTATGCGGCAGGCAAGCGTCCTCTTAGCTTCAATGGTGCTGTTGTAAAAATACGCGGGCTGTGTGTTGTCGTATCCCGTAAGGTGGGGCCAGGTGGGCGCGTCAGGCTCGGTGGGGTCAGTGGGGTCTACGATATCAGCATCCACAACTATCTTAAGACGATAGTAGAGATACCCGCCACTATATATATAAATGACGTTGAAATCGTGCTCTCTCACCAATTCGTTGTATACGCCTTTTCCCTGATATTGGGTGGTTATGTATTGCATTGAAGGGTTTGACTTTTTTATTGTGTCTATGTCGGCGCCCTTTACGCTGTCTATAGACCAGTTCCCGTATGTTACAACGAGCTGGTCGGGCAGGTCCGCCTTGCTGCCGTCGCTGCATAGCACGGGTTCGGATACGGTAAGGCATATTTCGCCAACTATATCGAAACCGCTGACTCCGCACGATTCCTTCTGGTCATATTGCGTAATGGTGCAGTCTTTAACCGCCGCCTTCACGGTCGCTTTAGATGGCTTATCGTATACAAAGCCGTCAGTTACGCTGAAGCCTGTGATCTGCGGCCAGTCAACCGTGGTTTCCGCCTTGGCGGCGGGCAGGGAGATGCCGCCCAAAGGCAGCAGTCCTGCCATGAACAGCGCGGCAAGCATTATTGCAAGTAATTTTTTCGTCCTCATATTATCCTCCGTTTCTTTATACGATTTATTCTGTTATCGCATTACGCGGTGTTACGGTAGCGGCGTCCATCCGCCGGAGCCCGAACTGCTGCCGACGTATCCGCCCGGCAGGGGGTGCGGGTCGCGGCTCACCTGATGGTCGGACACGGTATTGTTGCCGTCCTTGGCAACCTCGTCCCAAAGCTGCTGCGATATGCTGCGTTGGTACGCTATGCTAACGGTGTACTGCCGCACTTCCGTGCCGAGAGTTACGGTATACACAACAGGCAGCGTAAGGTTTACAACCTCGCCCGAACCGGGGCTGACGATGCAGCCGTAAGGTACGCTGACAACGGGTGCAACCGCTGTTACATCGGTGCCGTTGGGCAGGGCGACAACTATCGTGCCGAGGGTTTGGTCAATAACGCCTTCCACTCCAAGCACGCTAAAGCCCGTTATCTGTGCCGATGCAGAGGGCGGTGTGGGCGTATCCCCACCGGATGAGCGTATGGGCTGGCCGCTCTTGTTGGTCACGGTAACGGTGTATGTGCGGCCTGCAAGCGTGTTGTCCCCGGACAGGGTGAACGTTGCTGCGGAGCCGAATTCTACCGCCGTGCCGGATGTGGGCTGACACGTTTTTCCGGTAAAGGTGATATCCGTTTCAAGCTTTGTGCTTGCAAGGCCGCTATCATCCACGCCGGAAACGGTTATGGAGTCGTAGATATTGTCTATAACGCCTTCATACCACGTTCCGTTTGCCTTGACCTTAAAGCTTGTTATTTCCGCCTGCGCCTTGGCTTCCACCTTTATACGGTAAACTTTCTTGGTCACGCCGTCGCCTGCGGTTACAGTGAATGTCATCCAATCGGAAAGGTCGTGCGGCTTTTTACCGTCAAGCACCGGGTCTGCCGTTGCTCCATATGATATGCTTGCGGCAATGAACATCTTTGCCGTGTTCACGCCGGGCTTTACGCCCAGTGTTATCTCTGTTGCGCCATCCTCTGCTGCGGCAACGTTTCTTGAAAGAATCGTTTCTTCGCTAAGTACGCTGTTTTGCAGCTTTATGCTGCTTATGTCTATTTCCGCACCGGAGGCCTGCACATTGCCGTAGTTCACGGTTACATAATATGTTTTTACGGTTGCGCCGTCTTCAGCCATAACGCTGAACGGCTGCTTTACCCCTGCAACGAATGTGATCGGCAGCATGGGCGCAACAAGCTTTGCTCCTTCGGCCAATGTAATGTTCGGGGTAATTCCGTTAAGCGGCATACCTTCGGGCACGGTAACGGTTATGGTACTCTCGATACCTTCGGTTATTACGCCCTGCTGACCTTCTATCGCGAATGCGGTTATGGATGCATCGGGCGAAAGCTTGCTGGAGAAGTTAAAACGATGGTAGTAGAAATAATATGGATTCCCCTGCCCTCCGCCTTTAAGAAAGTTGAGATACCACATGCTGGCGTAGCATCCTTCGTATGTTGCAAGGGCGTTATTGGTAACGCTTGTGGTATGGTGAAAATATCCGCCGGAAACATTGGCAAAGTTGTCCATCCAATGCTGCAACGCGCTTTTGCCCTGCCCATCGGAGAAGCGCGGGTCGGTATGCCAGTCTATACCCATGCTGCAAAGGCCCATCATTACCCATGCGGCGGATTCGCTGTTTATTGCGCCCCATGCGCCGAATGAATAATCGGCGTTCATCTTGCTCAGCACTATGTCTAGGCATTCATCCAGCTTCTTTTTCACGCGCTCGCCATACACGGCGTCGTCCTGATACGGTGCAAGCGAATACATTACCGCACCTATCATGTCTATGCCGAACATGTCGCTGGAGTAGGGCAAAATGGTGTTTATAAGCTTGTCCCTTGTCCAAATCGCGTCCTCGGGTATTGTGTAATTCCCCATATCCAATGCAAGCAGTGCGAATATAGGGCCGTTTATGGTGTATCCGCCGGAATAGTTATAAAGATCGGCAATAAGATTATCCACATCATTGCCCTTGCTGTCCTTCATAGGCGCACCGCCGTTATATGAGGCAAGCTTTGTGCAGTCAAACCCACGAGCGGTAAGCATCATTATGGTACGATCAAGTTCCGTCATTGCAACGTTGGTGGTGGTATCCAATGTGGCTATCTCCGCTGCCGGATTAAAATCGTGGTCCCTACCGCTATTGTAGTTTTCAAGCTTGTTTTCATAGAAACCAAGATCCATCCATTCCCAATCATCCGCTGCCTTCGTCCGATAACGGGCAATTATGTTGCCTACTATTTCTTCCATCCGGCTCTTATATTCGTTTACAACCGTTTCGCCGGAAACCGTGACCGTTACAGTATACGCTTTGGTGCTTCCGTTTTGCGCAGTAACATTATACTTAACAGGCTTTGAAAAGTCCTGCGCTTCGCCGGATGCGGGAGAAACTGCAGCGAATTCGGAAACCTTTATTTCCGGCGCGAACCGCACGGATATGCCCTTAGGCAGCGACAGCGCGATGGCAGATCCTGCTTCGTCTATCCTTGCAGCATACCCGCCGTATTTGAATGAAAGTATCCTCTTTTCCTTTGAAGCAGCCGTGCGCTCTATGGTGACGGTGTAGGTTTTCGTTTCGCCGTTCTCCGCCCGGATAACGTATGTATTCTCGCCTTCGGCAAGCGTATCCGGCTTCTGTGCGATAGTTGCGAATTCGGATATTTCTATCTCGGCATCGGTATTGGAAAGATCGGTGGCAAAAGGTATGGCTATCTTAACGGTTGCATTTGCCGCGTCTACCGTACCGTTTGCGCCGTCTATTGAATATGATATTATGTCATTCAGGGCGGACTTTTCGGCCGTTACATAAACATCATATTTCGTTTCCAAATTATTGAAGCCCGTATTGTATACAACGAGTACGACCTGCTTTGTAAAGTCTATGCTTGCCGCCGCGTCATACTTTATGCCGTCAACGGTAAAATAATAACCTTCTCCCGCAAAGTCTACCGTAGGGGTAAGCGCCGTAAGTGCGGTATCAACCGGCAGATTCAACTTTATGATACCGTTTGCACCATTTTCGCCTTCAGTTATATCTGCATGGCGCACTTTACCGTCATGCGTAGTTATAGCAAATGATACGGCGTAGTTATACGGGTTTCCCTTTTCAACTACTACCTTCCATATCTGGCTAAGATCTTTCTTAAAGCCGTAGCCGGTGGTGTCGTTGCCGTCATAATATGTGCCGGTAGCCCGTTCGCCGGGCGTGACTTTATAAAGTACCTCCCCAGATACTAAGCTGCCTGCGAATTGGTTTGCTAAAGCCTCGCCTTGACAAACAATGTTAATATTAGGCAGGTTATTCCAGTCTGTGTCCTCAGGCATACGGATGGTCACAGTACGGTTCTCTTTATCCACAGCGCCAAAGGAGGTACCTATTGAGAAAGATACTATATCCGGCTCGTCTATGCGGTGTGTTTCAACGTAATTGAGAAAATACGGCGCATAATTATCAAGATATTTATCTATTTCATCCAGCTCTTTCTGCGATATTGTCGCACCTTCTTCGCAACTTGGCTTATCTGACGGTGTTGTCGTATATTCTTTCCAGAATTTTATTATCTCCTCCCGCGTAACATTGCGCCAGCCTCCGTTTTCTACTAAATACTTATGCGTATCCAGCCAACGTACCGTTATATCGAATTTGACCTGCAGCTGATTAGCAAGTATGCATATCATGTTTATGAAGCACGGCTGATATGCGCCTACTTTTATCGAGTCCGCATTCTGGACGCTATTCATCTCGTCAAATATTGTTTGGAATTGCTTCATTGTGGAAATAAGCTTATCCAACCGTGCTTCAAAAGCCTCCAGCTTGTCAACATCCGGCCTTGTGTCCGGCTGCTCGGAGCTTTTCGTAGCAGCCTTCACACGGAGCATATAACTGCGGTTGTTAAACGCATCATATGTGCGCCAGTGCTGTTCCTGTGAATAATCCAACGGCCCCTCTACCGCGGCTTCAATTCGCCCCCTTACGCGGTCATCTTCAATTCTTTTACCAAGATCCGTAAAAGTACCGTTTACAAAGTAGCCCGCATTAAAATGGTCTACGGTTAGAACGGTTGGAGCGCCTTCAGGTAAATATAGGTATACATACTTGAAGTCCCCCCAAAACTCAACGCCGCCTTCAATTTCTTTGAAATAGGCGAATCCTTGGGTCACCATGTATTTTTGATCGCTCAGCGCTGTAAATTCAGGCCAGAGCGTGTGCGACGACTCCAACGCAAAGCTTGGCGAAATACATGTTATGAACATAGCGGCTGCTAAAAGTACGGTAAGTATCTTCCGCATTTTTTTCATGTTTTGTTCCTCCTTTTCGTGGAAGCTTTGTCCATATGGACGGGGTATAGATCAGGCTAAACTATTCAAGCCCGATATCAAATTCATAACTCCTTACGGCATTACCATTCCTCACCATAAGCGAACGTGGCTCAAGGGTAAGGTTCAGCACGGGTCTGCCTCCGATGTCATCCACAATGCATGGGCTGGCCGTATCTATGCTTGCACCTTCGGCAAGTTCAATATTGGCCACGGCCCGCTTGAAATCGAAATCCGATGGCAACGTTAAGCGTATAATGTAGCGCGTTTCGCCATTCTCCGTTTCGGTATCTACGGTGCCCATGTGTTCACCCAGCGCGAATGACACTATATCAAGCTTGTCATCGGCTGCGGTCTGAGTCCCCTCCGGTGCAGGCTTATCCGAAGCAACGGCATCTCCCATCCCGCATCCGGTAAGCATAAGCATGAATGCCAATATAATAGGTAAAAGCTTTCTC
>UMCF01012915.1_pt1 | contig 10572 bp, 7 predicted proteins | sample 1964131 | NCBI WGS metagenome assembly UMCF01 (sample SAMEA4835958, study PRJEB28245) | human gut metagenome | biome: gut microbiome; material: fecal sample | place: Denmark | collected 2008
GTCGCGGATGATGATATCCTTGATGATCTTGTTCAGGGCCGTGCCCATGTGGATGTTGCCGTTTGCATACGGAGGGCCGTCGTGCAGGACAAACTTGGGCTTGCCGTCGTTGTGCTTGATGAGGTTGTTGTACAGGTCGTTGTCCTCCCAGTCCTTGAGCATCACAGGCTCCTTCTTGGGCAGACCTGCACGCATCTCAAACAGAGTCTTGGGCAGATTCAACGTACTGTCGTACTGAGACTTATTCTTAGCCAATGGTTACACACTCCTCTAATTTACTAAAATGCTTGGGATCACTCGCTGAACTTGACGCCCTTGAACGCGGCATAGTCCGGCTCTGCGGGTTCCTCTTCCTCGTCCGCGCCGACAGGGGCCTGAGACGGGTCGAGCTTGATCTTGAGCTGGCTCTCGTCCTTCTCCCAGAAGTCCTCGCTCTTGTCGTCCTCGGCAGCTTCCTCCTCGGCGGGGGCAGCCTCGGCCTCCGGCTGGGCCTGTTCGATTTCCTCGGTCAGGGCAGCGGCAGCGGTCTCCTCAGCCTTTTCTTCCACGGCGGGCTCGGCCTCGGCCGGCTCTTCCTTCTGGAATTCGGGCAGACGGCTCAGGGACTCCACATGGCTGCGGTAGAGGTTCAGCACATCGGACTTGAAGCGGGTCACTTCCAGACGAACGCGGTCATACTCGCGCTCCTCCGCAAGTTTTTTCTCATTTGCTTCGTTGATGATCTCATCCGCGCGGTCACTGGCCTTCTGCAGCAGCTCGTTGGCATCACGGATAATATCATCACCGCGCAGATTTGCGCGATGCAGGATCTCCTCGGATTTCTGGTTTGCCTCGCGGATGACATTCTCGCCCATCCGCTGCGCGTTGATGAGCGCACTCTTGAGCATATCGCCGTCCGCCTCATAGTTCTCCATCTCTTTGTGGAGACGCTGGTTCTCCGCCGTCAGATCCGCGATCTGCTTGCGGAGTTCCTCTGCCAGCGTATCGTCCTGCTTGAGCTGCTCTTCGACTCGGTCCAAGAAGCGGTCCACATCTTCGGTGCGATAGCCGCGGAGGTTTTTTTCAAATTGAACGCTGCGCACGTCCTGCGGGGTCAGCATAGTAGTTTCCTCCTGTTATCATTCATACTGAAAAAACTCGATGATTGATCGGTCTTTTTTGCTTTTTCCGGGCAGTGCCGTCAGCCCGAAGCGGCCCTTGCCCCGCACGGTGAAGACATCCCCCTCGTAAACGGGCGCATGGACGCTCTCGGCGGGGAGATGGTTGATCTCCACCCGCCCGGCCGTGACCAGCTCCGCCGCCGCACCGCGGCTGCAGCGGAGCATCGCCGCAAGCACCGCATCCAGCCGCAGGGAGGAGACGGTCGCCGTTTGCAGCGTCCGCTCCGCCTGTGGGAACGCCGGAAGGGCACCCGGCTCCATGGGCGTGGTGGAAAGATCGGTGCGGCCTGCCTGACACAGCTCCTGACAGATGAGCTTCGCCGCCGGTTCCAGCGCGAAGACGTAAGCCGTACCCGGCGCATCGGGCGGCAGGACGATATCGCCCAGCGCCTCCCGCTTGAGTTCCAGCCCCATCAGGCTGCCGAGGTAGTCCCGGTGGGTGGGCAGTGCAGCCCCCGGCAGAGCCCGGCAGTCCAGCCGGACGCAGCACAGCGGGCGGTCCGTCCAACTGCCCTCCGGCTCGATGCAGAGCAGCTTGCGCTCCGCGCCGGGCCAGCCGCCCTCGAAATGATAGTCGGCCTCCGGCACCTCGGCGCGGTTGAGCGCCGCCTTGGCAAGATCCTGCTCCCGGTCGCTCAAAAAGCCGGAATACCGCGGGATGCCACGGCTTTCCGCCGTGCGTGCAAGATCCTCGATGTGCCGCATGAGGTATCGTTCTTCATCGGTGCGCGCGGGGACGAACCCCCGCACGGCCTTTGGGGCAGGATCAATAGAACGCGCCATTGTTCTCCAGCTCGTCCAGCAGGTCGCCCATGATATCGACGTTGTAGGGGGTAATGATGAAGGTGCTGTTTGCCACACGCTTGATCTGGCCGTTGTTGGCGTAAGCAACGCCGGAGAGGAAATCGACCAGACGGCGGGAAACTTCCTTATTGGTGGACTCAAGGTTCAGCACCACGGTGCGCTTGTTGTTCAAATGGTCTGCAATGGTGCTGGCGTCCTCAAAGCGCTCCGGCTTGACCAGAACGACCTTGAGCTGGGTGGTGGCATGGATGTTGACCACCTTGTTCTTCTTGGGGGTGCCCTCTGCAGGGTCCTCGTCCTCATCATCTGCACCGATGCCAAGGCCGTTGTTGTTGTTCACCATCTGGGGGCCGTCGTCGATGTACTGATCGTCGTACTCGTCCTCGCTGCCGAAAAGGCCTTTTTTCAGACTATCCACAAAAGACATAGAAACTGCTCCTTTCATTCGGGCGGCTTGCGCTGCCTCGGCTGATTTTGCAAAGAGATGCAAATAGCTTCTACTATTATCGGATTTTTTGCCGCAGATGTCAATAACTACAAAAGTTTTCCATCGTATAAATTTTGTCCGGATACGATAATCTCGTCATAAAGGCGAACCTGACTGACCGAACCGGCCGTTCCACTGGGCAAAACGATGAGATGATCGCCGTCCTGCACCTGCGGGTGGTCGGCGTCCACGGGGTCGATCTTGCAGAAACGGGCGAGGTTGCCGTACTTGACGTAGACACCGGGGATGTAATTTTCGCCCTGTCCCTCGGCCTCGGAGCCGTCGTCCTTGAGGTAATGGACGGCGGAGGCCGGGATGCGCAGACCGGTGCTCTCCCCTACGATGATCTGTGCGTTGGCCTTGTTCAGCCGCAGCACATCGCCGTTGATGACCTCGCACGAGAGGACGAAGCGGGTCAGGTCGTTCTCCTCGTCGATGTTCACCTCTTGGAGGGTGGCCTTGAGGGGCGTTTCGGCCTGACCGGGGAAGCGGATCTCAACACCGGAGCGAAGCGGTTTGCCGTCCGTGCCCAGCAGCTTCTGGCCCTCTTTGGCCGAGCAGATGCCCGCATAGTACCATGTAAAGCCGGAGACGATCTTCCCCGCGCAGCCGTCCAGCGCGATCTCCGGCGAGGACTCGATGTACGCCTTCAGGTCCACCGCGCCGAGGGCAAGGATATCCTCCATCCCCGCGTTGAGGCGGCCGGAGCTGGACGAGCGGATGAAATAGCCGGTCTGCGGGGCCGTGATCTGGGTCGGAGCGCCAAGCTGGGCCTGTACGCTGGACATCTGCTGCACCAGCGCGGCGATCTGGTCCGAGAAGCTCGACACTTCCCCGGTGATGACCCAGAGCTTGTTCTGGGCCAGCAGGTAGTCCTCTTTTTCCGCGTCCGTATCCTCATAGTCGGCGGTGTCCAGCGAATCCATCAAGTTATAGAGCGCAGCGGAACGGTCTTTCCGCAGCGTTTCCATCTGGGCAGAGGTGGTGTTCTGGGATTTTTGCAGCAGGTCGATCTGGTCGCCCAACTGAGTCAGCTGCTGGCGCAGCGCAGCCTGAGAGGCGTCGCTGTACACTTCGGCCACCGCTGTGCCCGCCGAAACGCGCTCACCGTCGGCCACCAGATACCCCAGCGTGCCGTCCCCTGCCACGTAGCTTTCGTCGAACAGGAGCACGCCCTCGGCGTCCACAGTGTCCTCCACCGTGGCCAGAAGGGCGGTCTCGTAGGTGTTGGGCGGGAACAGCACCTGCCCCGCCTGATAGATCACATATCCCGTCGCCAGCAGCAAAAAGACGATCACGACACCCGCCAGCGTCTTCAGCGCACCGGGCAATTCGCGTTTTTCCTGCATCCTGCTCATCCTTTCGCGATAAATTCTTGGGTCAGCGCCGCCGCGCGGGCGGCAGCGTCCGGCGCAGAGGCATCCAGCCAGACCACGCCGTCCATATGGCGGAACCATGTCAGTTGGCGCTTGGCGTAGTTGCGGGAGGCCTGTTTCAGCTTGTCCACACAGGGTGTCAGTTCAGCCGCCCCCTCAAAGTAAGGGAAGAACTCCTTATAGCCGATGGCCTGTGCCGCCGTTTTGAAGCGGTCCCGGTTCGCATAAACGAGCTGTGCTTCCCGCAGCAGCCCGGCTTCCATCATCTTGTCCACCCGCCGGTCGATGCGGGCGTAAAGCTGGGCGCGGTCCGGAAAATCCAGCCCCAACACCAGCGAGCGGTAGGGCCGCTCCGGCGGGAGGGATCCTGCCTTTTGTTCGCTCAGCTTTTTGCCGGTGGCACGGTAGTGTTCCAGCGCACGCAGCACCCGTACCTGATTGTTCGGGTGGATGGCCGCAGCCGCTTCGGGGTCGGCCTGTTTCAGCTCCTCATACATGGCAGCCGGACCCTTTTCGGCCAGTTCTGCAGCCAGCTGCTCCCGCAGCCCGTCCGGCGTTTTTTCGGCGGTGAACCGCACCCCATACAGAAAGCTCTGGACATACAGCCCTGTGCCGCCCACCAAGATGGGCAGCTTGCCGCGGGCGGAGAGTTCGGCTTCGAGCCTCGCCGCCAGCGCCGTGAAGTCCGCCACGCTGAAGGTCTGGTCCGGTTCCAGAAGGTCCACTGCGTAGTGCGGGATGCCGTGGGTCTCTTCGGGGGTCACCTTGGCGGTGCCGACATCAAGGCCCTTGTAGATCTGCATCGAATCCGCGCTGATGATCTCGCCGCCAAACCGCTCAGCCAGCGCGACGCCCAGCGCCGTTTTGCCGGTGGCCGTCGGGCCGACCACCGCGAGGACAGGATGTTTTTTCTCAAACGATTCGGCCAAACTGCTTTTCCAGCTCCTTTCGGGTCAATTTGAGGACGCAGGGGCGGCCATGGGGGCAGAAGGGCGGCACTTCGCCGGACAAAATTTTCTCGGCCAGTGCCATCAGCTCCTGCGGGGAGGTGTGGTCGCCCGCCTTGATGGCCGCGCGGCAGGAAATGGAGTGGAGCACCCACTCGGTCTTTTCGTTCAGCGCGTCGCGGCTGCCCTTGGCCAGTTTTGCGGCCAGCTCCACCAGCAGATCCTCCGCGCTGCCCTGCTCCACATCCGCCGGAACGGAACGCAGAAGGACCGTGCTTCCGCCGAAATCGTCGATCTCAAGGCCCGTGCTTTCCAGCAGATCGATGTTGGCCAGCAGGGCGTTCTTCTCCTCCGCCGACAGCTCCACCACCACCGGCTCCAGCAGAAGCTGGCTGGGAACATCGCCGTAGTTGGCGGCCAGCTTCTCAAAAAGCTGGCGCTCGTGGGCGGCGTGCTTATCAATGATGCAGACCTCATCGCCCCGCTCGGCGAGGATATAGGTCTTGAACAGTTCACCCACATAGCGGAGGGCTTCCGGCCCTTCTTGGACATCGAACCCCATCTGCTCCGGCGTCCCGGCAGGTGCCGCGCCAAAGGAATCGGCTTCCACGGCAGCTCCTTCGGTCGGCGCTTCCGGCTGCGGGGCCGGAGTCCACGCAGCCATGTGATCCTGCGCAGCGGGCTCTTCGCCTTCCATCTCAATGTCCAGCTGGGCTTCGCTGGAAGCGGCACGGAAGGTCGGAGCGCTCTCCAAGGCCGGTGCTTCCTCTTCCGGCTGCTTCGGGCTGTGGAGGCTGACGTCCGGGTTCAGCGGAGCCGAGGATGCAACCGTTGTCCATGTATGAGCCGGGGCGGAAGCGGAAGTGTTCCCGGCGGCCGGGCGCACCGGCGGGATCGGCTGAGAAGCCATTGTGGGTGTCGATGCTGCGGCAGGGGCTGCCGGGGCGATTTCGTGGTGATGTTCCAGCGTTCCGGGCTCTGCTTGGCCCGGAATGATGGCAGAAAGCCCTGTAAAGTTGTTCTTCTTTACAGTATTTTCTGTCAAAATATCGTCGTTTGTTGAACTGTTGGATTTTTCGTTGTCCTTCTCATTTTTGGGCTCGTCGAAGGTGAACAGCCGCTCGCCGGTACCCGGTTGGGCCAACGCGAGCTTGGTCGCATGGTAAACGAGGTCGAAAATATCGTTTTCGCGGGCGAAGCGGACCTCCGTTTTGGCCGGGTGAACGTTGACATCCACGAGGTCCGACGGCATTTCCAGAAGCAAGATTCCTCCGGGGAATTTGCCCTGCATCGTGGTGCCCTTGAAGGCCATTTCCATGCCCGCCATCATGGTGCGGTTGCGGACATAGCGGCCATTGATATAGAAGTACTGCATACTCCGGCTGGCGCGGCAGCTCTTGGGCTGGGTGATGAGGCCCCACACCCGGTAGACGCCCTCCCGGTTGTCCACCTCGATGAGGTCACGGCTGAACTCCCGGCCCAGAACGGCATAGGCCGCACTGCGCAGCTGGCCGTCACCGGGGGTGACGTACTGCAGTTTCCCCTCGCGGACAAATTTGAAGCTGACCTCCGGGTGGCTGAGGGCCACGTGGGCGACCGTATCGGCCACGAAGGTGCCCTCGCTGGAATCCTTTTTCAGGAACTTCATCCGGGCGGGGGTGTTATAGAAGAGGTCCTTCACCCGGATGGTAGTGCCGACGCTGCGGGCACCCGGCTCGATGGGGGCGGCATCACCGCCCTCGATGCGGTAGATCGAGGCGCATTCGTCCGCCTCGGTGCGGGTCAGCACCTCCACCCGCGCCACGCTGGCAATGGAAGCCAGTGCCTCGCCGCGGAAACCGAGGGTATGGATATGGTTCAAGTCGTCCTCCGTCTGAATTTTACTGGTGGCGTGGCGGATGAAAGCCGTGGGGATGTACTCCGCCTCGATGCCGGAACCGTTGTCGCTGATCTCGATCAGCTTGACGCCGCCGGATTCGATGGTCACAGTGATCTGCGCTGCACCGGCATCGATGGCATTTTCCAGCAGCTCCTTGACCACCGACGCAGGCCGCTCAACGACCTCACCGGCGGCGATCAGTTCCGCCGTATGCTTGTCCAAAACGTGAATGACTGCCATAAGATCTCCCTCCCCTTTTTATCGTGTTCGGGTTCAGCCGTTCAGGCTGCCCTTCAAGGTCTTTTTGAGTTCGTACAGGAAATTGAGCGCCTCGATGGGCGTCAGCGTCTCCACATCGAGCGTTTCCAGCTTTTCCAGCACCTCGCTGGGCACGGCGGGCGAAGTGTACTCCTGCAATGCGTCGAAGTCCATCTGCTCCACCTTGTTCTTGGGAGCCGTGGCTTCCAGTGCACGCAGCACCTCGTGGGCGCGGCGGGTCACACTGCCGGGCAGACCAGCCAGCTTTGCCACCTCGATGCCATAGCTGTCATCGGCGGGGCCGCGAACGATCCGGCGCAGGAACGTGATATCTTCGCCGCGCTTCTTGACCGCGATGTTGTAGTTCTTCACCCCGTCGATGGTGCCTTCAAGGTCGGTCAGCTCGTGGTAATGGGTGGCAAAGAGCGTTTTGCACCCCAGCCCCTTGGCCGGGTCTGTGATGTGTTCGACCACGGCGCGGGCGATGCTCATGCCGTCGAAGGTCGAGGTGCCGCGGCCGATCTCGTCCAGCACGACGAGGCTCTTGGCAGTGGCGTTCCTCAAAATTTCCGCCACCTCGGTCATCTCGACCATGAAGGTGGACTGACCGGCGGACAGATCATCCGACGCGCCAATGCGGGTGAAGATGGCGTCCACCACACCCACACGGCACTCCTTAGCCGGGACGAAGGAGCCGATCTGCGCCATCAGAGCGATCAGCGCATTCTGGCGCATGTACGTGGATTTACCGGCCATGTTGGGGCCGGTGATGATGAGGCAGCGATCCGTCGAGCAGTTGAGGGCAGTGTCGTTGGGGACGAAAAGGCTCCCCTTCAGCATCTGCTCGACCACCGGATGACGCCCCTCCACGATGGTCAGTTCGTCGCCGTCGTCCACGGTGGGGCGGCAGTAGTTGTTTTCCGCCGCCACCTGCGCCAGCGCTGCCAGCACGTCCAGCTCCGCAACGGCATTGGCTGTGCACTGGATGCGGTCGAGCTGGGCGCTGATGCTTTCCAGCAGCTCGTCAAACAGGCGGTGTTCCAGCGCGATGAGCCGCTCATGGGCACCCAAAATTTTGCTTTCCAGCTCCTTGAGTTCCTGCGTGATGTACCGCTCGCCGGTGGTCAGGGTCTGCTTGCGGATGTAGCTCTCCGGCACCATATTTTTGTAGCTGTTGCTGACTTCGATGAAGTAGCCGAAAACGTGGTTGTAGCCAATTTTCAGCTTCGGAATGCCGGTCTCCTGCCGCAGCCGGGTTTCCAACTGGGCCAGAATGCCCTTGGTGTTGTCGCGGATGGCGCGCAGCTCATCCACCTCGGCATGGTAGCCCTTGGCGATGACGCCGCCATCTTTCAGCGTCGAAGGTGCTTCCGGGTCCACTGCGGCATAAATCTTGTCTTTGATGTCGGTCAGCGGGTCGATCTGAGCGGCCAGTTCTGCCAGCTCCGGGCAGTTGCAGCTTTCGGCCTGACGGCGCAGCCCCGGCAGACGCTCGCAGGTCTGCGCCATGGAGAAGATCTCCTTCGGGGTGGCGGAACCGTAGACCGTGCGGGTCATCATACGCTCCAGATCGAAGATGTAGTGCAGCTCCTCGATGAGGTCGCCGCGCTGGACGGTCTGGTTCACGAGGCTCTCCACCGCGTTCAGGCGGCGGTTGATGAGGGAGCTGGACACCAGCGGCTGTTCGATCCAGCTGCGAAGCATCCGCTTGCCCATGGCGGTGCTGGTCTTGTCCAGCACCCAGAGCAGGGTGCCCCGCTTTTCGCGGCCGCGCAGGGTCTCGGTCAGCTCCAGATTGGCCCGCGTGACCGGCGACAGGCGCATGAACTGCGCTTCGTTGTAGCTGAGGACCGTCTTCAGGCGCTCCACGCCCTTGATCTGGGTGGTGTGGAGGTATTCCAGCAGCGCTGCCATGGCGAAACGGACATTGCCCTTTTCGCCGATGCCGGTCTTGGCGGCCCAATCGCGGCCGAACTGATTTTCCAGCGCAATGGCCACAAGGCCGGGGGCATAGTGTTCTTCCTCCACAAGTTCAACGGAGCAGCGCATATTCTTCTTTAGGTAATTGGTCAGCTCCCGGCAGTCGAGGCTGCCGGGATTCATCAGCACTTCGCTGGGGTGGTAGCGGCACAGCTCGGTGATGACGGCGGGAACGATCTTTTCCCGCTTGAGTTCCGTGATGTGGGCCGTGCCGGTGGAGACATCGGCAAAGCAGAGGCCCGCCTGATCACCCTTGATGAAAACACTCGCAATGTAGTTGTTTTTGTCGTCTTGAAGCATACTGCTCTCAATGACGGTGCCCGGCGTGACCACGCGGATGATATCCCGCTTGACAAGACCCTTTGCCTTGGCCGGGTCCTCCATCTGCTCGCAGATGGCGACCTTGTAGCCCTTGGCGATGAGCCGGGCCACATAGCTTTCGTAGCTGTGGAAGGGCACGCCGCACATGGGGGCCCGCTCTTCCAGCCCGCACTGCTTGCCGGTCAGCGTCAGATCCAGCTCCCGCGAGGCGGTCAGCGCATCATCGAAGAACATCTCGTAAAAGTCGCCGATGCGGTAGAACAAGATCTCGTCCTTGTGTTGATTTTTGATTTCCAGATATTGCTGCATCATGGGCGACAGTTCGGCCATGGTAGTCCACCTTTCTTGCATTCCGTTGTTGTTGGGGTTTGCAGCGAGTAACCGCTTTTGCAAGGAAAACGCGGCCTGCAAAAGCGAAGCCGCGTTTTCCGTTTCACATCTGGGTCAGTGACAGCCGCCGCAGGTGGAGCAGCTGCCGGGGCAGGAGGCGCTGGGTTCCTGCACCGTCATGGGGTCGCCGCCGTTCATGGCAGTGTTGATGATGGCGTCGATATAGTTGACGAGGTTCTCGCAGTCCTTCTTGGCTTCGTTGTAAGCCGTCATGCCCTCGTCGGCCATGATCTTTCCGTAGAGGTCGTTGACCTTCTCGTTCAACTCGGCGATGCGGGCATCGCTGCGCTCGGTCTTGCCGATCTCGTTGTTCAGGTCCATGCGGGCAAGGTTGAACTCGCCGATCATGTTCTGCAGCTCTTCGTCTCTGTCGTTGAGCTTGCGGGCCTGATCGAGGGCGAGGTAGCGGGGGTCGGTCTGAAGTGCCATAGCAGCACGCTTGAAGAGGTCGATGCAATCCATAAGAATGTTCTCCTTTGATGTTCGTTTATTTTGAGGTGCAGCAGCCGGTTTTGCTGCCGCAGCGGGAAAAGCTCAGGCTTCGAGTTCGCCCAGCAGGACGGTAGCGCGGGCACCGGTCAGGCGGACCTGCGCATACTGGCCCATCAGGCCGGGGTCGGCGATGAACTCCACGGTCAGGTTGTTGTCCAACCGGCCGGACAGGGTACCCTCGTTGCGGCCGTAGCCCTCCACGAGGACGCGGACGGTCTGGCCTACCTGCGCCTTGACGAGATCCATGGCGATCTCGTCCTGAACCTTGAGCAGCCGGCTCATCCGGTCCGTCTTCTCCTTGCGGGGGGTGGGGTCGGGCATTTCTGCCGCCTTGGTGCCCGTGCGCTTGGAGTAGATGAAGGTGAACAGCTGCATGTAACCGACCTTCCGGATCAGGTCGAGGGTACCTTGGAAGTCCTCCTCCGTCTCACCGGGGAAACCGACGATGATGTCGCTGGAGAAGGTGATGCCGGGCACG
>UMCF01026345.1_pt1 | contig 10454 bp, 6 predicted proteins | sample 1964131 | NCBI WGS metagenome assembly UMCF01 (sample SAMEA4835958, study PRJEB28245) | human gut metagenome | biome: gut microbiome; material: fecal sample | place: Denmark | collected 2008
GGGCAATGTGTCCAGCCAGTTCATCAGCGGGCTGCTGTTCGCGCTGCCGCTTCTGGCGGGGCCCAGCACCCTCCGTCTGCTGCCGCCGGTGGAGAGCCGCAGCTACATCGACATGACCCGCGCGGTCCAAGCCGCCTTCGGCGTGGAGAGCCGCTGGCTGGACGAAACGACGCTGGAGATCTCCGGCGGGCAGGAATACCACCCCTGCGATTACACCGTGGAGGGGGATTACAGTCAGGCCGCGTTCCCGGCGGTGCTGGGGGCCGTGGCCGGCGGGGTGACCCTGACCGGCCTTGCCGGGAAGACATTGCAGGGCGACGCCGCCATTCTGGATATCCTGCGCCGCTGCGGGGCAAAGTTCACCCCCACGGCGGCGGGCATCGTCTTTGAACAAGCGCCGCTCCACGGCACCGACATCGACCTTGCCGACTGCCCGGACCTCGGCCCCGTGCTGATGGTGCTGGGGCTGCTGTGCGAGGGGACGACGGTCATCCGGAACGCGGAGCGCCTCCGCATCAAGGAGAGCGACCGCATCGAGGCCATGGAGATGGAACTGCGCAAGTGCGGCGGGGTGCTGTCCAGCGAGGGCGGCACCATCACCATCACAGGCTGCGCCGGGGCGCTCCATGCGCCGGGCGAAGTCCTTTCCGGCCACAACGACCACCGGGTCGTCATGAGCCTTGCGGTGCTGGCGCTGGCAGCGGGGCTGAAGCTGCCCATCGCGGAAGCCGAGGCCGTCACGAAGAGCTGGCCGAATTTCTTTACAGCCATCAAGCCATTGGGCGCGGAGGTACAGGATGTTGGATAAAACAAAGCGTTATCTCGTTGTGGGTCTGGGTCTGTTGGGCGGCAAGTACGCGCTGGAGCTGACCAAGGCCGGGTTCCATGTGGATGGCATCAACCGCAGCGAGGGCCATTTGCAGTATGCGCTGGATCAGGGCTACATCGCCAGCGGCAAGACCCACGATTTTGAGGATCTTGTGCGGGAGGCCGACCATATCATCTTCGGCCTGTACCCCACGGCCCTGATCCAGTGGTTCAAGACCTACGGCGCCCTCCTCAAGCCCGGCTGCATCTTCACGGATGTGTCCGGCGTCAAGACCGGCCTCGTGGAGCCGGTGCAGGCCCTCTGCCCGGACGGTGTGGAGTTCATCGCCAGTCACCCCATGGCGGGGCGGGAGACTTCCAGCGTGGAGCACGCGGCGGAGGTGAACTTCGCCCCGGCGAACTTCATCATCACCCCCACGGAGAAGAACACCCCGGCGGGCATCGCGTGGGCGAAGGAACTGGCCGAGGTGCTGGGATTCAAGCACATCTGCACCCTGACCGTGGAAGAGCACGATAAGATGATCGGCTACGTCAGCCAGTTGTGCCACGCCATCGCCGTCAGCCTGATGTGCGCCAACGACAATACCTCCCTGTGCGAATATACGGGCGACTCCTTCCGTGACCTGACCCGCATCGCACGCATCAACGATAAAATGTGGGCGGAGCTGTTCCTCTGGAACAAGGAAAACCTCATCTCCGAGATCGACCAGTTCGACGCGGCGCTCGGCGCACTGCGCAACGCGCTGGTGGCGGGCGACCGCGAAAAGCTCGAAGAGATGTTCCGCCTGTCCACCCGGCGCCGCGCGGCGTTCGACAAAAAGCTCCCCGAATGAGGTGTTTGTATGCCCAAGCAGGAAGGCCAGAAATCCAAGCTGCTCGCGCTTTTGCGCATTTTTGAGACCCAGACCGACGAAAACCATCTGCTGAACGTGCCCCAACTGGTCAGGCTGCTGGAACAGCAGGGCATCCTCTGTGAGCGCAAGAGCGTGTACAGCGACATCGACGCCCTCAACGCGCTGGGGTATGAGATCTGGCTGCGGCGGGGGCGCGGCGGCGGCTACTACATGGCCAGCCGGATGTTCGACCTCGCGGAGCTCAAGCTGCTGGTAGACGCCGTACAGGCCAGCCGGGTGGTGTCCAGCGCCACGAGCCGCCGCTTGATCCGAAAGCTGGAAAAGCTCTGCTCCAACTACGAGGGCAGCCAGCTCCAGCGGCAGGTCTATGTGGACGGCCGCCCCAAGACCGACAGCAAGAGCCTGCTCTACAGCGTGGACGCGCTGCACGAGGCCATCAACGCCGGGAAAATGGTGGAGTTCCACTACAAAAAGGTGGGCCGCCCCGAAAAGCGGGCCATCAGCCCGTGGCAGATGGCGTGGGAGAACGGCTGCTACTACCTCATCGCCTATCAGGACGAAAAGGAGCCGGTGGGCATCCGCCACTACCGGGTGGACAAGATGTCCGGCGTCCGGGTACTGGACGAACCCCGCCGGGGCAAGGCGGAGTTTGCGGACTTCGACCTGCCCGCCTACCTGAAAAAGCATTTCAGCATGTACGGCGGCCCCGAAGCCCGCGTCACCCTGCGGTGCGCGGCGGGCTTGGAGGACGCCATGCGGGAGCGCTTCGGCGCGTCGCCCCTCTTCCTGCCCGAAGAGGACGGCCATTTCCACTTCGACGTCCCCATCTGCGTCAGCGAACCCTTCTACGGATGGGTGGCGGGCTTTGGCGGTAAAGTGGAGATCACCGCCCCGGAACAAGTCCGGGCCGGGATGAAGCGGCTGGCCGAACAATTGGCAAAAGAACATACCTGAAACAAAAAATGGACCGCGTTTGCGGTCCATTCTTTGTTACTCACTCTTCCAATTCCAGATCGCTCGGCAGGAGCACATCCAGCGCGGCAGCGGGTTCGGCGACGAGGCGGCGGCTCTGGTGGAAGATGGCTTTTTCCAGCGTGTTGCGGGCCAAGCGACCATTGCCGGCGGTGCGGGCATCGGCGGTCTGCCGGCGGGCATAATAACTGCGCAGGGGTTCGTTGCAGCTCTCGGCGAGGGTGTAGCCCTTGCTCTTGGCGAGGACGTGGGTGATCTGCAGCAATTCGTCGGCAGTATAGTCCGGGAACTCGATTTTATTCGGGAAACGGCTGGCAAGGCCGCTGTTGGCGGTGAGGAAGGTCTCCATCTCCTTGGTGTATCCGGCAAGGATGACCACCAGCTCGTCCCGGTGATCCTCCATCCCCTTCACGAGGGTGTCGATGGCTTCGAGGCCGAAGCTGTCCTGCTCGCCGCGGTAGAGGCTGTAGGCTTCGTCAATGAAGAGGACGCCGCCGAGGGCGCTCTCGATGACGCTGTTGGTCAGCGGGGCGGTGTGGCCGGTGTAGCGGCCCACGAGGTCGCCGCGGCTCACCTCCACCAGCTGCCCGCCCTTGAGCGCCCCGATGGCCTTGAGGTACTTGGCCACCAAGCGGGCGATGGTGGTCTTGCCGGTACCGGGGTTGCCGGTGAAGATCATGTGCATCGAAAGGCTGGTCGTCTTCATCCCGGCGGCGGCGCGGCGCTGTTGGACTTGGAGATTATCGGCCAGACCGAAGACGTATTCCTTGACCGGGGCAAGGCCCACCAGCTCCGAGATCTCGGCCTTGATCTCGTCCAGCGCGCCGGTGTAGGCGGCGGGCAGCAGGTCGAACAGGGGGGCGGGGGCGGCATCGTTCAGGCGGAAGAAAAGCCCCTCCGGCGCGGCAGTCAGGGTGACGGTGCCGGTCAGCTTTTTGTCGGTCTGGAGGCAGTATTCGCTCAGAGCCCGGAAGATGCGGTCACAGCAGCCGGAAAGCCCGGCGGCCCCCTTCTGGGGTGTGCACTGGGCGGCGACGTGATCCCGCACATCGACTCCGGCGGCGAGGGTCAGGCCCAGCCGGGCGGTGACCTTCTGGGCCAGCGCGTTCAACTGCTGGGCCGCGAGGGCGGCAAGATCCTCCCGCGCGTAGGCGGTGGTCTCGCAGACATCGCCCAGCGCCGCGACCATGCCCGCGCCGAACTTGTCCGCCAGCGCGGCGCGGCCCTTGTTCGAGAAGAAGATGAGATACTTGCCGCAGGGGTCAAGGCGGCTCACCGCGCCGGGAGCCAGCGCGGTCCCGGCGTCCACAAGGATGCCCTCCCGGTTGACGAGATACCGGCTGGACAGGGGGGCGCTGCCCTTGACCGCAAGGTCGGAAAGGGTCTTCAGAAAGCCGGGATAGCAGCTTTCGTAGTGCTCAAAGACCAGAATCTCGCCGGGGGCGTGGAGGGCGGCGTACAGGTCCTGCAAAAACAGCTTCTCCGCGCCGGGGTTCGCGTAGAGCGAAAGGTCGAGGGTGGCGATGCTGTCGTTTTTCAGCAGCCCGCGGGCGGCCATGCAGCGGGCCGTTTCCTCAAGGGTGAAGTGCCGCCCGGTGCCGGTGCCGCCCCACAGCAGGATGACGTTCCGGGCCGCCGGTGCCTCGGTGCCCAGCACGAAGGGGCGGCGCATGGCCCGGACGACACTCTCCACAAAGGCGTCCTGCCCCAGAACGGTCTGCTTGACCTCGTCGGCCAGCCCCTCGAAGCTGCCCAGATGTTCGGGCTTTGTGTCTACAGTGCCCTTGGCCAGCAGCCCGTCGTTCTCCATATCCCGCAGCATCTGGCGGCTGTCGGCGAGGGCAGCTTCGGTGGCGGTGTCCTGCGTCTTGATCTGGGCGGACTGGGCTTTCAGCATCGCGTCCAGCTTTTTCTGCTGCTCCAGCAGGGCCGCGTTCAGATCGTTCAGGCCGCCGGGCTGCTTCGGCTTCGGGGCGGGTGCGGTGGGCGTCGTCTTGAACTTGCCGCCCGGCCCGAAGACGCCGTTCATCAAAGATTCCCAATCGTCAGTGTATGCCATGTCGTCCCCTCCGTACATCGTTTTGCTCCAGTATAGTGTACCGCGCGCCCTTTTGCAAGGAAACTCTTGCAAACCGCACAAAAGTTCGTTACACTTAAATCAAATCGGCAAGAGTGAGGATGACGTTATGACTTCAGCACAGTGGAAGACGGTCTTTGAAAGCGAGGACTTTGCGCGGCAGAACGGCTATCAGGGGCCGCTGGGGGCCCAATATGCCCCGGCGGGCACCCATCTGCGGCTGTGGGCCCCCACGGCTCAATCGGTCAGCGTAAACCTTTACCGAAAAGGCGGCGGCGGGGTCTGCATCGGCACGCTGCCCCTCAGCCCGTGGGGGCAGGGGGTCTGGGGCGTCTATCTGCCCGGCGACCAGCACGGACGCTACTATAATTTCACGGTGACGACCGAGTGGGGCAGCTGCACCGCCGCCGACCCCTACGCCCGCACGGCGGGGGTGAACGGGGAGCGGAGCATGATCCTCGACACCGCCCGCACCGACCCGCCCGGCTGGGAGCGCGACCGCCGACCGGTCATCCCGGCGGCGAAGCGGAGCGTCTGGGAGGTCAACGTCCGGGATTTTTCGCAGGACCCGGCCAGCGGCGTGCGCAACGCATGGCGGGGCAAATTTCTGGCCTTTACCCAGCAGGGCACCACCCTGAACGGCGACGGCATCCACCCCACCTGCCTGAACTATCTCAAGCGGCTGGGGGTGAGCTATGTCCAGCTCATGCCCATCTTTGACTTTGGCAGCGTGGACGAGAGCCGCCCGCTGACCCGGCAGTACAACTGGGGCTACGACCCCGCCAACTTCAATGTGCCGGAGGGCAGCTACTCCACCGACCCCGCCCGCGGCGAAGTCCGGGTGCGGGAGTGCAAGCAGATGATCCAAGCCCTCCACGCGGCGGGCATCGGCGTGGTGATGGATGTGGTCTATAACCACATGTACCACGCCGACAATGTGCTGAACCGGGTGGTGCCGCTCTATTATTTCCGCCAGAACGAGGACGGCAGCCTTTCCAACGGCAGCGGCTGCGGCAACGAGTTCGCCAGCGAGCGGCCCATGGCCCGGCGGTATATGATCGACTCGGTGCTCTACTGGGCGCAGGAATACCACATCGACGGCTTCCGGTTCGACCTGATGGGCCTGTACGATGTGGAGACGATGAACCTGCTGCGGGCCGAGCTGGACAAGCTCCCCGGCGGGCGGGATATCCTGATGTACGGCGAGCCGTGGCAGGGCGGCGGAAGCGCTCTGCGCCGGTACGAGGCCAACAAAAATAACCTCGCCATGCTGAACGACCGGATCGGCATCTTCTGCGACGACACCCGTGACGCCATCAAGGGCGGCTGCTTCAACGCGCGGGAACCGGGCTACGTGGAAGGCAGACCCGGCAGTTTCTGGGATATCGGCGGGGCGGTGGCGGCGTGGTGCCGCAGCGACAAGTTCCCGCCCCACACGCCGGGGCAGATCGTGAGCTACGTTTCCGCCCACGACAACTTCACCCTGTGGGACAAGCTGCTGATGGTGCGGTACGAGCGCCCGGAGTTTCGTGCGGTGGACAAGGCTGCGCTGGCCCAGAACCGCTTGGCGGCGGGCATCTACCTCACCAGCATGGGGCTGCCTTTCTGGCAGGCGGGCGAGGAGTTCGCCCGCACCAAAAAGGGGCAGGGCAACAGCTACCGCTCCTCCCCGGCGCTGAACCGGCTGGACTGGAAGCGGGCCGAGCAGTTCCACAGCCTTGTGGATTACTACCGGGGCCTCATCGGGCTGCGGGGAGCCTTCCCCCGGCTGGGGGCGGTGGACAAAGCCAGCCCCAGCGCCATTGAATTTTTCAACTTGGAGCAGCCGCTGGTGGGCTGGCGGCTGCCCGCAGCCCCCGGCGACGGTGCGTGGTGGGGGGCGCTCTGCGTCTACTATAACCCCACCGAGGAAGAGCAGCGCGTCTGGCTCCCCGGCGGAGACTGGAAGCTGCTGAGCGACGGCACCTCATCGAGCCTGTGGCGGGGCAGCAGCCGGGTGGTGCAGGGCCAAGCCGTGCTGGCCCCGGTCAGCGCCACCATCTTCGGCTTGGTGTGACAGAAAAAGCCCCTGACCGGCGTTCTGGGTGCCAGTCAGGGGCTTTTCCGAGAAGAAAGAAATCAAAACTTGATCCTGCCTTGCGGCGTGGAAAATGGTTTAGTCGTTGGCCGAGCGCTGAGCCGCCTGTGCATTGGTGGAGGTGTTCTTTTCGCCCAGCGTCAGGGAAACGGTCTGCATCTGGCCGTCACGGGCCACGGTGATGGACAACGTGTCGCCTGCAGTGTGCTGCTGGATCAGGGTGCCAAGGTCGTCCCTCTGGGCGATCTCGGTGCCGTCGATGCTCACGATGCGGTCGCCGACCTTGAGGCCCGCCTTATCAGCGGGGCCGCCCTGCACCACGTCCACGACGTAGACGCCGTAAGCGCTGACGTTCAGCTGCGCGGCCGTCTGGGCATCGGTAACGGCAAGGTAGGTGATGCCCATGTAGGGCCGGCCGGAGACGTAGCCGTTCTCCAGCAGATCCTGCGCTACCTTGATGGCGTCATTGATGGGGATGGCGAAGCCCAGACCCTCGGCGTCGGAGCTGGAGGACTTGGCGTTGACCAGACCGATGAGCTCACCGTTCATGTTGAACAGGCCACCGCCGGAGTTGCCGGGGCTGACGGAAGCATCCATCTGGACCAGAGACATGGTGTTGGTGGAGCTGGTGCCCTGAATGGTCACGCTGCGGTTCAATGCACTGACGATGCCGCTGGTGACGGTGCCGCCCAGCTCACCCAGCGGGTTGCCCACGGCGAGGACATTGTCACCCACGGCGAGGCCGTCGCTGTCGCCGACGGTGGCGGGGGTCAGGCCGGTGGCGTCGATCTTCAGCACGGCAACATCGCTGGTGTCGTCCTCACCTACGACGGTGGCGGTGTAATCGGTATCCCCGACGGTCACCGTGATCTGGGAAGCGCCGGAAACGACGTGGGCGCAGGTCAGGATGTAGCCATCCGAACTGATGATGACGCCGCTGCCCGCGCCGGACTCGACCTGACTCTGGCCGTACCACGACCACTGGGAGTAGACGACCTGCTCCGTGGTGATGACCACGACGCTGGGGCTGACCATTTCAGCCACCTGTGCGGTGGTCATGCCGCTGGAGGAGACGGTGGTGCCGGCGGCGGAACCGCTGGAGGGATCGGAGCTGCGTTCGACCTGCTGGATGACCACCTTGCTGCCCCCGTTGCCGAACCGTGCGCCCACGAAGCCGCCCGCAAAGCCCATGGCCGCGGCCAGCACCAGCGCAACGGCGCTGCGGGCGACTTTGGCCCCGTTCTTCTTGCGGGGCTTTTTGGCGGGTTTCGCGTTTTCCGCGCGGGGAGCCGGGTCTGCCGGAGGGGGCGTGGCCCCGCCATTGCCGCCCGCCGAAGCGGGTTCCGGGTCGGCGGCGGGGGAAGGCTCGCCGTAGGTGCCCGCCGTGTTGGCGGTGTTCATGCCGGAGGAGCCGACGTTGGGGTATCCGGTCTCCCCGGACGAACTATTTGCAGAGGAATAATCGTATTCCCATTTGTTTTCATTATCCATGGTGCAACATCCTTTCTAAAGGGAATCGGTTCGGGGATGGGTGCGGGAGCCGCACTTCCTTTGAACTGGCTTTATTGTAGCCGCTAATTGTGAAAACGAATCGCTGAGCGGGTGAAGAATGTGTGAAATAAGGTCGTAAAAAACAGGAGGCTTTCGATGAAACTGGCTGAGATTCCGGGCGGGTTCGCCCTTTATAAGGAAAAGACCGCCGTGGGCCGGTGCAAAGTGACTGCAACGGCGCAGGGGGCCGCGCTTACGTCGCTTACCATTGTACCAGAATGGCGGCGAAAAGGCTACGGCTCCTACCTGTTAAAAGAAGTATTGCGCCGCTTTGGCGGTTATGACAAGGAGACGGCCACCGTCTTCACAGCCCCGCTGCCGGGGGACGAAGGGGAGCGGGCGTTCTGGGAGAAGTTCGGCTTCCGGGCGGAGGGGACGCAGCTCTGCCGCCGCCGCACCCCGGACCTGACGGCGGTGAAGTTCGTGCAGGACTTTCTGACCTCCCGCCTTGCAGAGCCGAAGCTGCTGGTGGACGCCACCTGCGGCAACGGCGGCGACACGGCCTTCCTCTGCCGACTGGCCGGGAAAGAGGGACGGGTGCTGGGCTTTGACATCCAGCCGGAAGCCATTGCCTCCACCGAAAGGAACCTCGCGGCCAAGGGCCTTTCGGCAGAACTCCACTGCGACAGCCACGCAAACCTCTTACAGTATATCACGCCCGGCACGGCGGATGCGGTGATGTTCAACTTCGGCTGGCTGCCGGGGGCGGACCACAACGTGTTCTCCCATGCGTCCAGCAGCATCCCCGCGCTGGAAGCGGCCCTCGATGCGCTGCGGCCCGGCGGGGTGCTCAGTGCCATCCTGTACAGCGGGCGGGTCATCGGCTCGGACGAGAAGACCGAGATCCTGAATTGGATGCGCACACTGCCCCTCAGCCGCTGCACCGTCCTCGTGTGCGGCTTCGCCAATTGGGCCGAAACCGCCCCGCTGCCCTGCTTTGTGCTGAAAAAATGAGAAAAGTCTTGCATTATCACGCGTTTTCGGATAAAATAGAATGTGTATGTGCAAAAGCAAACTCCTTCCGTCATCGCTGCGCGATGCCACCTCCCTCAAGGAGGGAGGCTTTCGCTTTTCCGCAGCGTGAAAGGCTCCCTCTCAGAGGGGGCTGTCGAGCGAATGCGAGACTGAAGGAGTTTTATCCGTATAGGAGAATCTACTATCTATGACAAATCGTGAAGAAATCGAGCGCCGTCGGACGTTTGCGATCATCAGCCACCCCGACGCCGGTAAGACCACGCTCACCGAAAAGCTGCTGCTGTACGGTGGAGCCATCAATCAGGCAGGCTCCGTCAAGGGCAAGCAGAGCGCCAAGCACGCCGTGTCCGACTGGATGGACATCGAGAAGCAGCGCGGTATTTCCGTCACCTCCTCGGTGCTGCAGTTCAACTACGCGGGCAAGTGCGTCAACATTCTGGATACGCCGGGACATCAGGACTTCTCGGAGGATACCTACCGCACCCTGATGGCAGCGGACTCCGCCGTCATGGTCATCGACGCGGCCAAGGGCGTCGAGGCCCAGACCATCAAGCTGTTCAAGGTCTGCACCCTGCGTCACATCCCCATCTTCACTTTCATCAACAAGATGGACCGCGAAGCCCGCGACCCCTTCGAGTTGATGGAGAACATCGAAGAGATCCTTGGTATCAAGACCTACCCGATGAACTGGCCCATCGGCTGCGGCAAGGAGTTCAAGGGCGTGTTCGACCGCAATACCCGCAAGGTGCTGGCTTTCTCCAGCGACGGCCGCGCCAACGGCGTCAAGAAGGTCGATGAGACCGAGGCCGAGCTGGGAGATCCCGCACTGGACCAGCTGCTGACCCCCTATCTGCATCAGCAGCTGGTGGACGAGATCGAGCTGCTGGACGGTGCCGCCGAGGAATTTGATCTGGACAAGGTGCTGCGCGGCGAGCTCAGCCCCGTCTTCTTCGGTTCTGCGCTGACCAACTTCGGCGTCGAACCCTTCCTCGAAAACTTCCTCCGCCTGACCCCCACCCCGCTGGCCCGTGTGGACAGCCTGACCGGGGAGCAGGTGGACCCCTGCCGCGATGAATTCTCGGCCTTCATCTTCAAAATTCAGGCCAACATGAACAAGGCC
>UMCF01116380.1_pt1 | contig 10452 bp, 9 predicted proteins | sample 1964131 | NCBI WGS metagenome assembly UMCF01 (sample SAMEA4835958, study PRJEB28245) | human gut metagenome | biome: gut microbiome; material: fecal sample | place: Denmark | collected 2008
GCAAAAGATCTCGTTCTTACAAAGTTATTATTCTCTTCTATGAAAATTATCGTATTATGAAAAGTACTTAATTCATCATACCATGTTCCTACATTTGGTGGATTAATGAAAACATAATAATTTGCATCTGTTTCAACTTCATATCCTGATGCAGCACCATCACGAAAATATTGTAAAAGCATTAATAATAATGTAGTTTTCCCTGTAGCACTATCTCCACGCAAAATAGTAATATTACGTTTAATTTCAAAATTATAAAGAAGATTTTTACCTTCAACTCTAAATTTATATTTACCTTTCAAGCTAACTCCTCCTACCTAACGCCCAAGAAATTCTGGCTCAATGATATTATCATTTACATCGATATCATAATCAAAATCAATTAACGCATCGCAGTACTCCTTTGCATTGTGTACAATATGTCCGTTATTCATAAATTGGATTTCGAAATCTCCCTTGAAATCCATCCAGTGCTCTAAATAAACAGTAATATCTTTTCTTTTACCAATCTCTAAAATCCATTTAGCGCAGTTATCACCGCAGTTAGAAATATTGTACATGAATTTATTATCTTTTAACATCAGAATGAGAACTTTAACACCGCCTGAAAGTAATGTCGGAGCGATTGGACCTAATACTGGACTTTGGATTAAATATGGACCAATGACCTCTGACTTATCTACATCTTTAATCATTTCCTTTACTAAAGGATCCTGAAACCATATATCTTCTTTAACATTATTAAAATAATTAGGTGCATTTGTTAAAACTTTAATATTACCACTTCTATACCAAATCTTTAACATAACAAAACCTCCTATTGATTTTACTTCATTTTAGCATGCTTGGCTAAAGCGGACAAGTTATTGTTGGTTATTGAATTAATACTGGTGTTTTAGAATCGCCTTAATAGTATAGTTATTTCTAATTCTTATCTGCTTTAACCAAAAAGAACCCAAAAACTTTGACACTTCTGAGTTCTGGTTAAAATAAATTCATTTTTCCTTTACGTGTAATTTAATCCATGCAATTGAATCATCTATAGTTAAAGAACCATCTGCAATTCCATAGATTAATTTTATTAAATCATCGTCATCAAATATTAAAACATAATCATTAATATCTAGAAAAACACATAATAAATGTGCACCTAATCTCTTGTTACCATCTAACATAGGATGATTTTTTACAATACTATAGCATAAATGTATTGCTTTTTCTTCTAAGGTTTTGCATAAATCTTTTCCACTCCAGGTTTGAAATGGTGATTCTAATGCTGATTTTAACATATTAATATCTCTTATTCCTGTAATCCCACCATACATTTGAATTAAACTGGTGTGTAGAATAATTGCTTGCCTATCGTTTATTCTTTTTACTTTGCTAATTGTTTGTACACCTCTACATTCTTTTTTAAAAATTTATCAGAAGATGCAGATAACTTTTCATCTGAAACGTATTCATTCGCATCATTTAAGATACACTTATTTCTGTCATCTGATGTAATTGGATTAATTGATTGTGTATTTGTGTCCATTGTAGTACCTCCTATTTAAATGAAAGAACTGTTACTGGTATAGATAATGTGCGGAGAAGTATGAAAGAATGGGATATTCTTCGGGATCTGAAGATAATAGACTCTTGGATAAATCCCTGCTTAACTGTCACTTCATTCCCTTGATCTGAAGATAGCAAAAGACCTTGGCTAAATCCCTGCTTCGCTAAATCTCTTGGCTAAAGCTAGACTTTACAAAAGACCTTGATTGGAGCAAAATAGCAAAAGAACCCGGAAGCTTTGATACTTCTGAGTTCTGGTTAAAAATAAATCTATCTTTTCTATTTTGCTAATTGTTTATACACTTCTGTATTCTTTTTTAAAAATTTATTTGATGAAGCAAATAAGTTTAATCAGAAATATACTCACTTGTATCATCAACTGTAATTGGAGTAATAATATAAATAGGTTTATCATCATAACACCTCCTATTTAAAGTATACACATTACTGAACTAAAATATAATACTTTAATCTGCTTGACTAAAAACTAAAATTCGTAATGCTCGCTTCGCTTTCGTGATCTAAAGATATCTATCGTGACTTCCATTTTAGTTCTCATTTCATGAAGTACATATCAGAATATCCTGAATTAAAGCAGTCACTTAGCTAAAACACAAGATACTCATCTCTTGTCGTGATTTCGGACTTGTTACAATTAAAGCAGAAATGCAAAAATCCGGAGACCTTAATTCCCTTGATCTAAAGTGCTGGGCTAAAGTCTCCGGATCTCTTGTGGCCTAATGTACTTCTATCAGTAGCTTAATGTACTTCTGGACTCTGTGTTTATTTTACGTGGCTAAAGCTCGCTTCACTTCTACCATTAGCTTGCTGCTCTTCCACAACAGTTTTTGTATTTCTTACCACTACCACAAGGGCACTTGTCATTACGACCAATCTTAGGTGTAGCTCTCTTATAAGGACCATGCTGAATCAGTCGTTCACTTGTTGGTGCCTGTGTCACCATCTGTGGCTTTGTTTCTTCTTTTCTTTCAATCTGTACATGCATCATGGCATTGATAGTTTCATGTCGAACATTCTTTGCCATCTCTTTGAACATATTGTATCCAATGAACTTGTACTGAACTACTGGGTCTTTCTGTGCGTATGCCTGAAGTCCAATGCTTTCTCTAAGCTGCTCCATGTTGTCGATGTGATTCATCCATTTGCTGTCGATTACTTTAAGAAGAATAACTCTTTCAACTTCTCTGATTCCATCGTTGTAAAGAGCTGCGTCTTCTTCTCCAAGTTCTACATCGTCTGGACGATTTACCTTTGTGAATTCATTGAACTCTTTTTCCTTCTTGTGGTAAACTTCTAAGGCTTCTTTCTGAAGTCTTTCAATGAATGCTCTCTTGTCGTTCTTTTTCTTCTCCTCGTCGGAGAGAGTAATCTTGGCTAAAGGAATCTCATTACGAAGTGTAAGATTAAGCTGGTTTAAGTCAAGCTGGGCTAAAGGTTTAATGCCTGCAACCATTTCCACGTCATCCTTAACAACATCATTAATCATTTTGTAGATAACGTCTCGCATACTTTCGCCATCAAGAACTCTTCGTCTTTCTTTGTAGATCTCTTCTCGCTGTTCATTGTTTACCTTGTCGTAATCAAGTAAGTTACGTCTGATTCCAAAGTTATTACTCTCAATTCTCTTCTGTGCCTTTTCAATCTGTTTTGATACAGACTTATCCTGAATTTCATGTCCTTCTGGAACTTTGAGTGCTTTGTAGACTTTCATCATCTTTTCGGAACCAAAGAGTCTCATTAAATCGTCTTCGAGAGACAGATAAAACTTGGATTCACCTGGGTCACCCTGACGACCTGCACGACCACGTAACTGATTGTCGATACGTCTACTCTCATGGCGTTCTGTACCGATAATCTTTAAACCACCTAATTCAGTAACTCCTTCTCCAAGCTTAATATCAGTACCACGACCAGCCATGTTGGTAGCAATAGTTACTGCTCCCTTTTCTCCAGCATGAGAAATAATCTCTGCTTCGAACTTGTGGAACTTAGCATTGAGTACACTGTGTTTGATTTCTTTCTGGGTTAAAAGAGAACTAAGCTCTTCTGAGACAGCAATGTTAACTGTACCTACCAGTACAGGCTGTCCAGTTTTGTGTGTCTTTTCGATCTCTTCTACTACAGCATTTAATTTTTCTTTCTTGGTTAAATAGACCGAATCCTCGTGGTCAATTCTTGCCACTGGTTTGTTGGTAGGAATTTCTACAACATCCATTCCATAAATATCAATGAACTCTTTTTCTTCGGTCTTTGCTGTACCTGTCATACCAGCTTTCTTGTCGTACTTGTTAAAGAAGTTCTGGAAGGTGATCGTGGCTAAAGTTCTTGACTCGTCTTTAATCTCAACGTGTTCCTTTGCTTCGATTGCCTGATGAAGTCCATCGGAGTAACGACGTCCTGGCATAATACGACCAGTAAATTCATCAACGATTAAAACTTCACCGTCTTTTACAACGTAGTCTTTGTCTTTGAACATTAAATTGTGTGCACGTAATGCTAAGATTACATTATGCTGAATTTCTAAGTTCTTCGGATTAGCAAGATTTTTAATGTGGAAGAACTCTTCTACCTTTTTAACACCTTCTGCTGTAAGCATTACCTGCTTATCCTTTTCATTAACAAGGAAATCACCATCCTCTTCAATGTCAACTCCCATGATGGCATCAATCTTAGAAAGTTCGCCATCAGAAGTTCCTCTCTCCATGTTCTGGGCTAAAACGTCACAAGCCTTGTAGAGATCAGTCGATTTGGTTCCCTGTCCAGAAATAATGAGAGGTGTTCTGGCTTCATCGATTAATACGGAGTCTACCTCATCCACAATTGCATAGTGTAAATCTCTCTGGACTAAATCCTTCTTGTACATTACCATGTTATCTCTAAGGTAATCAAATCCTAATTCATTGTTAGTGATGTAAGTAATGTCGCAGTCATATGCTGCTTTTCGGTCTGCGTTGTTGTATTCATTTAAAATGACACCTACACTGAGACCAAGAAAACGGTGTACCTGACCCATCCAGTTGGCATCTCGCTCTGCCAGGTAATCATTAACTGTAACGATGTGTACACCTTTTCCTTCAAGTGCATTTAAGTAAGCAGGTAAGGTGGAAACTAAAGTTTTACCTTCACCTGTTTTCATTTCTGCAATGCGTCCCTGATGTAAAACAATACCGCCCATTAACTGTACACGATAAGGTTTCATGTGAAGAACTCTGTCGGCTGCTTCTCTAACTACAGCGAAAGCTTCTACTAAAAGATCATCGAGGGTTTCTCCTGCTATCAAGCGATCTTTGAATTCCCGTGTTTTGGCACGTAACTCATCGTCACTAAGCGCCTGCATTTTTTCATCAAGAGCTTCGATGGCATCCACCATTTTTGAAAGTTTTTTGATTTCTCTTTTACTTTTGTTGTTTAAATTTTTCATGTTTGCCTCCTAAATTTGTTTTTTATTTTATAGTTATATTTTTGAATGCTTTTGGTTTGCATTTGGATTGCGTTGAGGTGTGTTTGGCGGTGCTGGGCTAAAGCCTTTCAGGATCTTAAGATAATCTTAATTCGCACTTATCAATGCTGCACTCATTTGATCTAAAGACACTACCGCCTGAAGTTCTGCTTTGCAGAGCAGTCCTCTAGAAATGCAAAAAGCCCAATCCTCCGATGGTGAAGGACTGGGCTAAGGTTTTGTTGCTTTGGAGTAATGCTGAAAGGGTACATTACTCCCTTTGGGAACAAAACAGGTGTGACTCGAAAGTAAAATCACCCTGTAGCTCTGAACCTAAAGTGTGAGATGTTGTGCACCACAACTGACACTCTAGGTTGTAGCTTTTGAAGAACTCTTGGCTAAAGTCTTGCAATGATTTGTCACCAAGAGTTGTCGTTAGCATGTAATTACACAGTTACAAAGCATTAAGAAATTTAGTCTGGCTACTGGTAAATTTCTTAAATTTGCTAACGATTACAGAAGATACCTCAAACTTAATTGTCTAGGTAACTTTGAGTTTAAAAGTCGTGCCCTTTTAAACTCTTTCAAAGGTTTACTGATGATTAGAAGAATTCAACCTACTCTTCTTGCACTTTTATTTCACTTATTAGGTTTTTCCTCAACGGACACCTACCTGCTCGATGTACTTCTCCGTCACCTAACTTTCCTGATTGGGATTTCTTAGCGGAATTTACTTTACTACCATTTTCGTCAAAGTAAAACTTTGACTTTCCCACGGTCTTACGTTTCCAAACACGCTTTCTATTGGTGTTTCTCTTCTGCCATTGTTCTGGTAGTTAAAGTACTTTCATCCGCTTTACTACGTGCCTATTACTACTAACCTTTCTAACCAAACCAAGCAATACGATTACTAATTTCCCAACTTCGCCGGCTATTGGGCAAACTGCACTTTCACCGTACCTTTAGTTCACTTGGCTAAAGAAATCTTAATAGAGAGTTTCTACTTTAATTTAGACACACAGATGGAAAACTCTCTACCTCACTTCTTTTCAGTATTTTATTATATTTTCAATTCTTTTATTATTGGGTTTTCAAAAATGATTTTAAATTGTATTCTAGTTGTCTAATTGAAAACAACTTACTAACTTAGCTGGAATGCTTTAATTATTACCTAGGATTTTCTAATTAAAACTTCGTTTAGTGGTAATTCCAGATTACCAATACTGCTGTAAGAATTAAATCATATTGTTCCATATTCCATTTCTTGACTAATTTAATTCAAACTACACAGCTACTTTTATTGGATTGTGTTACTGCTTTGGGTCTTGGCTAAAGCTGAGACATCGTTGGATTGCATTGTTGCTTAGGGTCTTGGCTAAAGTTGAGACACCGTATTGTGATACTGTTTGTAGTCTTGGTTAAGTTGAGACGCCGCTAGAATGCATTGTTGTTTTCAGTGCTTTATACAACTTTTCATTTCTTATCAGTGTTTTACACAACTTATCATTTCTTTTCAATGCTTTACACAACTTATCATTTCTTTTCAGTGCTTTACACAACTTATCATTTCTTTTCAATGCTTTACACAACTTATCTCTTTATCTTAAATACTTTTACAGAGGTAAGCCCTTTAATTGAGAAAGTTTTCTTGATTCCATGTTCATCACAGTATTTCCTTAAAATGTTGTAAGCTCCTACGGCATCCGCGTTGTAAATGTTTCCTTCGGAAACATAAAGACCTCTTTGTACTCTGTTTAATTTATTAGCATACTTCCTTTCAACACTAGGTGTATTTGGTGCACACTGACTTGTGTAACACTCATTTTGTAAAACAAAATTAATACCTTTACATGCAAGCTTGTACTCTAGTAAAATCCTAATCTTTTCGTATGGAAGTTCATGCAGTTTTTGGTTATACTTTTTATCTCTATTTGTTATACGATTTTTAATACCAGTAAGGTCTCCAATTATTACAGTATTAATTTCATTTTTAACACAATAGTTTGTTATAAATTTGGTAAGTTTATGAAGATAATCTTGAATAGAATTATTTCTCTTTTTATAGAGATTCTTTAGACGTTTAGAAGTGTATTGAGGTTGCTTGGCTAAAACACTTACGTGATCTGAAGATAATCTTGATTCGGCACTGACAGTCGCTGCGCTCCCTTGATCTAAAGATACGCCCCTGCCATCAAGAATGTAATCTTGCGAAATAGATTTCTTGGCTAAAGCAGATTGTGCCTTTGCTATCTCTTTGTGGAAATAATGATTGATGGCTAAGTACTCACGCCCAACAATGAATGTTTTAGAATTAGCAGAATCATAGCATGTAGCTAAATTGTGAATACCAAGATCGATAGCTAAGTATTTACCATTGTCTGGAAATAATTTAGGTTCTTCAATCTCGTAATTTAGCACGACATCGCATCTGCCATTTTGTGGTGGGAAGATCATTAACTGTTTGATGTTACCGACTTGGCTAAAGACTTTGTGCTGCAGATAAATAAAATTCTTATCAATGTCATTGGACTCTTTAACCATTTGTTTAAGTGTAATTGGAAGACTTAACCTTACTGTATCACCATTGTGCTTCATGCCATTTTGCATGTATGTAATTGGCATTGGTGTTTTCTTATTGCTGGGCGGTTTACGATTTTTAATTCTCTTTTTCTTTGTTAAAGTATTATAGGACTTCCAAGATTTATCCAAAACTTTACAAACCTCTTGTGCGGTTTGTGATGGTAATAACTTGTACCAGAAATTATTTTTCCATTTCTTCTTTTGGTAATACCAATTAGGAAACTCTTCTAAACCAAGTTCTTTCCAGTTGTATTTTTCGTAATTGCAAAGGTTCCAGAGTTTACTGGCCGCGTAGCTCATGTGGCTAAAATAGCAGCACTGTTCCTCTGTCACCTCTACTTGTAATTTCCTTGCTAAAAGCATTGTTTAATTTTAATTCTCCTTTGTTTCCTTAGAATAAATTTATTTTATTTAAATTCTCGAAAAAGACATTCTCGTCCCATTTCTTTAGCAAGACCACCTTCTACACAACGTTTCATAAACTTATTGCACACTTCATCTCCCATCACTTTTCTTACTTCTTCTGGGCCAATACAGAGTTCAAGGAGATTACGGTAATTCTCTTCCTCTGTAATTTCACCGTTTTCTACCATTTTAAAACGTGTTGTGATTTTTTTGATAAGGGGATTTATTGCTGCTGATTCTAACCAAATGTTTTTGTTGTCCTTGGCTAGAGCGCAGATAGACAAAACTTCGTCTTCTTCTGGACCACCAAGTCTAATGACTGCTTCTGGATTGCACATTTCTAATCCTTCAATAAGATCTTTTACTTTCATTGTTTTGATTCTCCTTTGCTTAATGTTTTGGAATAATTATTGCTGCCTTCGGCACTTCGCACCTCAGTTACAGGCTCACGCAGTACGCCCTTCGGGTGCTGGCCAGCTCGCAATGGCTTACACAGTCTCTGTGCTAAAGCCTTGCTGAAGTCATCTTGGCTAAAGCACAAATGTCTTTGATGTGTTTAGAATTTATTTTTAGAATAAATCCATTTTCTGTGTACAATCAAAAAGATCTTCTCGTCCCATTTCTTTAGCAAGACCACCACCAACGCATGTCATCATCATTTCACAGTAAACGTCTTCCCCCATTACTCTTTTTACATCTTCTGCAGAAATTCCGAGTTCAATGAGATTACGATAATTTTCTCTTTCTGTGATTTCACCATTTTTTACCTGTTGGAAGCGTGTTGCGATTTCTTCGTTAAGGTCACACATTGATGCAGATTCTAACCAAACGTTTTTGTCGTCCTGGGCTAAAGCACAAGTAAACAAGACTTCTTCGCCTTTTGAACCACCAAGTCTAAGTACTGCTTCTGGGTTGTATTTCTCTAATCTTTTAATAACATCTTTTACTTTCATTGTTTTGATTTCCTTTCTTGTTTTTAATCTAAATCACTTAAAAATTCTGTAATACGCTTTTCTGCATTAGGTGAAAACTTTCTTGGATTTTTTAGAACATTATTGTAAAAATCATTATAATCTTCTTCTCCTATTTCATCTAAATTTATCAGGAAAAACGTATCATCATATTTTTGTTTACCTAATTGTCTAGCATAAGGTAATAAACTAAAGTTAAAAAATAGTGTAGCATACCTTTCAATTCCTTCGAAATCAATAATGATTTTCTCTTTCTTGGCTAAAGCCTTTTCAATTTCCTTCGCTAATTTTTCTGCATCTCTATTACACGATGCTCCTGTTGATAATTCTTTCATTTTATTAACATTGTGATTCTCCTTTCTGACTTTTCTTAGCTAAAGCCCAGTAAAATAAAAATGGAACTGTAAGAGATTAAACTTACAATTCCCGTTTAGAATAGATGTTAGCATAATTTTGTGCTAATCTTTGACTTGTAGTTTTTTATTTCGAAAGGAGAAATTACGAATTTAAAATAAAACAACAATCTACCACAAGTCAAAGATTAACATAAAATTAAAGTCGATCTGCGATTACTGGCAGACCAACTTGCCTAAAGTGGGGAATGACTTTGACATCACCCCCACTGGAAGAAAAAATGAAAATTTTATTTAACCCATTAACTGAGTTAAAGGATAATGAGCTGTGACCCTCACTACCCTTACGTCACGAAAAGTCTAGAAGAATTCTAGACTAAAGTAGACTAGGCTTTGACACTCTAGTCTACTGTTTTATGTTTAAATTGTGTATACCCAGACTTTGGGATCTGGGCTAAAGAGAGCTAGTCTATGACACTCTAGCCCTCTGTTTTGAAAAGATAAAATAGTAGCCCAAACTGGCTGGGCTAAAGGGTTAGAAGCTTTTGCACTCACTAACCCTACGAGGAAAGTAATTACCTAGTTTAACTAGGTTGCAGTAGTTCTGCCACTGCGATTAATTATGAAAAACTCAATCCTAATTGGATTGAAAAAGGATAACGAGTCATGACTCTCGCTACCCTAGTGATTGATTGTTTTCTCAACCACTAACTTTTTATAATTGATAACTATTTGATACTGGTTTTAAAGATTAGCTTTTATTTGATAATTTTATGTGAATAACAACTTGTCTTTGTTCTATCTTTGCTAATGCGGTAAAAGAAAATAAGAAATTATTTTACTTAATTATTGACTTCAGGAACATACTTTTCTATGCCCAATGCAAGATTAATACAACCACATCCCACACCATACAAATACCCAAGTGGTACTGCAATGATATAGAAAAGTATACAGACAGCAATAGAATTAGTGTATTTAGCAGTAAATATCACTGCAAAAAGCATAATCAGCACATAAATACAAACTAAAATTGCAGATATCACTTTTTCATTCTTATCAAAGAATTTTTTCTTCTTTGCATACAAATTATCAGTTCCTTTTCTAAGTAAAGACATTAATATAG
>UMCF01092522.1_pt1 | contig 10437 bp, 6 predicted proteins | sample 1964131 | NCBI WGS metagenome assembly UMCF01 (sample SAMEA4835958, study PRJEB28245) | human gut metagenome | biome: gut microbiome; material: fecal sample | place: Denmark | collected 2008
CATTCTGGACGAGACAAAGGACAAGTACACTCTGAAATATTATGTCAACCTCGCCAAGGAGCTGGAAAAGCGGGGCGCCCACATACTGGCCATCAAGGACATGTCCGGCCTGCTGAAGCCCTACGCCGCCAAGAAGCTGGTGACTACGCTGAAGCAGGAGGTGGGTCTGCCCATCCACCTGCACACCCACGACACCACCGGCAATCAGGTGGCGGCGCTGCTGCTGGCTGCCGAGGCCGGTGTGGACGTGGTGGACGTGGCCTGCGCCCCCCTGGCGGGGCTCACCAGCCAGCCCTCGCTGGACGCGGTGGTTGCCGCCCTCCACGGCACGGAGCGCGACACCGGCCTTGACCTGCGCCGGGTGCAGGAGCTGAGCAACTACTGGGCCGACGTGCGCCTGCGGTACGAGAGCTTCGACCACGGCCTGAAGTCCTCCACCACCGACATCTACCGCTACGAGATCCCCGGCGGTCAGTACACCAACCTCCGCCCGCAGGTGGAGTCTCTGGGCCTCGGCGACCGGTTCGAGGAGGTCAAGGAGATGTACAAGACCGTCAACGATATGCTGGGCGATCCCGTGAAGGTGACGCCGTCGTCCAAGGTGGTGGGCGATCTGGCCATCTTTATGGTGCAGAACGACCTGACGCCGGAGAACATCGTCCAGCGCGGCGAGGCACTGGCCTTCCCCGATTCCGTGGTGTCCTACTTCAAGGGCATGATGGGCCAGCCCGCGTGGGGCTTCCCGAAGGATCTGCAAAGAGTAGTCCTCAAGGGCGAGGAGCCCATCACCTGTCGCCCCGGCGCGCTGCTGTCCCCGGTGGACTTCGATGAGCTGCGGCAGGAGGTGGAGCAGTTCCACGCCGATCCCGAGAAGAAGGATCTCATCTCCTACGCCATGTATCCCAAGGTCTACGAGGACTTCTGCCGCCATCGCAAGGAGTACGGCTATATCACCCGCATGGGCAGCCATGTGTTCTTCAACGGCATGGCGCTGGGCGAGACGAACAAGATCAACATCGAGGACGGCAAGACCCTTGTCATCAAGTATCTGGGCCTGGGCGACCGCAACAGCGACGGCACCATCAACGTCCAGTTCGAGCTGAACGGCATGCGCCGCGAGGTCACCGTCCGCGACCCCCACGCCTCGGAGCAGACCCGTCAGGCCACGCTGGCCGACGAGTCCGACCCCCTGCAGGTGGGCACGTCCATCCCCGGCATGGTGTCCAAGCTCTGCGTCAAGCAGGGCGACCCTGTGGAGAAGGATCAGGTGCTGGCCGTCATCGAGGCCATGAAGATGGAGACTGCCATTACCGCCCGTACCGCCGGCACGGTCAAGACCGTCCGGGTCAAGGAGGGCCAGCCCGTCAAGGCAAAAGAGCTTCTGATGGTGCTGGAATAAGCATAGGAAAAAGCATCCCGCCGCGGGTACGCCCGCTGCGGGATGCTTTCCTTTTCCGTCCTTCCGCCCGTACTGTACAAAATTCAGACAAAAGCGCAAAAGTGTTTGGTTCTTTCCGAAATTTATCCTGTATAATGGATAATGCCTGCTTTTGCGGGCTGTTTCGTACATATAGAACACATGCGCGCACGGGGCTTCCCGCGCCGCCGATGGAGGACATATGCGCAATATCTGGACGGTATTCAAAACGGATCTCCGCACGCTGAGCAAGTGCTTTTTTGCCTGCGTGGTGGTCGTAGCCATCGCGCTGCTGCCCAGCCTGTATGCGTGGCTGAACATCTACTCCAACTGGGATCCCTACGGCAACACCGGCGGCATCTCCATTGCCGTGGCGTCGCTGGACAGGGGCTATACCGACAACGGCGAATACGTCAACAAGGGCCGGGACGTGCTGGAGGACTTAAAGACCGCTACCTCCATCAACTGGGTCATCGTGGACACGGAGCAGGAGGCCACCGATGGCGTCTATGCCGGCGACTACTACGCCGCCGTGGTCATCGACGAGGACTTCTCCCGCAAGATGTACCGTATGTTCACGGACTGGACGGGCCAGCCCGCTATCACCTACTATGAGAATGCCAAGAAAAACGCCGTGGCCACCAAGATCACCGACACGGCGGTGGAGACGCTGAAGCGCTCCATCAGCGAGAACTATCTGGAGGTGGTCATCAGCGGCATCATGGAGCAGAGCAATCTGCTGGCCGCCGACCTGACGGAGACGGATCCCGAAACCGCCGTCAAGGGCCTGCTGTATCAGGCGCAGGATGTTCTCTCCGGCTGCCGCGCCATGATGGACGCCTTCCGCGCCGCCGGCAGCACCGGCGTTTCGGAGACCGACGCCCAGGCCCTGTCCGACGCCATCGCCAGCATCAACAGCAGCCTGCCGGACGGCGATGCCATCGCCGACAGCGCCGCCCGGCTGCAGCACGCGCTGTACACGGCGCTGGCCAATGTGGAGCGCGCACTGGATCGCTTCGAGCCGGCGCTGGACACGGCCCAGCCGCCCGCTGCCCGGCAGCAGCTGCGCGACGCGGCTGCCGCCATGGGGAAGCTCAGCACCCAGCTGTCCGGTCTGGCCGGCCAACTGGACGGGATCAACGTCACCGGCAACCCTGTCCTCACCGCACAGGCGATCCAGCTGCGGGAGCTGGCCGGCCAATGCACCCAACTCCAGAACGCGCTGAACCAATTGGCTGACGGCGGCGCCGCCGGCGGCCTGCTGGCCGACTGCGGCGCGCTGGTGGAAGCCATCCGGAACGCCGCCGCCCGGATCCCCGTCACTGACCGCGACCTGCGCCGCCAGCTGGATACCGTGGTGTCGGAGGTGTCCGACGCCATGGACGGTGTCAAGTCCCTGTCGGCGGACGCGAAAGCCATGCGGGCCGCCCTGTCCGATACCACCTCCGCGCTGAGCGTCACCATGGAGCAGCTGCGCCCGGCGGTGGAGCGGATGGTGAACGCCCTGTCCGACACCATCGACAAGCTGGAGGGCATGACCGCCGGCGAGTACATGGACATGCTGCTGGAGATACTGGGCGGCGATCCTGCGGCGTACAGTCGCTATTTCCCGGAGATGGTACAGACCACCGTGAACAAGGTCTATCCCATCGAAAACTACGGCTCCGCCATGGCGCCGTTCTATACCACGCTGGCCATCTGGGTGGGCGGCGTCATCCTCTCGTCTCTGGTGAAGATACACGCCCGCACCGAGGGCCTCATCGACCCCAGACCGGCGGAGCTGTACTTCGGCCGCTACCTGTTCTTCTTCCTGCTCAGTCAGATACAGGCGGCGGTGATTGTCACCGGCGACCTGTATCTGCTGAAGATCCAATGCCTGCACCCGGGCCTGCTGTATCTGACGGCATCCCTGACGGCCTTTACCTTCAGCCTGCTGATCTACTCCCTTGCCATCGCCTTCGGAGATGTGGGCAAGGCCGTGGTGGTGGTCATCATGGTCATGCAGATCGCAGGCTCCTCCGGCACGTTCCCCATCGAGCTGCTGCCGGAGATCTACCAGAAGATCTACCGTTTCTTCCCGTTCCCCTATGCCATCGACGCCATGCGCGAGTGCATCTGCGGCCTGTACGGCGACTACTATATGACGCAGCTTGCGTTTCTGCTGTTGTTCGCCGCGGCGGCGCTGCTCATCGGCCTGCTGGTTCGCCGCCCCTTTATGGGTCTGAACCACTTCATGGAGGAAAAGCTGGAGGAGACGGAGCTGCTGTGAAAGGAGGCGGATGTACCATGACAACGGAAAGAGAGTATCAGGAGCTGTACGACCGCCTGCTGGATGAGGTAAGGACGCTGCACCGGAACAACCGGCGGCGCATCCGCAACGGTATGCGGATGCTGCTGGTGGTAACGGTGGGGCTGATGCTGCTGATGTTTCTGGCCCAGGGCAACAAGGTGTTTACCCTGATGCTGTGGATCTTCTCCATGTTCGCCGTGGCGGCATACCTGATCGCCGTGGAGTATGCGGATTACGAGCTGCAAAAGAAGCTGGAGCAGGTCACGCAGATGGAGCTGGAGAGCATGGGCGCGCTGCTGGAGCTGCCGGAGCTGCCCCGTATGCCGCGGCTGCCCGACCGGCGATCTCACGGACGGCGGGAGGAAACGGCGGCGGATATCGTCATCAAGGCGGATCCTGCCGCTGAGGAGGAGCCGCAGGGTACACAGACCGAGAAGGCCTATTCTGTGGAGGATATCCTGGAAGAAATACATGGACAGGAAACCCAAAAGCCCCGGGAGCCGCAGGTGCGGCGGAAGATGCAGGAGCCGCGGGAGCGACAGGGCGGCGGAGCCGCTGACGGCGCGCAGCTGCTGGAAAGTCTGCTGCGTGACCCGGAGAAGCTGGCCGGCGATCTGGAGCTGCTGACCCGCGCATTGCAGGGACTGTCTGACGACCTGCGCCGCAGCGCGGCGCAGCAGAAGGACGGGGAGGCGGACAGATGAGGAATATCTGGAATATCTTCCGCGCCGACTGGAAGCGCCTGACCGCCAGTGTGGTGGCCGTTGTGGTGATGCTGGGACTGTGTCTGGTGCCCTGCCTGTATGCGTGGTTCAACATCCTGTCCAACTGGGATCCCTACGGCACCGCCTCCACCAGCCGCATCAAGGTGGCCGTGGCCAGCGAGGACGAGGGCTGCGAGGCGCTGGGGCTCCACCTGAACATCGGCGAGCTGGTGCTGCAGGGACTGGAGAGCAACGACCAGATGGGCTGGGTCTTTGTGGACGATGCCCAAACGGCGCTGGACGGCGTGAACGCCGGCGACTACTACGCCGCACTGATCGTGCCGTCGGAGTTTACCGGCGACTTTGTCAGCATTCTGGAGGGCGACCTGCGCCATCCGGAGATCCAGTACTACGAAAACGAGAAGAAGAACGCCATCGCCCCCAAGATCACCGGCAAGGCCAAGACTGCCGTGCAGGAGCAGATCAACACCACGATCCTGGAAAAGGTGGCGGACGCCCTGACCACCGCCGGCTCCGTGTTCAAGGCCATGGGCCTTGACGGGCAGGACATTGCCGACGGCCTGCTGGAAAAGCTGTCCAACGCCCGCCGCGACATGGATGAGATGGCGCAGGTGTTTACCTCACTGCAAAGCGTCATGGACGGAGCCGGCAGTCTGCTGGCCGCCTCCGCCATCACCATCACCGATGCGCAGGGCACGCTGGATGATGCCTCTGCCGCCGTCGGCAGCACCGTCACCCTCATCGACAGCGGCCTCGATGCGGCGGATGACACCTCAGACGGTCTGCTGGGTGTGCTGGACGCCGCCGATGCCATCCTCGCCGATCTGGAGCAGCTGCTGCGTGACGCGGACATGACACAGGTGGATGACGCCGCCCATGCCCGGATCGACGCCCTCATCGACCGTGCGCTGGAGAAGCTGGAGACAGCCCGGTCTATGACGGACGACGAGGTGCTCATCGCCCTGCTGGACGATGCCATCGCGGGGCTGGAGTCCCTGCGCACTGCCGTGGATCAGACCGGCATCTCGCAGGTGCAGGGCCCGCTGCTGGACATGGTGCTGCAGGTGCGGCAGAGCCTGCGCACCGCCGCCGTCAACACCAACCGGCAGGTCAGCGACTACCTCCACGATGCCGGTACCAGGGCCCAGTCCACCCTCTATTCCGTGCAGCAGCTGCTGGATGCGGCCTCCGGCTCGCTGGGCGGCGTGTCCGGCACCCTCGCCGCCTACGCTGACGCCGTGGCCGCCGCCCAGCCCACGCTGGCCTCCGGCATCACTCTGGCACAGAGCGTCTCCGGCTATCTGGCCGATATGGAGGAGGATGTCCGCCGCGTGACGGACAGCGCCGCCTTCCGGCGCTTCATCGAGCTGATGGAGAGCGACTCCGACAGCATGGCGGACTACCTTGCCTCCCCGGTGCAGATGAACACGGAGATCATCTACGAGATCAAGGACTACGGCGCCGCCATGTCGCCGTACTATGTGATGCTGGCCCTGTTTGTGGGCAGCCTTCTCACGGCGGTGATGGTCAAGGTGCCCGTCACCCAGCCGGAATTCCTGAACTGCCGGGGCATAGAGCGGTACTTCGGCCGCTTCCTCACCTTCTTCTGCATGGCCATGGCGCAGGCGCTGGTCACGGCCTTCGGCTGCCTGTGGTTCGTGGGCATGGAGACGGCGGAGCCGGCCCTGTTCGTGCTGGCCTGCTGTCTCTGCTCCCTGAACTTTGCCGCCATGAACTACGCGCTGGTCTACTCGCTGGACAATGTGGGCCTTGCGGCCTCCGTCATCATCATGGTGCTGCAGGTGGCCGGCTCCGGCGGCTCCTACCCCATCGATGTGCTGCCTGCGCTGTTCCGGCGCCTGTACCCCTTCATGCCCTTCCACTACGGCATGGACATGCTCCGCGAGACGATTGGCGGCCTGTACGGCCACACCTACCTCCGCTGCGCCCTGATCCTGCTGGGCATGTGCGTGCTGTTCACGGTGTTCGGCCTGTTGGTCTACTATCCCGCCCGCAGGCTGAATGCGGCCATTGCCGCCAGCAAGGAGAAGTCAGGCATCATGTAAGCCCCGCCAACAAAATAAACCGCCGTCCCTTCCGGGACGGCGGTTTCATGCCTGTGGGATCGTTCGTAATTTACTTCTCGTCCTTGCACCGGTCATACTCCACCTGCATAACGGAGGAGATGGTGTGCCGGCCGTAGTCGTCCAGCTTGGCGTACTGCGTCAGCAGCCGTTCGGTGTCATCTGTCAGATACAGGGCCGCATCGTCGGACATGGCCTTGATGCCCAGGATCTTGCAGATACGCATCACCGTGTCAAAGGAGGAACCGCCCACGCCGTTGTGCAGTGCGCTGTTGATGGTGGACAGGGGGATGTCCACGGCAAAGGCAAACTGCCGCACACTCCGGTACTGCCGCGAGATCTCATCGAGGACTACTTTTGTCAGATTATCCATATCAGAACCTCACTTCTGTAAAGAATTTCCAGTCAAGACGCTCACAGTATAGCACGAATTTTCCCGTAAGCCAATAGGCAAATCGAAAAATTTATAAAAAAGTCACAAGAAAATCGGAAAAGTGTGGCACTTATGCCGAAGTTTTCCGCCGGCAAATGCCCCTTTTATTTTACATCCCACTGTGGTACAATATACCATCAGAGGAGTTTCTGCCTATGAAAACACCAAAACTCTATACACCGAAGACCGGCGTGGGCCGTCTGGCGGGCGACATGCTCCGCCGCTACTATGTGCACGATGTGGCACGGGACAGCGCGGCCCTGACGTATTACCTGCTGTTTGCCCTGTTCCCGCTGCTGATCTTCGTCAGCGCCCTGCTGGGCATTCTGGAACTGGATATCGACAGCATCACCGCCGTGCTGACGCCGCTGCTGCCGGCGGATGTGGTGGGCGTGGTGCGCTCCTATCTGACGTACGTCGCCGCCAACCAGAGCCGCCAGCTGCTGTGGTTCAGCCTGATCTTTTCCATCTGGTTCCCCATGCGCTCCACCGGCTGCCTGATGCACTCGCTGCGCAAGGCGTTCGGCCGCAGCGCGCCGGAGAACATGCTGCTGACCCAGCTGCGCAACCTGCTTTTCACGGTCTGGATGATCCTCGTCATCGGCCTGACGCTGGTGCTGGTGGTGGTAGGCCGCCGTGCGCTGCACTTCCTGTCCCGCATCGTCCCCCTGTCGGAGACGTTCATCAGCGTCTGGGGCTACCTGCGCTTCATCATTCTGGGCCTTGTCATGGCCATTTCACTGGGGATATTGTACCAGCTGGCACTGGGCCAGCGCCGCCCCCTGCGGGAGGTACTGCCCGGCGTGGGCAGCTCGCTGGCGGCGTGGCTGCTGCTGAGCATGGCCTTTTCCTATTATGTGGAAAACGTGGCCCAATATGCGCGGCTCTACGGCTCCATCGCCACTGTCATCGTGGTGCTGCTGTGGCTATATATGTCGGGCCAGATCCTGATTTTGGGCGCGGAGCTGTCCTCCGCCCTGACACACCGTAAAAAACACGCCGCGTCCCTGCCGGACGGGGAGGAGGAAGCATGAAGATCATCATCGTAGGCAGCGGCAAGGTGGGCTACGCCATCGCCCGCCAGCTGGCGCAGGAGAAGCACGACATCACCATGGTGGACAACGAGATCGCCCACCTGTCCCGTGCGGACAGCACGCTGGATGTCATGTGCGTCCCCGGCAGCGGCGCGTCCATCAGCGTCCTGATGGACGCCGGAGCCCGCACGGCGGATCTGGTCATCGCCGTCACCGGCGCGGACGACACCAATATGGTCTGCTGCCTGCTGGCCAAGAGTCTGGGCGCCCGCCACACCGTGGCCCGCGTCCGCAACACCGAGTACCGCCGCGATGCGGAGATCCTCAAGCGGGAGATCGGGCTGGACATGGTCATCAACCCCGATCTGGCGGCGGCGCAGGAGATCGCCCGCATCCTCAGCTTCCCCGCGGCCATCTCCGTGGAGCCCTTTGCCGGCGGCCGCATCGACATGATCGGTCTGCAGGCGCTGCCGGAGGATTCCATCGTGGGCCGCAGCCTCAGTGAATCCCACGGCGACCGCAAGGCGGACATCCTGATCTGCGCCGCCCAGCGGGGCGACGAGTGCATCATCCCCAACGGCTCCTTCGTGCCGCAGCCCGACGACCGGCTGTACATGGTGGGCACCAAAAGCGAGCTGCAAAAGATGCTCAAGGCCATGGGCCGCCCGCTCCACCGGGTCAAGACCGTGGCGCTGCTGGGCGGCAGCCGCATCAGCATGTACCTCTCGTGGGAGCTGGCCCACACCAGCACCCACGTCCGCATCGTGGAGCAGGATCACGAGAAGTGCCTGCTCCTGTCCCAGCACCTGCCGGAGGCCATGATCATCGAGGGCGACGGCACGGACAACGACCTCATTCAGGCGGAGAACATCTTCGGGGCCGACGGCTTTGTGTCCCTCACCGGCCGTGACGAGGAGAACCTGCTGATGGCCATGTCGGCCCGCCGCGCCGGCGTCCGCAAGGTGCTGGCCAAGATGACCCGCCCCAACTATATGGAGCTGGTGCAGGACACCGGCCTCGGCAGCATCATCAGCCCCAAGGACATCATCGCCAACCAGATCACCCGCTACGTCCGTGCGCTGGCCAATTCTCAGGGCATGGCCGTGGAGTCGCTGTATAAGCTGCTGGGCGGGCAGGTGGAAGCGCTGGAGTTTCTGGCTACCGGACCCGCCGACCGCCTGCTGCATATCCCGCTGAAGGATCTGACCCTGCGCAGCGGTGTGCTGCTGGCGGCCATCGTCCGTGGCGGGACTACCATCATTCCCGGCGGTCTGACCACCATCGAGGAGGGCGACCGCGTGCTGGTCATCGCCCACTCTATGGGCCTGCAGGATCTCTCCGACATTCTCGCCTGACCCGCAGAGGCTTGTCCCCATGTACACCATGCACCGCACACACCTCACATAACTGCACCATCCCGCACGGCGGGGCCATTGTGCCCCGCCGTTTCCTTTTATATTTGCGACCGTTCCGCGCCCCGGCGTGGGTCGTTTTTTTATGCCTCCGGCGGCCCCATTTCTTCCAACAGCGGAAGAAATGGGGGAAAGAACGCCGCCAAAAACCAATGGTTTTTGGATTTCCTTTCGCTGCTTGCCAGTGTGTGCTGACTCGGCCGAAATGTTGAATCGACATCCTCCTCTGCGCGCTGCCGCTTTTGCTCTGAAATGCAGGGTGCGGTGTTCTACCGCTTTTTGCGATTATCAAATCGCTTAAAAACGGTAGAGCCGGGCGCTCCTACATTTTGCACCGCCAGCGGCAGCGGGGATAGACGCAGGCCAATGCCACATTTCGGGCAGCTTTTGCCCTGCTCCGCCCGCGTGGGATACCTCCCGCACAGCACGCCGCACGGGGCGCGAGCGGATTTTCAAACCGCAGGTTTGAACGGCGTTTTTGCCCACTTTTGCCGCCGAGGGCAAAAGTGGGTCGCGCCGGAGCGCGAAACACTCCTCACAGCCGTTCTTCGGTCGCTTTCTTTCGGCAAAGAAAGTGACCCGTCGGAGACGCCCCCGTACCCGCAGGCGCGAAAAAATCATCGCGCCGCCGGAGGTAAAAGCAGCACCCCCACATAAGAAAAGACGGCGTGAGCCGTCTTTTCTTATGTAAACTTATTCCAACCCCAACGGCTCCCGCAGCGCCGCGTACAGCGCCTCCGTGTCCGGCTCCACGCCGGTGAAGAGCGCGAACGCCCGTACCGCCTGCCGGATCAGCAGGTCGATGCCGCCCACCGTCCGCAGCCCCAGCCCGTCCGCCGCCGCCAGCAGCGCCGTCTGCCGCGGGTGGTACACCAGATCGTACACCGTCGCGCTGCCCGGCGCCGCCCACAAAAACGACAGATCATCGAAGCCCGCGCAGCCGGCCATGCCCAGCGAGGTGGCGTTGACCACCAGCTCGCTGTCCGCCGCGTACCGCGCCAGATCCCCAAGCCCGCCGGCCACGGCGCACCCGGGGTACCGC
>UMCF01006011.1_pt1 | contig 10403 bp, 6 predicted proteins | sample 1964131 | NCBI WGS metagenome assembly UMCF01 (sample SAMEA4835958, study PRJEB28245) | human gut metagenome | biome: gut microbiome; material: fecal sample | place: Denmark | collected 2008
TTATATTGTATCAAACAATGTACTGCCACTGGGCTCTTTGATGCTGGCGGTATTCTGCTGCTATAAGATTGGTTGGGGTTGGGACCGGTTCCTTATGGAAGCAAATGAAGGAAAAGGGATGAAGGTAAAGAAATGGATGCGGCCAGTTTTTCAGTATTTGTTACCGCTTGTAATCCTGTTTATCTATATTTACGGTATGATCACTTTTCAGTGGAAGTAATTAAAATCTAAAGCTGTGTTTAAAAAGTAAAAAAGATACGTGCGAAGAGAAGAATAGCATGATAAGAAGGCGTCTGTTGATAAAAAATATCAATAGACGTCTTCTTTGTTGTAAATAGAAACAAGTATGCTATACTGATTTTGAAATTAGGCGCAACTAACCATGGGCAGAAGTGCATTCTGGCATGTAGAAATGAGGAGATTATGGCAATAGAAGAGAAGAAATTTTTAGAAATTGTAGACTTGAAAAAAGGATTTGGAAGCGGAGAAACAAGGCAGGAGGTTTTGCGGGGGATGAACTTTTCCGTTGCGAAGGGAGAATTCTGTGTATTACTCGGGCCTTCCGGTTCCGGAAAGTCTACCCTGTTAAATATTCTCGGAGGTATTGATAATGCAGATTCCGGATACATAAGTATAGACGGAGATAAGCTGGAAGACATGGGCGAGAAAAAACTGACGATGTATCGCAGGAAACATCTGGGCTATGTGTTCCAGCTTTATAATTTGATCGCAAACCTGAATGTGAAAGAAAACATAGAGGTGGGTGCTTATCTTTCCGACAACCCGCTGGATATAGATGATCTTTTGCATACGCTGGGACTGTATGAGCATCGGTATAAGCTGCCAAACCAGCTTTCCGGCGGACAACAGCAGCGCGTTTCCATCGGCCGTGCGATCGTAAAGAACCCGGATATCCTGCTTTGTGATGAACCGACGGGAGCACTTGACTACAATACATCAAAAGAAATATTGAAGCTGATCGAGGATGTCAATCAGAAATATGGCAATACGATCATTATGGTAACGCATAACGAAGCGATCAAAAACATGGCAGACCATGTGGTCAAACTGCGTGACGGTATGGTACGACATAATGATATTAATACAAATAAGATTTCCGCACAGGATCTGGAATGGTAAGGGGTGTGGCAAGATGAGGAAGAAAAGAAACAAAAATCCCCTGATCAAAAGAATTTTGCGGGAGCTTTCCGGTGACTGGAAGAAATATCTGGTAGTGGCACTTTTCCTGATCCTGACGATCGGCTTTGTATCCGGTATGTATGTGGCAAACGGCAGTATGCTGAAAGCGGCAGAGGACGGAAAAACAAAGTATAAGCTGGAGGACGGTCATTTTGAACTGCAGAAAAAGGCGGATGCGGAGCTTCTTGCAGCGATCGGGACAGGGGAGAAGGCAGATGTAAAGCAGTATTATCTGGATAAAGCAACGAAAGAACTGGATGAAAAATTCGAGAAAGAATTTGCAGAGAAGTTTGATGCGCAGATGGCGGAAAAAATGTCACCGGAGATGCTGGAGGCTGCAAAACAGACAGATGCTTATCAGACAGCCTATGATGAGGCATACCGGGAAGCATATGAGAAAGCACTTGGGGAGATCAATGATAAGATTGATGACGAATATGCGGAAGCGGAAGAAAAATATGAGCTGAACGATCCGGATTTTCAGGCGGTAAAGACGAAGGTTTACGAAAATTTTTACCGGAATGAGGAGGAAGACTATAACAATGACGGGGAAACGGATGGAACCATCCGCGTTTATGCCAAAACGGATGCAGTCAACGAGGCATGCATTCTGGACGGAAAGCTTCCGGAGCAGGCAGATGAAATTGCCATCGACCGTATGCATGCGGATAATGTCGGCATAAAGGTGGGAGATACTGTTTCCGTATCCGGAAAGAAATTCCGTGTAACAGGTCTGATCGCATATGTAAATTATGCAACACTGCATGAAAAGGCAACAGATTTTATGTTTGATGCGTTGAAATTTGATGTGGCTATGGTGACTGATGAGGGCTTTAACAGTTTACATAAAAAAGTGCATTTCGCTTATGCCTGGGTTTATGAAGAAAAACCGGCGGATAATGTGGCAGCCAAGGAGCAGTCAGATGATTTCATGCGGGCACTTCTGACACAGACGGTCGTAGCGGACAATGAGATTACGGACTATGTACCTGCTTATGCCAATCCGGCGGTCAACTTTGCAACAGAGGACATGGGATCGGATGAAGCAATGGGTGGTGTCCTTTTGTATATTCTGATCGGTATCATTGCTTTCATCTTTGCAATTACAATCAACAACACGATCGTAAAGGAGGCTTCCGCGATCGGAACACTGCGGGCATCGGGGTATACAAGAGGAGAACTTATCAGACATTATCTTTCCATGCCTGTGATCGTCACGCTGTTTGCGGCTGTGATCGGAAATGTCCTTGGCTATACGGTATTTAAAAAGGTAGTTGTTTCCATGTATTATAACAGTTACAGTCTGCCGACTTATGAAACGATCTGGAATGCGGAGGCATTTGTAAAAACTACGCTGATACCGGTCATTTTGATGCTGGTTGTGAATCTGCTCATTATTACAAAAATGATGCATCATACGCCGCTGCAGTTTTTGCGCCATGATCTGAAGAAAAGCAAGCGGAAGAAAGCAATGAGGCTGCCACGCTGGAGCTTCTTAAACAGATTCCGTCTGCGTATTTTGTTCCAGAATATTCCTAATTATCTGGTTCTGTTTGTGGGAATCTTCTTTATTATGGTATTACTTGCCATGGCGGTCGGTATGCCAAGTACCCTGCAATATTATAAGGATAACGCCGAAAGCATGATGTTTGCAAAATATCAGTATGTGTTGTCCGATTATGAGGACGAGGATGGCAATACGGTCACGACAGACAATGCGGATGCGGAGAAGTTTGATATGACATCTTTGCAGAAGAAAAGTGATGCTTTTGATGAAGAAGTATCTGTTTATGGCATCGAAAATGACAGCCGGTATGTGCAGATCGACGGACTTTCTGCCCTGAAAGAGGGAGAGGTTTATATCGCAAAGCCATTCAGTGAAAAGTATCACCTGACCAAAGGCGATACGGTAACGCTGGATGAGAAATATGAAAACAAAAAGTATACATTCAAAGTGGCGGGCATTTATGAAAAGTGTCAGAGCATTGCGGTATTTATGCCGATTGGGCAGTTTGGTAAGGTATTTGCCCTGAAGGATGGACAGTTTGGCGGCTTCCTTTCCGATACCGAGATCACGGATCTGGAGGAAGATAATGTTGCAACGGTGATCACGATCCGGGATATCACAAAGATGTGCGACCAGCTCGATCATTCCATGGGAAGTTATATGACCTATTTCCAATATTTGTGCATCCTGCTTTCTATTGTTATGATCTACCTTCTGACAAAGCTGATCATTGAGAAAAATGAAAATGCCATTTCCATGACAAAGATATTGGGATACAAAAACAGCGAAATAGCAGGGCTTTATCTGATGGCGACTACAATTGCAGTGCTGCTTATTGATGTGGTTACCGTCTTTCTGGGCGAGAAAGTGATCGTTTATGTATGGGCAGCCATGATGACTTCTTACAGCGGATGGTTTACCTTTATGGTGGAACCGGCCGGATATCTCAAGATGTTTGCGTTTGTCCTGATCGGATATCTGATCGTTATGTGTTTTGATTTTAACCGGATCCGGAAGATCCCGATGGACGAAGCACTGAAAAATGTGGAATAAGAATCACGATTTGCGAAATCCGGAATTGTAAAATTCCGGATTTTGTGGTTTCATAGAAGAAGAGCGTGTAAAATGCAGAATGTCTTTGTACCTTCAACAGACCAGAAGGATACAATCAGACAATAGGAAGAAAATTGAAAAAAGGAGACAGAAAAATGCCGGTTTTTGATTTTAGCGGAAAAGGAACAGGAAAGGCAGAGGAGGTTTGTACATATACAACCTTTATATCGGATGCAAAAGAGAAAAGCCCGGAGGATCCGATCCTTGTGATCAGTAATAAAGAGCAGCAGTGGAAGCATCACACCAATGGCCTTTTTACCAATCAGACAAAACGGACCTCTTTTGAATTCAAGGAAGAAGGAGAAACCTATCCGGCTGATATCTTAAAGGTAGATGCCAGATTTGTAAATCTGATCAAATGGCTGGGAGAGAACCGGATCAATGTCCGCCTTTCCGGTAAAAATACAGAGGATGGTTATGCAGTATACAGAATCCGGGAAACTGCATTTGGCGGTGGCACTAAGCTTTCCGCTGCAGACGGATTTTTACAGTATATGATCGAAAGACTGTTGTCCATGACAGCAGTGGAGGAAATCGAAGAGGATGATGATGCGGAAGAGGAAGGCGACGATATGAAGATCACCAGCCTGCAGAGTATTTCCGATTTCATGACCTGCGCAGGAAGAACGCTTCCCGATAATATCAGACTCTGGGCAAGACGTAACCTTGCTGTGGCAAGATCCCATGAGGTTTCCCCGGAGGAACGCCGCCATGCACAGCGTGCCCTTTCCATTATGATGAATGTACAGTGGAAGAGTGATTATTTTGAGGCGATCGATCCGGTAGAGGCCAGAAAGATCTTAGACGAGGAACTGTATGGACTGGAACGTGTGAAGCAGCGTATCATGGAGACGATCATCCAGATCAACAGAACCCATACATTGCCTGCTTATGGGCTTCTGCTTGTCGGCCCCGCAGGAACCGGTAAGTCACAGATCGCCTATGCGGTAGCACGTATTTTAAAACTGCCGTGGGCTACACTTGATATGAGTTCCATCAACGATCCGGAGCAGCTTACGGGAAGCTCCCGTATTTATGCAAATGCAAAGCCGGGTATTATTATGGAAGCATTCTCCATCGCGGGAGAATCCAATCTGGTATTTATTATCAACGAGCTGGACAAGGCAGCTTCCGGCAAAGGAAACGGCAATCCGGCAGATGTCCTGCTGACTCTGCTTGATAATCTCGGGTTTACCGATAACTACATTGAATGTATGATTCCGACAGTCGGTGTTTATCCGATCGCAACCGCAAATAATAAAGAAGATATCAGTGCTCCGCTGATGTCCCGTTTTGCAGTGATCGATATCCCGGATTATACATTTGAGGAAAAGAAAGTGATCTTCAGCAGATTTGCACTGCCAAAGGTTCTGAAACGGATCGGTCTTCTGGAAAATGAATGCATTATTACGGATGATGGTCTGGATCAGGTGATCATGCAGTTCTCCGACACAACGGGTGTCCGGGATCTGGAGCAGGCAGCAGAGCATATCGCAGCCAATGCGCTTTACCAGATCGAGGTCGATCACAAAAAACAGGTGACTTTCGATGCGCAGGCGGTAAAAGAGCTGTTTGCATAGGAGAGTAAAGTTAATATCATTCTAAATAAAGTAATATCGTTGTAAAAAGGGCGGCAAAACTTGATACAAAATGACATGTTTTGTATATTTTCCGCCTTTTTTTGATGCTTTTTTTTCGAAATGGGTTGCGAAAACTGTGGCAACATATTATTATTAAAAAGCTGATTTTATAAAATTTTTATAATTAGGTGAAAGTAATTATTCTATATGGAGTGGATAAAACAACATGGATTACACGAGAGAAATCGCGATAGAACGGCTTTTGAAGAGCTACCGATCCAGTTACAACATTCATCCGGACGAAGATGACCGGAACCCGATCACAGCGCGCTGTGATTTTTTTGAGCATTCAGGGCAATATGTCATTTCCAAAAAGGCAGAGCTTTGGACTGCTGATACAGAAGAATTCTTATATTTTCTGAATATCCCGCATCTCACACTTGAGCTGTATCAGAAGTGGAGAGATTATGTACATGAAGATGGCATGAACCGTCTGCATGTCGGGCCGGGACATATGGCATCTTATATCACACCTGTATTCATCTGCGATACTTGTGACGAAGATGCGAGGAAGGCACTGAAAAAGTGTCATATATCAAAAAGTTTTCATTTTTCACTGCATGGCTGGATGGATCACCATACTGCACTTGTAGAGCTGTCAACAGGACAGATTGATGCGAACAGGGGCGGCCGCCACACAGCGAAATTCATGAAAAAGGTACTATATTCGTAAATATGGAAGGGAGAACGAGTAAATGAATTCATTAGTACTTCTTCTCATCTGTGTTGCCATTCTTGTAATCGGCTACATCTTCTACGGCGGATGGCTTTGCAAGCAGTGGGGCGTTGGTGAGAGCAAAACTGAGACACCGGCTCATACAATGGAAGACGGTGTGGACTATGTTCCGGCAAAAGCACCGGTTCTGATGGGACATCATTTTTCATCAATCGCAGGTGCAGGCCCTATCACAGGACCGATCGGCGCAGCAATCTTTGGTTGGCTGCCTGTAACTCTTTGGATTCTCATCGGAGGTATCTTCTTCGGTGGTGTGCATGACTTTGGCGCACTTTTTGCATCTGTCCGCAATAAAGGCCAGTCAATTGGAGAGATCATCTCCACTAACATGAGCAAGCGTGCAAAACAGCTGTTCATTATTTTCTCATACCTGACACTGATCCTTGTTGTAGCTGCTTTTGCTTCAATCGTAGCATCAACATTCGGTGCTGTATATGATGAAAGTGGTGCACTTGATCTGGCGAAATCCGCTACACCTGCATCAGTTGCTATGATCTCTGTATTATTCATCCTGATCGCTGTCGTATTCGGTTTCTTTGTATACCGTAAAAACGTGCCAATGGGCGTTGCTTCTATCGTTGGTGTACTTGCAATCGTTCTGATCATGGCAGTTGGTATGAATTTCCATCCGATCTATCTGTCAACAAAGACATGGATGTGGATCGTAGGTCTTTACATTGCAATCGCATCTGTAACACCTGTATGGATCCTTCTGCAGCCACGTGACTACTTAAGCTCATTCCTGCTTTATGCAATGCTTGCAGTTGCGGTATTCGCTGTTGTTGTGGCACATCCTACATTTGATGCAAGTTTCCCGGCAGTAACAGGTTTCGCAGTAGACAACGGAAACGGTGTCCAGTATCTGTTCCCTGTACTGTTCACAACAGTTGCATGTGGTGCTATCTCCGGTTTCCATTCACTGGTTTCCTCAGGTACAACATCTAAACAGCTTGATAAAGAAAAAGATGCAAAGCCGATCGCTTACGGCGGAATGCTCCTTGAGTGTGTACTTGCTGTATTAACTCTTTGTGCAATCGGTTATGCTTACAAGTGGAATCAGGCAAATCCTGACAGCGCACTTGTTGGTGCAACAGCTATCTTCGGTGGTGGTATCGCTCACATGGTTGACGATGTTATCCCGGGCAGCTACACAGTACTGAACTCTCTGCTCGTACTTACATATTCAGCATTCTGTCTGACATCTCTGGATACAGCAACACGTCTTGCACGTTTCATGTTCCAGGAATTCTGGCTTGAGCCTGGTCAGACACCAAAGGATATTAAGGAAGGATGGAAGAAGGTTATGGTTAATCCATACTTCGCAACAATCTTAACAGTTGTACTTGGTATCTTACTTGGTATGACAGGATATGCTAAGATCTGGGGTCTGTTTGGTGCAGCGAACCAGTTACTTGCAGGTATCGGTCTGTTAGCAGTTGCTACATGGCTTGGTAATGCAGGAAAGAACAACAAGATGTTCTTAATCCCTATGGCATTCATGATCGTTGTTACGATCTGCTCACTTGCTCTGACAGTAAAGAACCAGATTGGTATCATTGCTGCAGGCGGTGCTGACTGGGGTCCATATGCACAGGTTATCTTTGGTGCATTATTGATCATTCTGGCAATCATCCTTGTAATCGAAGGTGTCCAGACACTGAAGAACCAGAAAGCAAAAAAAGCTGACGCATAATATGTGATCTGATAAGGGTTATTATTTTAAAATGAGATGAGGCATCCGTCCGGATGCCTCATTTTTCTTTTATCAAACGAATGATACCTATAATTAAATTTATGTATGGTTTTCTGCCGCAGCCGCGAAAACTAAAACAGACTGCCGGCAATATGTACCAGATAAGCCGCAAGCCAGGCGATCACACACTGACCGGCAACGACCACTGCAGCCCACTTACCGCCAAGCTCACGTTTGATCGATGCAACCGCTGCAACACAAGGTGTGTAAAGCAGGCAGAAAGCAAGAAGGGATGCTGCTGAAAGTGGTGTCAGAACTGCCTGCAGGGAGGCGGTTGAGCCAAATAATATGGACAGCGTGGCAACAACACTTTCCTTTGCCATGAAGCCTGTGATCAGGGCTGTGGAAATACGCCAGTCACCGAATCCAAGCGGTGTAAAGACCGGTGCGATCAATCCTGCTACGGCGGCGAGAATACTGTTCTGGGAATCTGTCACAAGATTCAGGTGCAGATCAAAGGTCTGTAAAAACCAGATGACGATCGTAGCAAGGAAAATAACGGTAAAGGCTCTTTGCAGAAAGTCTTTTGCTTTTTCCCACAAAAGCTGACTGACATTTTTAGCACCGGGAAGCCTGTAGTTTGGCAGTTCCATAACAAACGGAACGGCTTCTCCGTGAAACAGGGTAGAACGCAGAAGAAGTGCCATCAAAATACCGATGGCAATACCGCCAAAGTAAAGTGCGATCATAACAAGTGCACCATGTCCCGGGAAAAAAGCTGCAGCAAAAAAACTGTAGATCGGCAGTTTGGCGGAGCAGCTCATAAACGGTGTCAGAAGGATCGTCATTTTACGGTCCCGTTCGGACGGCAGGGTACGGCTTGCCATAACACCCGGAACCGTACAGCCGAAGCCGACCAGCATAGGAACAATGCTGCGGCCGGAAAGTCCAATCTTACGGAGCAGTTTATCCATAACAAAAGCGACTCTTGCCATGTAACCGCTGTCTTCCAGAAGAGACAGGAAGAAAAAGAGTGTGACGATGATCGGTAAAAAGCTGAGCACACTCCCGACTCCGTTGAAAATGCCGTCAATGAGCAGTGAGTGGAGCACAGGGTTGATATGTGCTGCTGTAAGGAGCTGATCCGTCAGATGTGTCAGCGAATCAATCCCAAGCTGCAAAAGATTGGAAAGCGCCGAACCGATCACATTAAAGGTCAGGAAAAATACAAGGCCCATAATGGCGATAAAACACGGAATGGCGGTAAACCGTCCTGTCAGCACTTTATCCATTTTCACACTGCGCATATGTTCACGGCTCTCATGCGGTTTGACGACCGTTTCTTTACAGATCTTTTCAATAAAGGTAAAACGCATATCCGCAATGGCAGCAGCACGGTCAAGGCCGCGCTCCGTTTCCATCTGGACAATGATATGTTCCAGTGTTTCCTTCTCATTTTCATCCAGCTGCAGCTGTTCCAGTATCAGATGATCACCTTCCGCCAGCTTTGCTGCAGCGAAACGGACCGGAATACCTGCAGATTCCGCATGATCTTCGATCAGGTGCATAATACCGTGCAGACAACGGTGTACAGCACCGCCGTGATCTTTTGCATCACAGAAATCCTGTCTGCCCGGACGTTCCTGATATTTTGTGACATGCATGGCATGTGCGACCAGCTCGCTGATGCCTTCATTTTTGGCGGCGGAGATGGGAATGACGGGAATACCAAGCATTTCTTCCATCTGGTTGACTAAAATAGAGCCACCGTTGACACGCACCTCGTCCATCATATTCAGTGCAAGTACCATGGGAATATCAAGCTCCATAAGCTGCATGGTCAGATACAGATTTCGTTCAATATTGGTAGCATCTACAATATTAATGATGCCTTTCGGTTTTTCATTTAAAACAAAGTTACGTGTTACGATCTCTTCATTGGAATAAGGAGACATGGAATAAATACCGGGCAGATCCGTTACAAGCGTATTCTTCTGTCCGCGGATCGCACCGTCTTTCCGGTCTACCGTAACGCCCGGGAAATTACCGACATGCTGGTTGGAGCCGGTCAGCTGGTTAAATAAAGTTGTTTTACCGCAGTTCTGATTCCCTGCAAGCGCAAAGGTCAGAACGGTGCCTTCCGGCAAAGGGTTTTCTTCCTCTTTATTGTGGTACCGGCCGCCTTCTCCGAGTCCGGGATGATCGATAAGCTTTGATGTCTGCTTTGGCGGAAGCGGTTTCTTTTCATATATATTTTCAATTGTGATCTTTTCGGCATCTGCCAGTCTGAGTGTGAGCTCGTAGCTGTGGATACGCACCTCAACCGGATCGCCCATAGGGGCATATTTCACCATGGTGATCTCTGCTTTTGGAATGATACCCATATCCAGAAAATGCTGGCGCAGGGCACCTTCACCGCCAACGCTAACAATGGTTGCGGTTTTTCCGATCGGAAGTTCTTTTAATGTCATGTTTGTCTCCATTCCGCCGTCTTTCGGTTGACGGCACAAATAG
>UMCF01100872.1_pt1 | contig 10393 bp, 10 predicted proteins | sample 1964131 | NCBI WGS metagenome assembly UMCF01 (sample SAMEA4835958, study PRJEB28245) | human gut metagenome | biome: gut microbiome; material: fecal sample | place: Denmark | collected 2008
GGGTCAGCGGCGTTAATCGCCACGGCGGTGTCGCCGAGCATGGTTTCGGGGCGGGTGGTCGCCAGTTCCAGCATCTCGCCCGTCTCCTTCACAGGGTACAGCAGATGCCAGAAATTGCCTTCCTTCTCCTGATATTCCACTTCCGCGTCCGAAATCGCGCTCTCGCAGCACGGGCACCAGTTGACCAGCCGGTTGCCGCGGTAAATCAGCCCCTTTTCGTACAGGCGGACGAACACCTCGCGCACTGCCTTGGAGCAGCCCTCGTCCATCGTGAAGCGCTCGCGGCTCCAGTCGCAGCTGATGCCCATGCGGCGCTGCTGGGTGACGATGCGCCCGCCGTACTCTTCCTTCCACTTCCACGCGCGGTCGAGGAAGCCCTTGCGACCGAGGGACTCCTTGGTCAGCCCCTCTTTGCGCATCGCATCGACGATTTTCACTTCCGTCGCGATGGCGGCGTGATCCGTGCCGGGCAGCCAGAGCGTCGGATCGCCCTTCATGCGGTGATAGCGGACGGCAAGATCCTGCAGGGTGCAGTCCAGCGCGTGGCCCATGTGCAGCTGACCGGTGATGTTGGGCGGCGGCATGACAATGGTGAAGGGCTTCTTGCCTTCCACGCGGTGCGCCTCAAACGCGCCGGAGGATTCCCAGTCGCGGTAAATTTCGCTTTCCACGGCTTGGGGATTGAATGTTTTCTCCATTTCCATGTGAATGACCTCCTATATACGATTTACAGTTAGCACAGGTGAATCTGGAAAGAGTATCATGCAAAAATGAGAATTGCGCCGACGAGCGCGACGACGCAGCCGACGATTTTCGTGATGATATTGGCCTTTTCGCTGCCCGAAAACAGCTTTCGGGCGACGATGCCGGACGTATAGACGAGGATTGCGCCCAGCACGAGCAGGAATGTGCCCGGCTGGAGCAAGCGCTCCGCGATCTGCTGGAAGTAGTTCATACGGGTGTCCTTTCCGCGTGAAATGATTGCCAAAACGCAAAAACAGCCCCATCCCGAAGGACGGAGCTGTTTCCGTGGTACCACCTTGCTTCGCAGCGCAAACACTGCCTCAAGCGCACGGTCACGGGTGCGAACCGCATTCGGCTACTTTCCATGCGGAAAAAAATCCTGCATCATCCTCACCGAACGCTCTGTGAAGCGACCTTCCCCTGACGGCTGTGCGAGCGGCCTCTCAGCCGGTGAACCACCCTCTCTGAGCCAGCAAAATCAGGGTACTCCTCATCACGTTGCGAGCATATGGAATTGCGGGGAATGTAGGAAATCAGGCAGAACAGGATGACCCTGCTGCTGCCTTCCTTCCCTCATTTGCCCCCGGATACCAATTAGGCGTTCTTTTCCTCGTTGACCGCAACGACCTGCACGCCCTTGTAGAAACCGCAGTGCTTGCACACGCGGTGAGCCAGCTTCATCTGATGGCACTGGGGGCACTCAACGATGCCGGGCACGGTGAGCTTCCAGTTCGCACGACGGCTGTGCTTGCGAGCCTTAGAGATTTTTCCCTTCGGAAGAGCCATGGTTACACCTCCTCGTTATTGGCAGCCAAATTGCTGACCGAATTATTCTTTGTTGTCGGACTTTTCAGCCAGCAACTGCTGCAATGCCGCAAAAGGACGCTGTACATTCGCATCGTCCCGGCAATGCTTGTGTTGGTTGACCTCCTCGTACTCCTCAAATCCCCTGCAATCTTCCTTGCACAGGAAGCGCATCGGCAGATTGAGCAGCACATGCGTCAGGGTGAGTTTCGCAAAATCAAGCTGTGCGCCTTCATACGCAAAAATCTCATCATCCTCCGGGTCGCCCCCATGCAGGAACGTTTCCCGGAAATCCCCCGTAACGGGGCAGGACGCAGGAGACAGGCATTTGGCACAATGGGCATGAGCGGTTGTCGTCAGACTTCCTTCTACCACAACACTGCCATCTTCATTGGCAGTCAGATGCCCGGAGAGCTGCACGGGGTCAAACGCGACCTCCTCGCCGCTCACATCCTGCGGGGCAATGGTCTGCTCCACAGCGAATGCGTAAGCCGTTCCCGGATCACGCAGGGCATGAAGTACATCCAGCTTCAAATGCTCACCACCTCAAATTAGACCATTTCATATTATAGGTTTTTTCGCGGGTTTTGTCAACACCTTTTCGCGGAAAAAAGCGTCTTTTCCCCGAAAAAAGTTGCGCGCCCCCGCGAAAAAAGCCCGAATGCCTGCCTAATACTATTTCCAAATGAGAATGCGCCAAGATGCGAAGCGAATTTTTTCTTCTGGCTAACGGGAGTGCAACGCAGCGTAGCAGCGCTACGCTAAGTGGAACGACCGAACGCCAGAAGGAAAAAGGCGCAAGCAGCTGGTGCAGGCGAATGCAGGAAATAGTATATTACTTCTTCGCGCCCTCGACCAGTTCCTTGGTGTCGCGCGCAATCATGATTTCCTCGTTCGTGGGGATGACGCAGATGGTCACCTTGGAGTCGTCGGTGGAAATGACGGCTTCCTTGCCGCGCACCTTGTTCTTCTCCACGTCCAGCTTCGCGCCCATCCACTCCATGTCCTTCATGACGGATTCGCGCAGTTCCGGGCCATTTTCGCCGATGCCCGCCGTGAACACGATAATGTCCACGCCGCCCATCGCCGCCGCGTAGGAGCCGATGTACTTCTTGATGCCGTAGTGCAGCATGTCACGCGCCAGCGCCGCGCGCTCGTTGCCCTCATCCGCCGCCTTGTCGATGTCGCGCATGTCGGAGGACAGACCGGAGATGCCCATCAGGCCGGACTGCTTGTTCATCATCGTCAGCACTTCGTTGACGGTCATGTGGTCATTGTTGGCGATGAACTGCACCACCGCCGGATCGCAGGAGCCGGAACGCGTGCCCATGACAACGCCTTCCAGAGGGGTCAGACCCATCGACGTGTCAACGCACTTGCCATCCACCACCGCGGACATGGACGAGCCGTTGCCCAAGTGGCAGATGATAATCTTCTTGCCGATGGGGCTCACGCCGAGGAACTCGCACACGCGCTTGCTCACATAGCGGTGGGACGTGCCGTGGAAGCCGTAGCGGCGGACGCCCATTTCCTTATAATAGCGGTACGGAACGCCATACATGAACGCCTTCGGGGGCATGGTCTGATGGAACGCGGTGTCGAACACGGCCACCTGCGGCGTGTGCGGCATAACTTCCTCGCACGCCTCGATGCCCATCAGGTTCGCCGGATTGTGCAGCGGGCCCAGCGGGATGAACTTGCGGATGGCAGCCTTCACTTCGTCGGTGATGATGCAGCTGGCGGTGAACTCCTCGCCGCCGTGCAGCACGCGGTGACCCACCGCGCCGATTTCATCCACGGACTTGAGCACGCCCTTTTCCGGGTCAAGCAGCGCGCGCAGCATCAGCTTCGTCGCCACGACGTGGTCCGGAATCGGCTCGTAGAGGTCGATGACCTTCGACATGTCAGGGGTCTTCTGGTTCAGGTGGGAGCCTTCAATCGCGATGCGCTCCACCTGCCCCTTGACGATCATTTGCTCGTTGTCCATGTCCACCAGCTGGTACTTCAGGGAGGAAGAACCCGCGTTGACAATCAGAACCTTCATGGATGGTTACACTCCTTCTATTTCTATCAACCAGATGTTTCGTTAATTCTCTTCGGGGGATTTTACCGTCGCGCCCGTTTCGACCGCCCAGTTCCATGCCGGGCAGCCCTCCGGCGTCACAATGACGTTGCGCTTGTAGGAAATGATGCCGGTGCGCCCTTCCAGCCCGTCCATCACGCCAATGTCCGTCACGCTTGCCGGAATGACGATTTCCGTCAGGTTTGGACACATCGCGAACGCCATCGCGCCGATCGTTTCGACGCCTTCGGGCAGAACGATGCGCTTGACGTCGTAATCATAATGGAACGCGAACGGGTCAACGATTTTGACGCCCTCCGGGAGGATGATTTCTTCCGCCGGCGAAATGTCGGAGAAGCAGTGCAGCAATCTCGTGCCGTCCGCCGTCATCAGCAGACCGTTCGTCTCGTCGAGTTTGAACGCTGCATTGTCCTCCGCGAGGGTCAGCGACTGCAAGCCGTACAGCCCGATGAAGTTCAGCTGCTCGATTTCGGTCAAACTGCTCGGCAGCGTCAAGTGCGTCAGGTAGTAATTATACTGCAGGGCGCTTCCGCTGATTTTCTTCAGCCCTTGCGGCAGGTCGAAATCCATCAGGCGGAAACAGCTTTCCAGCGCGGCGTACGACAATTCCGCCAATTCGTCAGGCAGCGTCAAACTAACCAGATAGTTGTCGCCAGAGAAGCACAAATCGCCGATTTCCGTCACGCTGTCCGGCACGACAACCGTCGTCACATGCTTCTCGTAGAACGCCTTGTCCGCCAGCGCCGTCACGGGCAAGCCGTCGATGGTGTCCGGAATCAGCACATGCTCACTTGTGCCGATGTAGTCGGTGATGGTGACCTCGCCGCCATCCGCCGTGTACGCAAAATCCGACGCGGGATTGACCTGCTCCCCCTTCCGGTGGAACACGCACAGCGACTGCGCGACAGAAATCATCTGCTGCGCCAGCGCGTCGTCATCGTTCGGGAAGAGGAAGAAGTACAGGTCGCCCGAATCCCCAATCCAGAGGATATCGAAGCCCTGCCCGTTCATGCTGACCAGCACGGCGGGCATGTCGTTGATGGTCATTTCCTGCAGGCGGGTGCTCTGCGGCGTGGTCAGCCCCAGCATCAGCGCCATTCCCTCGACCATGAACGCCTGGATGCCCAGCGCGTCGCTCGCGTCGGTGGCCTCCCAGTCGGCGGGCAGCTTCATCGCCATCACCATCTGGTTCTGGTCGGTCAGGAGCGAGGTCATCGGCGGCACATCGGTGTCCTCGCCCGTCTGGTAGCCCCATTCGTTCGGAATCTCGAAGATGGCATTTTCGCCCAGCGGGACGGCAAAGCACTCGTAGTACGCCATCAGCGGCACGTTGCCTGCTTCCTCCGCCAGCGCGCAGGACAGCAGCATCAGCACTGCCAGAATCAGGGAAATCAGCCGTTTTTTCATGCAGGGTTCTCCTCCTTTGCGTCTGCGTCGTCTTATGTGACGCTTCTGTGAACATCTAACGTTCCAGCAGAGGAAAACCCTGCATGAAATGTGGCATTTTTGCGGATTTACGCGATTACTTCACAATTTCGCCCATCTGCGCACGACCGCAGCCAGCCGCGTTGGACTCGTCGGTATCAATATGCATCGCCAGCGCGTACTTGTCGCTCACGCGGACAACCACGTCGCCGAAAATCAGGGAGCGGCCGTCGGTATCCACCTTCACGGACACAACGTCCTTGTCCTTCACGCCGTATTCCTCAGCGTCCGCGGGGGTCATGTGGATGTGGCGCTTCGCGGCGATAACGCCCTCGGTCAATTCCACTTCGCCCGCCGGGCCAACCAGCTTGCAGGCGCCCGAACCCGCAATGTCGCCGGATTCACGCACAGGCGCGGTCACACCGATGGAACGCGCATCCGTCAGGGACAGCTCCACCTGCGTCGCGCTGCGAACCGGGCCGAGGATGCTCACGCCGGTCAGGGTCTTCTTCGGGCCGACAACGTCCACGCGCTCCGCGCTGGCATACTGACCGGGCTGGGACAGCATCTTCTTGACGGTCAGTTCATAGCCCTTGCCGAACAGGGTTTCCAGATCCTGCTGGGTGACATGAACGTGACGAGCGGAGGTTTCCACGATGAACTGCTTCATATGAATTACTTCCTTTTCATGGTCTTGTTTTGGGATGAACCCAATCTATTATACCATCTTTCGGCGGTTCTGTAAAGGCAAAAACGGCGGCAAAATTGCATCATTCCACGTCATTTCGCGCGTTCGCTTGACGTTTCTGTTCTTTTTGTTATAATAGGAACGCACCTTTTCATTGCTAATTGCTCATTAAAAGGAGTTTTTCCATGCGCATTGTCGGCGTGATTGCCGAGTACAACCCCTTCCATCTGGGTCACGCGCACCAACTGCGTCAGGCGCGGGAAGCCGCCCATGCGGATGCGGTCGTCGCCGTCATGTCCGGCTGCTTCGTGCAGCGCGGCGACGCGGCGATTGTCTCCCCTGCCGTCCGTGCGGCGATGGCGCTGCAAAATGGCGCGGATGCCGTGATTCTGCTGCCCGCGCTGTGGTCTGTCCGCGACGCGGAGCACTTCGCCTTAGGCGGCGTACATCTGCTGACCGGCTTGGGCTGCGACGCGCTCTCCTTCGGCGCGGAAACGGCGGATCTTCCCCTGCTGCAGGCGGCGGTGGATGCGCTCGAATCCCCCGATTTACCCGCAGCGATTCAGCCGCACCTGTCCGCCGGGCTGCCCTATCCCGCTGCGCTTTCCGCCGCGATGGCGGAGGTCGCCCCGGCTGCCGCGCGCGTCCTTCAATCCCCCAACAACACGCTCGGCGTGTGCTACCTGCGCGCGCTGCGGCGATTGGGCGCGTCCCTCGACGTGTACCCGATTGCCCGCGCGTCGGATTATCACGCGTCCGCCATTGGGGATGGCTTTTCGTCCGCCACGGCGATTCGCTCCGCCATTCTGCGCGGCGACTGGTCATCCGCCTATTCCGCCATGCCGGGGAGTGCGGCGGACTTGCTGGAAAATCAGGCGCTGGAAAATCACCTGCACCGTCCGGAGGCGCTGGACACGCTGCTGCTGGCGCGGCTTCGGCTGATGGATGAGGCGGATTATGCCGCGCTGCCTGACATCAGCGAAGGCATCGAGCGCCGACTGCGCCGATTTGCCGACACTGCCCGCACGCGTGATTCGCTCCTGCAAGCAGTCAAGACGCGGCGATACCCGTATGCGCGCTTGTCGCGGCTGGCGACGCACGCGCTGCTGGGCGTGACGCAGGCGGTCGTTGACAGCAATCCGCTGCCGCCCGCCGCGTTCCTGCTTGGCTTCCGGCGCGGGTGCGAACCGCTGCTGTCGCATTTGGCGCAAGGGGTGATTCCGCTGGTCAGCAGCGCGGCGCAGTGCGGGAAAGACGCGGCGTGGGCGCAGGTGGAGCGACGCGCGTGGGGGCTATGGGCGCTCGGCGCGGGGGTCGATGGCGATATGTGGCAGCGATATGGCGTGGTGCGGGCGTGAGCATCCCGAAGGGCGTTCCCCCGCGTTCCAATCATCAACTGCAATTATTTATATAGGAGCAAATCATCATGAATCATCACGAATACAACCTCTACGCCACCGCCGCATTCGGGCTGGAGGGCATCGTCAGTGCGGAACTCAAGCGCCTGAAAATGCAGAATGTCCGCGCGGAACTCGGCGGCGCGCGCTTCACGGGCACGCTGACAGACGCGTTCTTGTGCAATCTGCGCTTGCGCAGCGCCGACCGCGTGCTCATCGTGCTGGCGGAGGACGAATGCCGGACGTTCGAGGAGCTGTTCCAGCTGGTCAAGTCCATCGCGTGGGAGGACATCATGCCCGCCGACGCGAAAATCAACGTGTCCGGCAAGTGCGTCCGCAGTCAATTGATGAGCGTCCGCGACTGTCAGGCGATTACCAAAAAAGCCATCATCGAGCGGCTGAAAGCGGCGACGCACCGCGCGGTTTTCCCGGAGACGGGCGCGGTGTACCCCATCGACGTCGCCATCCACTCAGACCGCGTGCGCATCACCCTTGACACCTCCGGCGAAGCCCTCAACCGCCGCGGATACCGCACTTGGAACGGCGAAGCGCCCCTGCGCGAAACGCTCGCTGCGTCTTTGGTGGAGCTGTCCCCATGGCGGCCGGGAATGCGCCTGTACGACCCCTGCTGCGGCACAGGCACGCTGCTGATTGAAGCCGCTTTCCGGCAGGAACACCGCGCGCCGGGGCTGACCCGCGCGTTCGCCATGGAGCAGTTTTCCATTTTCCCGGCGGAGGAATGCCGTCAAATCCGCGAGACGTGCAAGGCGGACGTGCTGCCCGACCACGTTTTCGGCATTGCCGGATCGGACAAAGACCCCGAAGCGCTCGAACTGGCGCGGCGGCATGTGCGTCAAGCGGGGCTGGAGGGCAAAATCGAGCTGACGTGCCAGCCGCTGGAAAAGCTGAAGCTGGAGGGCGAACCGGGCGTATTCCTGTGCAATCCGCCCTACGGGGAGCGCCTTGAAGACCGCCGGACGTGCGAGGGCATCTACCGTGAACTGGGGCGGATGATGCGCCGCCACCCCGGCTGGAGCCTGTGCGCCATCACGTCCGACCCGACGTTCGAGCGGTCGTTTGGCCGCCGCGCGGACAAGAAGCGCCGCCTGTACAACGGACGGCTGGAGTGCGAATTTATGACCTTTCTTGACCCGAAATCAGCCAAACGGAAGTAAGGAGGAAATACCAGAATGAACATGCCCGCACCCGGTTTTTACGCTCCCGCCGCTGACCGCTATGCGCACATGCCCTACGTTCGCTGCGGCCGCTCCGGGCTGAAGCTCCCCCGCGTCTCCCTCGGTTTGTGGAACAATTTTGGCTCAGTCACGCCGCAGGATACCGCGCGCGACATGCTGCTGACGGCGTTCGACGCAGGCATCACCTACTTCGACTTGGCAAACAACTACGGCCCTCGCCCCGGCGCGGCAGAAGAAACGCTGGGGAAAATCATGGACAGCGACCTGCGTCCGCACCGCGACGAGCTGATTCTCGCCACCAAAGCAGGCTACACCATGCAGGACGGCCCGTATGGCGACGGCGGCAGCCGCAAGTACCTCATGAGCAGCCTCGACGCAAGCCTGCGCCGCATGAAAGTCGATTATGTGGACATCTTCTATCATCACCGCTTCGACCCGGACACGCCGCTGGAGGAGACCATGCGGACGCTGGCGGACATTGTGCATCAGGGCAAGGCGCTCTACGTCGGCATCAGCAACTACTCCGCCGAGCAAACGGCGCAGGCGGCGGACTTGCTGGCGACCTTCGGCGTGCCGCTGACGATTCACCAGCCGCGCTACAACATGCTTGACCGCTGGATTGAGCGCGGCACGCCCAACCTATGCGACGTGCTGCTGAACCGCGGCATCGGCGCGGCAGTGTTCTCCCCCCTCAATCAGGGCTTGCTGACTGACCGCTACTTGCACGGCATCCCGGCGGATTCGCGCGCGGCGTCCTCCTGCGTGTTCCTGAACGAAGGCAACGTGACGGCGGACGTTCTGACGCGCGTGCGGGCGCTGAACGCGATGGCATCGGCGCGCGGCGAAACGATGGCGCAGTTAGCGCTTGCGTGGGTGCTGGAGAATCCGGCGATTACGACGGTGATTACCGGCGCAAGCCGCCCTGCGCAGATTCTTCAAAACGTGGAAACGTTGCGGAAGCATGTGCCGCTGACAGACGAGGAAAAAGCGGCGATTGAAAAGATTTTGGGGTAAAGGGAGAACCGAGGGGCTTTGCCCCTAACCCCCACCAGAGGCTCTGCCTCTGGACTCCGGCAGGGCGCTGCCCTGCACCCGCGAAGGGTCTTCGACCCTCTCGACACCCATTTCGCGATTGAGTTGAGCGCACGCTCATACTTCTTCCGCGTGTTGATTGAGGGTGACCGTGGGGACGCTGCCTTAACCCTTTCGCGCGATGGAGTTAAGCGCGCTCTCATACTTCTTCCGCGTGTTGATTGGAGCACGAAAAAGGCGGTTCGGTGTTTATGCCGAATCGCCCTTTTTCGTTGGATTTTGCGGATGGCGCAGTATCCCCCTCATTCCGCCCGTGCCAGCTTTTCCGTCGCCGAATTTGCGTCGGGCTGGAAGAAAATATCCCGTCCTTCGTTGCTTTTGCGGATGAAATCCCGCAATGCCGCATTCGTTTCATGCGTGAAATCGCCGTAAATCGCGAGTTTGAAGCCGTAATTCACGAATTTTTGCAGGATTTCGCCCGCAATGCCCGTTGAAAGCACGAAAAAATCCCCCGTGATGGCTTCACGGTTGAGGGCGATGCGCTTGCAGCCCGTCTCCGCGCGTACCGTCATCATCAGGTCGAGCGCGGACTGCACGTCCGTCATCAGCGGCTTTTCGCTGCGAATCAGCGCAATGGACACGCCGTCTTGGTTGACTTGCTGGATGTACATATTTTTACTCCTTGTGATGCAGGCGTTTGCAGATGCTTTCGCACGCCGCGCAGCCGCCTTCGCCGGTTTCGCGCAGGGACGTCGGCAGCGCGTCGCCAACTTCCTTCATCGCCAGAATCACCTCGTCAGGCTCAATCGGGCAGCGAATGCCGCTGAGCGCCATGTCCGCCGCCGTGAACGCGATGCCGGACGCGCCCACGTTGCGGTACACGCAAGGCACTTCCACCAGCCCGCCGACGGGGTCGCAGACCAGCCCCAGCAGGTTCATCAGCGCAAACGCCGCCGCGTCCGCGCACTGCTGCGGATTGCCGCCCTCCAGATACACCAGCGCCGCCGCCGCCATTGCCGCCGCC
>UMCF01066031.1_pt1 | contig 10343 bp, 11 predicted proteins | sample 1964131 | NCBI WGS metagenome assembly UMCF01 (sample SAMEA4835958, study PRJEB28245) | human gut metagenome | biome: gut microbiome; material: fecal sample | place: Denmark | collected 2008
AACACCGAACTGCCGACGGCGCAGGAAAAAATGCAGGGCTTGGATTGGAAAATCAAGTTGCTGGCTGTGATTTTGGCGCTGTTGCTGCTGCTTGGCATCGTCCTACTGTGGCGCAGACGTAAAAGGAAAAAACGGAAAAGAAGGGAATCCGGTGAGGAACATCCTGAACATTGGGAAGTTGTCGAAGAAATTGCTGCTCGTCCTGCTGACCATGCTGCTGACAAGCCTCGCTCTCGCAGACGAGGCCATCGACACGACAAAAACCGGAAGCCTCACGATTGAAAATCGGAAAAAATTTGAATAAAAAGCTGGGTGATTTATATGAATGCGGAAATTGAAAGAGAAATTGTTCAAAATTTTGTTCAGAAGAGAAGTAAGGAAAGACTCCGTTGGGAATTAAGCTCACCCAAAAAAAGATTGGGTGGCATATCTAAAATCAATAAGAGAGAGTATTTGGATGAAAGAAAGATCTATAAAATCCCGCATTGGAGTATAGATGTGTTAATGAAACAGATTTTTTTGTTAGGCGGAACACGTAGAACCTATTATCTTTCATTAGATTCGTACTGTCAAACTGATGATTTCCCAAAAGAAGTGGATATATGCGATGCGATTAGTATGGCAAGACAAGAAATTGGAGGGTGCATACTATATTTTGGCAACGGTATAGGCTATTATATTATCATGAAGGCGAGCCGTATGATACACATCAAGAGTATATTTTATCAGCTAGACCAATAAAACCATTTGTTAAGTAGGTACATATGATCAAATATTTGACTGAGTGGTTGCAATGGAGCTATTATCATGCGCCATTAATTCCGCAGACAAGATATATAAAACACGTCATTATCCTCATTTTACTTGTTTATATTTTAGCTGTTTTTGATATCCGTGGATTTTCGAACGGAATGTCACTTTTTTATTTGACCAAGCGACAGCGCCAGAAAAAACTCAGAAAATGTTCTTTTAAAGAAAGTTTTACCTATAGTAGATGTAGGGACGAAATTCCCAAACCGTGGATGCATTATTATTGGTTTGTTATTAGCATATATCCAATACTAATTCTGTTTATAATACTTATAAATGTATTTTGCAATACAAACCCCGTTGCACAATATGCTGTCCAACTATTAGTAAGAGGAACAGTTTGTTTATCTATAGTTGTAAGCATTCTAATAGAATGTCTATTTTTTAAGATAGGTCATGGATATGCTTACGATCGATGGATTCGAAGTCCGCAAGAACGCAAAAACAATCTCAAATGTCAAAAAAATGCGACAACAGCATTCGTTGTAGCTATTGTCGGACTAATTTTATCTTTCCTGTTCGCTTTAGACGGATTGGTATTGAGCATGATCGGCCTTGTTCTGGCTGCAAGGGCGAAGGTGCAGCAGCGGAGCAAGGCAAATGCCGCATTGGTGATTTCCATCATCGGTCTGGTGTTCGCGGTACTGCATATGGTGGTTGGCGCTGTTTGGGCGGTCGCTTCATAGTGACAAAACCAATCCATGATTCTCTCATCAAAAGAAACCGACCAGTTCTCGTGTAAGAACTGGTCGGTTTTTATGTAAAGTTATTGTACTTTACATATTACTCTTTTCGGCAAAGTCACAAGCATAACTGTTCCGTTTTCGGAGCTTTCTTCTGTTTTTACTGTTCCACCGTGGAGCGAAGCGATTTCCCAAACTAACGAAAGTCCAAGTCCTACGCCGCCGTGCGCTCTGCTGCGGGACTTGTCTACGCGGAAAAACGGCTGAAAGATGCTTTCTCTGTATTGTTCGGCAATTCCAAATCCGTGATCCTTTACTCGTATGAGAATCCTGTCTGCTTCATCACAGATGGAAACATGAACTGCTGCATCACAGCGATTATATCGTATGGCATTTTCGGTTAAATTGAATATCATACGATACAGTAACGTATCGCTGCCGATTAGCGTACCGTCCCCATCGTATGAAAGCGTGACTCCTTTTTTCTCGGCAAGCGGAGCGAGATCGGTCAAAATTTCTTCAAGCATTGGTGCAAGTTCCACCGTGTCATTACAGGGAACCGTGCGGAGCGCACTCATTTCCAGCAGAATTTTCGTCATCTGCGACATGCGTTCGGTCTGTTCCTGTAAAAGCTTGAGAAATTCTGCGATTTCAGGTTCTGCATCGACATGCTCGACAGCAAACAATTCAATCTGTGCTTGCATGAGCGCGAGCGGCGTGCGCAATTCGTGCGCAGCGTTTCCGGTAAACTGCCGCTGCGCTGTAAAGCCTTCATCCAAGCGGTCAATCATGCTGTTAAAGGAGCTGCTGAATTGTTTGAACTCCGGCAGCACATCTTCGCTGACCTTCATATCAGACAAATTGTTCGGCTGCACATGTTCAATTTGCGCAGCAAAGCTGCGTAAAGGCTTCAGCGCGTGACCGCTGACAAAATATGCGAGTACACCGCCAAACACGGTGACAGCAGCTGTTATGTACCAATTGGTGATTCCGAAGGATTCCTGCACACCGCTTACAATAATCGTGAGTTCCTGATCCAAGTTTTTACTCTGCGGGTCGAACGAATCCGGTTTTCCCTGATCAATGTCACTGTAAGCGGAGATGCCGTCACTGATGGAAGCCATATAGTGCTTGCCGGAATAACCGATCAGACAGTTCATGAGCAGGCAGGTCACAGCGATAAGAACCGCAGTCATCAAAGTGATGCGCCATTGCAAAGATAAACGTTTCATTGCTTTTCCTCCATGACATACCCCTCGCCGATGCGATTGTGTATCGGGTCATATCCCAAGGCAGTGCGCAGTTTTTTTCTAAGGGCGGAAATGTGCACGCGGATAGAATTGCTAAAATTGTCCACGCTGCTGTCCCAAACATGTTCGAGAAGTTCTTCCTGACTGATGGGGCGTCCCTGATTGAGCATGAGGTACTCCAAGATTCCCGTTTCCTTGCGAGTCAGAGACAACGGCTCTCCGCAGACAGAAGCCTTTCGCGTTTTTGCATCGAAAGAAAGCTCCGAACAAGTCAAAACAACATCGTTTTGCGTAAAACGTCTGAGCGTCAGGCTGCGTATTCGTGCCGCAAGCTCGTCCAGATGAAACGGCTTTGTCAAATAATCATTGGCGCCCGCATCCAAACCGGCTACTTTATCGGAAACCTCACAGCGAGCAGATAAAATCAGAACTTTGGTTTCCCGATCGGTTTTTCTCAGTGTTTTCAAGACCGTCATGCCGTCCTCACCGGGAAGATTGAGATCCAGCACAACAAGATCAAAACGCTCTATCGAGAGCAGTTCCACCGCCTGTTGTCCATCATAGCACGCATCCACACTGTAAGCGAGGCGTTTGAGACTGCGCACAATTGTATCGCACAGGGCTTTTTCATCTTCAACCACTAAAATATGCATATAAAATCTCCTTATACTCCTTGATTGCCATTTCTATTGTAAATTATAACACGGCACGTATAAAATTTTTATTAAGAACCGAAACTTAACAGAGATTTTATGCTTGCCGTGCTATACTGAGCCAGAAAACAGAGGGAGGGATTCAATTGTTTGGAAAGAAAAAAACACTCTTACAGGGTACACTGTTATTCGCCGGAATGGTTATGCTGTGTTTCGGAGTTATGCGCGGCGAGATAGATACGGTATTCAGTAAAGCCGTGCGGCTATGTTTGGAGTGTGTTGGAATTGGATAACAGAAAACCGACTTTCTCACAGCGTTTCAGCCGTATGCGCGGTTGGATTCAGGCAGGAGCAACGCTGCTCACCAATATACACCTGCCAAACTTCTTTCGAGGCGGCATATATCAAGGCAAAGGAAAATCGGTGTGTGTCCCCGGCTTAAACTGTTATTCCTGTCCGGCAGCATCGGGTGCGTGCCCCATTGGTTCTTTTCAGGCGGTAGTCGGCTCGTCAAAATTCGGGTTTTCTTATTATATAACCGGATTTTTGATTTTGCTTGGCGTACTGCTGGGACGCTTCATCTGTGGATTTCTATGTCCTTTCGGATGGCTGCAGGAGCTGTTGCATAAAATCCCAAGCAAAAAATTGTCTACAAAAAAGCTAAAGCCGCTCACGTATTTGAAATATATTATCTTGCTGCTGGCTGTGGTTTTACTGCCTGCGCTTGCAGTCAACGATGTAGGCATGGGCGATCCGTTTTTTTGCAAATACATATGTCCGCAAGGCGTGCTGGAAGGTGCAATTCCGCTGTCCCTTGTGAACGAAGGAATACGCGCGGCATTGGGAACGCTGTTTGTCCAAAAACTTTTTATTTTACTTGCGGTAGTCGCATTGAGCATCTTGTTTTACCGTCCGTTTTGCAAATGGATTTGTCCGCTCGGCGCGTTTTATGCTTTGCTAAACAAAATTTCCTTGCTTGAAATAAAAATGGACGAACAAAAGTGTGTTTCCTGCGGAAAATGTGCGGCATCGTGCAAGATGGATGTAGATGTCAGAAAGACACCAAACCACGCCGAGTGCATCCGCTGCGGCAAGTGTATCACTGCATGTCCCGCCGAAGCACTATGCTTTCATTACGGCTTCGGCTCATCACACAAGAAGAAAGAACAACAAACCAACGAGATAAACATGGAGGAACAACGATGAAACGATGGAAAATACTCACTGTACTGATGACCTTTGTGCTGGCGTTCAGCCTCACGGCGTGTTCGACAAACAAAGACAGCAAAGACGCAGCCGATACTTCCGACATTGCTTCGCTGACATCGACGGAACCGAGCAATTTGGATGAAGCGACCAAACTGCATCAAAAGCTGATGCAAAAAGAGACCGATATTCTCTCAAACAATACAAAACTTTGGGAAAAGGTGTTTTTGGCAGCGAACAAGAACACCACAATGATTGAGGACGGTACCAACTATGGAGATTTTCTTCTCAGCACGATAGAAGGCGCCAAGGATCAATTTTCCGCAGAGGAGCTGCAAACACTAAAAACCGGCGCTGAGCAGATCAAAGAAATTGAAGGAAAGCTGACCATTCTGGAGCAGAAGTATCCCGACTGCGGCAGCAAGCCCGGCGATGGCGAGAGCGTCGATGCAGAAAGCGCAGGCATGACGAAGGAAAACAGCGAGCTGACGAAATTCCCGAGCTTTACCGGCAAGGATTTGGATGGCAATGATGTAAACAGCAGCGATCTTTTCTCCAAAAACGATGTAACCGTCGTAAATTTCTGGTTTACTACCTGTAAGCCGTGTGTAGAGGAGCTGAAGGATTTGGAAGCCCTGAACACGGAGCTTGCAAAAAAAGGCGGTACTGTCGTAGGTATCAATACCTTTACACTGGACGGAGATAAAGCTGCTATCTCTGAAGCAAAGGATATTCTGTCAAAAAAGGGCGTATCGTATCGCAATGTATGGTTTGACTCCAAGAGCGATGCCGGAACATTTACTTCCGGTCTGTATTCGTACCCGACCACGTATGTGGTTGACAAAAACGGCAACATCATTGGTCAGCCGATTGTTGGCGCAATCACATCCTCGGATCAGGCACAAAAGCTGCATGAGCTCATTGAGCAGGCAATTGCAAGCAGCAACGGATAAATTTCCGGTTTCAAGACAAAACGAGATGGCAGGTGCCATCTCGTTTTTTATGCAGAGAAAAGAGAAACACAGACTTGCGAATTGATTTCAGATTCGCTATACTAAGTGATGCATATAATAAGTTCAATGAAAATAGAGGGGTAAAAAAATGGCTGACCCGTCAAAAAAACGGTATCGATATATCTGGTATGTAACGTTTGAACGGATGCTTATCATCTTGGGCTGCGTTATTGGTATAAAGGCTGCAATAGAAGTGTATCATTATGCCCTAAATGGAGAATTGACCGTACATGTAGCAAGCACTTCGGTTCAAGCACCAGCTAATGCAATTGGTGGAACACTGGCCATTATTTATTGGGGATGGAAAATTGGTGTGCTATGGGCAGAATATTTCACCCAAAACATAGCAACAACCGAAATAAGTATTCAGAGTTTTGACTATCAAGAATATGCATGGGATGTAATAAAAAATTACTTATCTTCATTTTTGTTTCACAAAGAACGTGATTCTCTGCGCCAGTTTAGCATGAATGTGATTGTGGAAGATAAAAGAGAAATTGATTTCTTTTATATGGATGAGTCAGTTTTGGAAGATGTACGCGAAATTACGAAAAAGCGAAGACGGCAGGATAAATACGAAGAATATCCACACTTTTTTGAAATTAGTAATTTAGTGCATTACAAATACCGATTTGAAATCACTTATTTGAAGCATTCTCATTTGGTGATTCAAATGAGACCTCTTCCGAAGGAACAAAAAAGAGATTTGACGTATTTGCCGGATGATTACGTGAGTTTGCCGGATCGAATGAAAAATTTGTATCGAAAGGTGAAAGGGAGGCTGAAGAAGAAATAAGTGCTTTGCATAAACCGCCGCGCACTCAATCCTCCAAAGAACGAATTTCATGCTGAATCAATATGCCGGCTGCTTTGGCAAGCTGGTCAATGCCTTTGATTCGTGCCAATTCCTTTCCGTAAATCACAGCGGCATGCGATGCAGAGGAGGATTTCCCCATGAAAACAGCAGAAACATGGATGCCCTTTGCGCGCAGCGCTCGAACTTCTGCCGCGGCGTCCTGCACGCCAAACGCATCGCCGTAATCATGCCCGAACGGATTTTCCGAAGAAGCTTGTACACGTAAGCTGTCATTCGGCGAAGCATCCGTCAAAACAAGGAGCAGATGCCGCGGCGCATTCCCCGGAAAAACAGTCAGAAGATCTCCCATTGCACGCAGTGCCAATCCATCCCGATTCCAACCGGAGGAAAAGTATCGGAAGATAGATTGGCTGTTTTTTTCATCAAAGTTCTTTAAAATGCGGAGAACCGTGTATCCGCGCAGGCTGCAAAAACTGGAAACGCGCACCGGAATGCTGCATGCAAGCAGACTTTTCGCCAAAATGACTCCCTGCGCCGCGAGAACCTCCTGACAATGCAGTCGAGAAGCGGATGCGTCCAGCAGCAAATCTACAGTAAACGCCGGCTGATTTTCCTCCTCGCTGGCAAGAAACACGCGGCTGTCGTGCAGCAGCGGCACCCGCCAGACATGTGCGGCGTCCAATTGTCCGATGCGGGCAACCCGCGCACGCGGTTGCTGATGAATGAGAATGCAGTTTTGAATTTGTTCCGTCAATCGCAGCACGGCACTGCGGTGCAAATCCAAATTGTCCGAATAGTATGCACGATTGCGAACCGCCTGCAGTTCCGCCTGTTCCGCAAGATGCTTGGCTTCTGCCGTTGGCGCTGTTCCCGGTGTCGGCGCGCCGTCGGTAAACCACAGATGACAGCCTAAATGATTTCCCGTGCACAGCTCTTGTTCTGCGCGGTGCAGCTGTTCCGGAGAATACAACGACCGTCCGAAACAGCTCTCGATATATGCGCGGTCCTGCTGTGCGTGCTGCCGCAGTGTCACATGCGCGCGATTTTTCTCCTGCAAAAATCCGTCCTCCTGCGGCGCATCCGCCTGAGAGGAACGAACGACCGTCACGCGGTCTGTTTTGACCAATTGTGTCGGCATTGTTTTTGTAAGCAACTCTGCCAGCTTGCCGGTCACATGGACATGCAGTGCTTTTTTGTGGTGAACCTGTCCGTCAAACAACAGAAAACGCTTATACATTGCGAGAATTTCCGATTCCAACCGTTCTTTGGGCGGAACTTGTTCCGGTGTAAGAGCAGTATACAGAGACTTTTCCCGCGGAGTGAGCATGGATTGTTTGCGGCTTAATACACGGTTCCATCGCGCGGCCTGCATAGTATAAACCAGTTGATTTTTTGCCATCCATTCCTGACGCGACAGCTTATATTCCTGACCGAAGAAATCGTTCGCATATACGCGGCGCAAATCTGCCAAAATCGGACGCTGCAGCAGCTCCTGCACATAAACAATGTGCTCCAAATACAGCCATGTGAGATCGTCCAGCATGGCTTGGTGTATATCACCGGACCACCTGTCAAACAAAGAGCGGATGACACGTTCTCCATAATACTTATGTACGAGCCCGACCACACAGTTCATATACAGAGCGGGAGAGCCGTCCGTGTGCTGTGCCAAAAACAGCGGCTCAAAATCATAGGTACCGGCGGCACTCCATACCTGATTGGCAGCGCGGCGCTGTATCGCGGTATAAGAAGTCGTATCCATCAGTGAAAAATCTCCGAAGCATGCAGCTTTGCCGGAATCCGAGAGGCGATGGTATCTCGAATCAAATCCTGCTCATACCCGTCAAATGCCTTGTTGGTGATACCCATATCCAACGCAGCTCCGGCACAAATGCCCTTGCGCATCAGACGCAGTGCATCCAGCATACCGCGCAAATCCAGTGCCTTTGTAGAAATTTCAGAACTTTCACATTTTTTCTGCAAATCCAAAAACAGCAAAGCGAATTGATGCACATATTTGGACGTCAAATCCGGAAACTGCGAGATAAGCAGGCGTTCCAAATCCGCCTGTATCATAGACGGCATTTGAATGACAACAAAACGCGATGTCAGAGCTTCATTTAATTCTCGTGTGCCCGCATATCCATAGTTCATTGTTGCAATGAACCGCGTTTCTTCCGCCAAAGGAATGCGGTCATAGCCCGGCACATCAATGGCACGGCGGAAGTCCAAAACGGCATGCAGCACCGCTAAGGCTTCATTTTTTGCCATGTTGATTTCGTCCAGTATGCCAAATCCGCCGTGCTGCGCACAAGAATAGACCGGACCAGGGCGAAACTGCACCGCACCGTTGACAAAGGTATCTGTGCCAATCAGGGACGCGGCATCCATGTTCACATGAAACGAAATGTCCCACTCCGGCCGTCCGAACAGAGCAGCAAGATTTTCTGCCAGCACGTTTTTGCCCGTCGCTTTTCCGCCTGCCAACAACAGATTTTCTCCGCATAGCACGGCAGCAATTGCCTGTTCCCAAATAGATTTTCCGTAATAGGGAAAACGCGGCACAGGAATCCGCGGCAGCAGTGCCTCCTGCACAGCGTGCATCGCGCGGTATTCCCGTACCGCGTCAAGCAGTTCAGGCTGTATGTTTTCTTGATGAAGAAATTGAAACAAATCCGACATGTGGTAACACCTCACAACGCTCTTTTGATATTTTTATCATAGCACAAGGAGATGCATTTGTTAACAAAATTTCGCCTTATTTTGTTATTTTTTGCAAGCAAAGCGGCAGTTCCAATCCATGTTTTTCCAATACTTGCCGGTTTGTGAGAATTTCTTTTGTTGCACCGTCACAAACCATTTTTCCATTCGAAAGCAAGATCGTCCGTTCACAGGTATTCAAAATCATATCCAAATCGTGAGACGCGATAATTTTTATCTGAGAAAAAGAATTTAACAATTGAATCAGCCGTCTCCGATTCTTTTTTGGACAGACCGTAATTGCGCGGCGCAAATGCAATATCCTCGTATTGCGTTACATTCCCCATGCTGCGAGAACAGGTGAGCCAACACAGATATAAATGATAAAGATCCACGCGATACTCAGCGACATAATACGCTTGCTGTGGGAATCCTCGGCTTGAAACCATGTAATGCGATGAAATAGCAGTGTGTATAGGATATATCCCAAAAATGTTCCCAATGTATTGGTCATCAAGTCATTGATATCGGTCGTTCTTCCGTTAAACAGCTGAGAAAACTCAATGGCCGCGGAAAGGAGAAAACCTGCCTGCACAGCGATTTTTTTGCTGCACGGACGCCATACAATTGGCAGCAAAATGCCAAACGGAATGAATAGAATCGTATTCAACAGCATCCCCATGAAATCGGCATGGTAGAATGGAATGACATTGGTGCCAAACAATTGAATGAGAGAGCTGCCGCTTTGCACTTGATACGCGATGTTATCTATTCCTGCCGCGCCGGTCACAGAAAACATCATAGTTAATAACAGGGCCAATAGCTGCCACCCGACAAAGAAGCCCTTGGAACACTGCTGCCGTGCGTGATAGCGGCGGTACACAAAACAGCCAAATAAAAGATACATTGGCAGACCAATGAGATAATACGCAAATAAAGAAAGTATCATACCTACACCTCTGTTTGTTTTGTTATAGGCAGTATAACATGGGCGATTTACGGTATTCTTTCTGATTTCTTACAGATTTCTTAAAATTTTCCGCCTGTGCAAACACGAACTACAACGGCAATGTTCGCAGGATATTCATTGATATTGTTCCACAAATAGAATATAATGTGATTGCTATATTTACAGGAGACTAATGCAGATTGGAACTGCCGTGGTGGTATTGATAACGAGGGAGTGAGATATATGGAGCAATTACTGATTG
>UMCF01008917.1_pt1 | contig 10337 bp, 10 predicted proteins | sample 1964131 | NCBI WGS metagenome assembly UMCF01 (sample SAMEA4835958, study PRJEB28245) | human gut metagenome | biome: gut microbiome; material: fecal sample | place: Denmark | collected 2008
AAAATGGTGTTAACCATTTTATCGAGAAATAGTATGATTTGTGACAGCGCCCTCTTTGTCTCTCGCCAGCTCCCGGGCGGCCATCACGGCCATACACACCAGCAGCGGCAGCTTGTCAGGCCGGTAGACGATCAGATAGGCGTTGTCGAACACCGCGTTTTCGACGGTCAGGTCCATATCGTCCATGATGGCGCCCAGAATCTCGCCGTTGAGCGTGACCTTGTAGTTGTGACCGACGGTGCCGCTGTACTCCCGCAGCTCCAGTTTCCCTTCCGTCACCTCCATGGTGAAACGGTCCCGCACCAGATCAAACTGCTTTTCCAGCGTGCCGTAAAGTTCACCGTCCTGATAGAACTTGTATGTAGCCAGCGCGTGCCCCAACTGCTTGGTCATGGTGAAAACCTCACGGTCATAGTTATCCAGCACCCGCAGCTTCACCAGCGGCGCTGTGCCGTCCACGGTGTAGAGGGTGTTTCCGTCCGTATCCTGAACGGTGAAATGCTGCCCCGTCAGCTTGAAATCCTCGCTGAAGGTGTAAATCTGAGAGGGAGAGATCTCCCGGAAGGGCAGAATCGTGCCGGTTTTCACGAAATGTTCAAGGCTCTTCTGAAGCCATTCCCGCATCAGAAAGACGTCCGAATGATAGACCAGATGCCCCGCAAGGTCTTCCCCCGCGTCCGCATCCGGCGGAAAACGAGGTTCCGTCAGGCGCTCCGAAATGGTCTCGTCCAGCATGGAATAGCCAACGTAGCCGATCATCCCGTCGCGATTCAGGTAAAAGTACAGGAACTCTCCCCGGACGTTCGGCCCGAAAATCAGGCTGGTATAGGGACTTGTGGAGAATTTTCCCAGATACGCAGAACCGAGGGGCGTTTTTTCGTTCTGGAACGCGCGGTAAAACTCCTCGATCTTTCGGGGGACATCCATGGCGATCATGGCTCCGCCGTCCGTCATGGCGTTGTAGTCCGCCGGAGAACCCATGTTGAACACCGCAATGCCGATAATCAGAATCACGGTTGCAATGGACACCGGGATGGTATCCCAGTTCCCGGCAATACATAGCCACACCGCCAGCGCGACCAGAACCAGACCAATGATCCGGAACTTCCATATCCGCCGCTTGATGGCAGGCGAATAGCTCACATAAGCGTCAAACTTTTCCTGCTCCTGCTTCACGACGTTTTTTGCCTGTTCTGCCGTCCGTTTCACCGGGGATTTGCCGTCAAACAGCCAAGCGAGGAAGCCAAACACCCCCGCAACCAGCAGCAGGAACAGCAGCCCCACAATGGTGAGGCCGTCAAACACGCCATCTCTTATGTCGATGATGACGTTGTAGATGGCGTACAAAATCGTGGCCGCCGTGAGGCCAAGAAAAACCTTTTTCACACGCATTCCACCTCTCTATCGGATGGCATAAGTGTACCACATTTGTGCCCTCCATACAAGAAAAAATTCCCAAAAAATGCGCAGCTGCGAGAGGGTGGAAGCACTTGTCAGCCCGCAACGCGCTTCCGCTTCGTGTGGGCAGCCACTCCCAGCAGGCCCATTCCTGAAACCACCAGCACCAGCGCGGCAATGATTGGCGTCGGCTCCTGTCCCGTGGGGGGCGGCTCCTGAGCACCAGTCATCGACTGTGGTCGAACGGTGATCTCCCAGATATCCTCGTAGGGCAGCTCGATCACAAAGGGCGGTATCGTGTCATTCCCGGCTGAAATCCCGGTCTGTTTGATGAGATACAGCCCCGGCGACAGGTTGGAAAACGTGGCACTGCCCTCCGCGTCAAAGGGAACCGTTGTCCCCTCCGCTGCCTCATGCTCCGCCAGCCACGACGCCAGCGTCAGAGACGGCAGGTCTCCCCACCTTACCAGTCCCCCGCCGTAAACATCATCCAGCCAGTAGCCGCCGTCCGCCTCGACGCCCGCATGGTACAGCGTCACGGCGCTCTCGGCGGGCGGCTTCGTCTCCGGAACCACCCGGATGGAACCCGTCTGGGCGGCATAAGCCGGGACGGCACCTCCCAGCAGCAGTCCGACCGCCAATAATGCAAATACAAGCCGTTTTAGCATTTCGCTTCTCCCCTTTCCCGGTTTGGCTACAGTATACCGTTTCCCGGGAGAACAAGCAGTCGAAGCGCGGATGTGATGCCGTAGGGTTTTGGGACGAAAAAATGCCGGGCAGGCAGCTTGTGCTTGTCCGGCATCGGAATATTTTGTTATCCCACAGGAACGGGGGTGATTTTCATGACCTTGCGCTGGTATTCGGAAATGCCGATCGCCAGCACATCCATTGCCCGCTCCAGATCTTCCTGCTTGAGAACGTAAGCGATACGCACCTCGTTGATGCCCTTGCCGGGGGTCTCGTAGAAGGGTGCGCCGGGGGCGAACATGACGGTGTCCCCCTGATGGTCGAAGTTTTCCAGCAGCCAGTACTGGAACTTGTCCGCGTCGTCCACCGGCAGGCTCGCCATGACGTAGAACGCACCCATGGGTTCCTCCACCACCACGCCGGGAATCTGACGCAGCTTGGAGATCACCGTATCCCGGCGGCGGCGGTATTCCTCCTTGCTCTGACGGAAGAACGCAGGATCCACCGTATACAGCGCCGCCGCGCCGATCTGATCGATGGTGGCGACGGACAGACGGGACTGGCAGAATTTCAGCAGCGCCGCCTGCAGCTCCTTGTTCCGGGTCACAACACAGCCCACCCGCGCGCCGCAGGCGGAAAACCGCTTGGAGGCGGAGTCGATGATGACGAGGTTCTCGTCGATATCCCGGAAATGCGCCATGGTCGGCACGCCGAATTTATCGTCGTAGCAGAATTCCCGATAAACCTCGTCGCAGATCAGGAACAGGTCACGTTCCTTGGCAATGTCGGCGATCATCCGCATTTCCTTCTGGTCGAGGACAACGCCTGTGGGGTTGCCGGGGTTGGTGATCAGGATGGCGCGGGTGTTCTTGGTGATCAGGCTCTCGATGCGCTCCCGCTTGGCGTAGCGGTAGCCCTCCCACGGGTTGGTGGGCAGGGCACGGATAACGCCGCCGGCCGCATGGACGAAGGTGGTGTAGTTGGGGTAATACGGCTCGGGGATGATGACCTCGGTATAGGGGTCGAGGATGCTCAGGCAGGTCATCAGCAGCGCCTCACTGCCGCCGGTGGTGATGAGGACGTCGTTGGGCGCCAAGTCAACCCCCAGTTTGTGATAATAGCCCCGCACAGCGTCAATGAGCACAGGCATACCGGGAGACTCGGCATAGGCCAGCGTCTTGCGGTCAAAGTTCCGCACGGCGTCATAGTAAGCCGTGGGCGTGGGCAGGTCGGGCTGTCCGATGTTCAGGTGATAGATCTTCTTGCCCTTCTTCTCGGCCTCCACGGCGTAGGGATGGAACTTCCGCATGGGAGAGGGTTCACACCGGTTTGCGTTGATGGATATCTGCATAACTACCTCCACCGGCGGTACTTCCGCCGGATTTCTGATATTCTTTCGTAAGGCGAACCACCTCCGGGGTGAGTATCGCCAAAGCTGTCAAATTGGGAATCACCATCAGGCCGTTGACGGCCTCCGCCGCCGACCAGACGACGCCGGTTTGCAGGCATGCCCCGGCGATCACCGCGGCCATCTGCGCCGCGACAAAAAACTTCCACGCCCGGGCGCCAAAGAGGAACTGGGCGCACCGCGCGCCGTACAGCCCCCAGCCAAGCACCGTGGCAAAGGCAAAGCAGACAAGGGACACGGCAATGAAAACCGACGCAAAATCGCCATAGACGGCAGCAAACGCCTTCGTCGTCAGCTCCACGCCCACGTCTCTGCCGTAGGGAACCGGCACGCCGCTGACGAGAATGACCAGCGCCGTCAGTGTGCACATGAGGATGGTATCGAGAAAAACCTCCATAATGCCCATCAGGCCCTGTTCCGCCGGGTGGGAAACCTCCGCCGAAGCGTGGGCGATGGACGCGGTACCCATCCCCGCCTCATTGGTAAACACCCCGCGGCTGCATCCGATGCGAAGCGCCTGATAGGCAGAACCCAAAGCCCCGCCTGTCACCGCCCGGGGAGAAAATGCCCCCGCCGCGATCGACGCGAACGCCGCCGGAACCTCCCGCCAGCGCAGCACCAGCATCACCGCGCAGAGCAGGATATATGCAATGGAGATGAACGGCACCAGCCGCTCGGCCACAATACCGATGCGTCTCGCGCCCCCAAGGAGCATCGCGCCCACCAGTGCGGCCAGAATCAGTCCCATCACAAGGTTTCCAAGTCTGGTCTGTTCCCCACCGAAGCGGGTCACCACATCGTTTACGCCGGAGATCACAGCGTTGATCTGAGTGGCGTTTCCCACGCCGAAGGCCGCAACCACGCCGAACACGCAGTAAGCGACGGCCATAGGTGTAAATTTCGTCTCCAAGCCCTGAGTGATCACATACATGGGGCCGCCGATCCACCCTGCCGGGGTTTTCACCCGGTAGCGAAGCGCCAGCGTGACCTCCGCGTATTTCGTGACCATCCCGAGAACGCCGCAAATCCACATCCAGAAAATGGCCCCCGGCCCGCCGAGACAGATGGCACCGGCAACGCCGACGATATTTCCCGTCCCTACGGTCGCCGCCAGCGCCGTACACAGCGCCTGAAAGGGCGTCACCCCGTTCCCGCTTTTCTGCCCCGGGCGAAGCATGGAAAGAAAGCGCCTCCATGCTCTGGGAAACAGCGTCAGCTGGGCGAAGCGAAGCCGCAGGCTCAGATAAAGTCCCACGCCAACGATCAGCACCAACGCGGGCGCACCCCAGACGATTCGATTCAGGCCGTCAATGTATTTGGTCATTTTGTCCTCCTAGCATACCACTTTTTTGTTGAAACTGCAAGAGAAAAATCGGAAAAATGATAAAAAAAGCGGCTCTCCATTTTTAGAGAACCGCTTTCGTGATCGATTATGTTATTCCCACGCCGCCCAGACTTCCGGGCAATAGCCAACCGTGGCCTGTTTGCCGTTGCGCACTACGGGCGTTTTCATCAGGGCGGGGTTGTCGAAGACCTTGTCTTCCTTCGCACGCTGGTCGTCCATGTACTTCATGAGGGTGATGTCCGGGGATTTGCCGTCCCAGTCGATGAGGTTGTCAATGCTGCCCACCGCCCGGAGAACACTGTCAAATTCCCTGCCGGACATGCCATATGTTTTCAGGTCTATGGATTGGAATGGAATGCGCCGCTCCTTGAAGTAGCGTTCCGCCTTCTTGGTGTCAAAGCATTTGCTTTTGCCGAAAATCTGAATGTTCAATACACTACCTCCATCAGGCACAGTCCCTGCGCCGGAGCCAGGAAGCCCGCGTCCTCCCGCTTGCCGCCGAACAGCGACGGAATGCTCTCCGTTTCCCGCTCTCCCCTGCCGACCTCCACCAGCGTGCCGACCAGAATCCGCACCATGTTGTAAAGAAAGCCGTTACCGGTGAACAGAATTTGGATTTCCTCTCCCTGCCGCTGAATGTCGATGGAATCGATTCGGCGGACGGTGGACTTTTTCATTCTCGCATTGCCGCAGAACGCGGAGAAATCATGCTCCCCCGTCAGCAGTGCCGCCCCGCGGCGCATGGCGTTTAAGTCAAGGCGTTCCGGCATGACCGCCACGTACCGGCGCTCAAAAACCTGCGGCTCCCGGGAATTCCAGATACGGTAGCGGTAGGTCTTGGCGCGGGCGTTCAGGCGGGCATGGAACCGGGGCGGCACGTCCACACAGGAATATATGTCGATATCCTCGGGAAGATACTGCCGCAGTTTGGACAAAATCTCCCCCGCCGGCATGGCGCTTTCGCAGTGGAAATTCGCCGCCTGATGCAGCGCATGTACCCCGGCGTCGGTGCGGCCGCTGCCGCTGACCTCGATCGGTTCCTCCAGAATCCGGGAAAGGGCTGTTTCCAGCTTGCCCTGAATGGTGTCGTCCCTTCCGGGCAGACGCTGCCAGCCCCGGTAGCGGGTGCCGTCGTAGCAAATATCAAGCCGCAGATTCCGCATAATCCTCCATCTCTTCTCTGGCCTCCCGTTCGGTATCCGCCGAGAACAGGAACTTGCCGCTTTTGTCATACACCTGAACGTGTCCGCCTACATAACGCATCTGAAACATAGCCATCAACCTTTCCTTTTGGTTTCTGGCCATAGTATAACACGCTATCTGTCCAATAAATCGGACTAATTAGGCTTACGGCAAACTTTTTTTCATGTGGGAGGACAGCCACTGGAGAATGTCCCCATAGACCTCTTCCCGGTTGATCTCGTTGAGAATCTCATGCCTGCACAGCGGGTAAATGTGCACGGAAACATCCGCCATCCCCGCCTTGCGGAAAGCGTCAGCCGACTGACGGACGCCCTTGCCGTAGTTGCCCACAGGGTCGTCCCCGCCCGCAATGAAGAACACGGGCAGTTCCTTGCGCATGGCGGCAAGGCTCTCCGGCTTCTCGATGTAGCGGATGCCCGTCATCAGATCCCGCAGCAGCCCCGTCGTTTCGGTGAAGCCGCACATGGGATGGGCGATGTAGGCGTCAACGATCCTGGCGTCCCGGGTCAGCCAGTCGAATTCCGTGCGGGGATGCTCCACCTTTCGGTTGTAGCCGCCGAACACCAGCTTGTGGAGGGTCTCGTCGGGGTTGGTCTCCCCCACCTTTTTGCACACGCTCTCCACCACCTTGATGACAGCGGGAAGCGCGAAGGCAGGCTGCCAGCCGGTGCCGCAGATGATGGCGGCGTCAATGCCGCTGTCCGGGTACTTGCACAGAATGGTTCTCGCCATGAAGGAACCCATGGAATGACCGAACAGGACATAGGGAAGGTTCGGGAATTCCGCCTTTGTCAGTTCCAGCAGATGATAGCTGTCCGCCACGGCGCTGAACCAGCCGCCGGTGAAGTAGCCATTGGTGTCCCCTTCGCCTACAGACTCGCCGTGACCCATGTGGTCGTCAGCCACCACGACGAAGCCCCGCTGTGCCAGCACCTGAGCAAATGCGTCGTAGCGCTCCGCCACCTCCGCAATGCCGTGGACGATCTGGAACACTGCCTTCGGCTCTCCCTCCGGCATCCAGCGGCAGACGTGAATCCTCCCTGCACCGCAGGAATCAAACCAGAAGTCCTCTCTCATGGCTTACTCCACCACCTCGTAGCCTGCGTCGGTGATGGCCTTCTTCAGCGCCGCCACATCGGCGTCGCCGGTGACGGTGACATTCTTCGCATCCAAGTCCACAACGGCGTCCGTCACGCCGGGAACACCCTTGCAGGCAGTTTCCACGTGAGCCTTGCAGTGACCGCACATCATTCCATTGACCTTGATAACCGTTTTCATAATTGTATCCTCCTTGGTTTTGATTTCTTCGTGTTTCGGGGCTTCCACCACAGAGGGGGAAGTCTTCGGTTTGAACAGGCGCAGACGCAGAGCATTCGTCACCACGAACACGCTGCTCAGGCTCATGGCCGCCGCGCCGAACATCGGGCTGAGCTTCAGCCCCAGGGGCAGGAACAGCACACCGGCGGCGAGGGGAATTCCCAGAGTGTTGTAGAAAAATGCCCAGAACAGATTCTGCCGGATATTGCGGATGGTGGCCTTGCTCAGCTCCACCGCGCCGCTGACGGCGGCAAGGGAACCGGTCATCAGCACCACGTCTGCCGACTCGATGGCAATGTCCGTTCCTGCGCCGATGGCCATGCCCACATCGGCGCTGACCAGTGCAGGCGCGTCGTTGATGCCGTCGCCCACCATGAGCACCCGGTGCCCCTCCGCCTGTAATTTTCCGACCGCCCCGGCCTTGTCCGTGGGCAGCACGTCGGAGATCACATGGGCAATGCCCGCCTTCCGGGCAATGGCCTTGGCCGTAGCTTCATTATCGCCTGTAAGCATCACCACGTCAAGTCCCATTTTTGTCATAGCCTGCACGGCGGCCTGAGAATCGGCTTTCAGCACGTCGGCGGCGGCAACAGTTCCGAGATAATCGCCCTTTTCATTGGCAAAATGCAGGGGCGTCTTTCCCTGATTGGCAAGCTCCGGCATGGCCGGGACTTTGACGCCCAGTTCCTCCATCAGCCGGCCGTTGCCGCCGTAGCACCGCACGCCGTCCACGATGCCGGATACGCCCCGGCCGGGAAGGGTTTCAAAGTCCTCCGCGACAGGGTAAGTTTCACTGCCCATCTTATTCAGAATAGCCTTGGCAAAGGGATGCTCGGACTTGCTTTCCAGGGCGGCAGCGATCCGCATCAGCGCTTCCCCGCTGACCGCGCCGGGGAGGACGTCCGTCACCTCCGGCTTGCCGGTGGTGAGGGTGCCGGTCTTGTCCAGCACCACGGTGTCCACCCGGTGCAGGTTTTCCAGCGCTTCGGCATTCTTGAACAGCACGCCCATCCTGGCGCCCCGGCCGGTGCCGACCATGATGGCCACAGGCGTGGCCAGTCCCAGCGCGCAGGGGCAGGAGATCACCAGCACGGAAATGGCGCGATTCAGTGAGAATTCCAGTCCGTATCCCGCGATCATCCAGACGATGAACGTCACCGCCGCAATGCTCATGACCACCGGGACGAACACGCCCGCAATCTTATCCGCCAGCCGGGCAATGGGCGCTTTGGAGCCGCCCGCGTCCTCCACCATGCGGATGACCTGCGCCAGAGTGGTATCCTCGCCCACCTTGTCCGCCCGGAATTCCAGATACCCTTCGGTGTTGACCGTTGCAGCAGCGACCTTGTCCCCCGCGCCCTTTTCCATGGGGACGCTTTCGCCCGTGAGGGCGCTCTGGTCAACGGACGCCCGGCCTTCCAGCACGGTTCCGTCCACAGGAATGCTGCTGCCGGAGCGGACGATGACCACATCGCCCACCGTCACCTGCTCCACGGGGATCTCCACGATCTCCCCGTTTCTCCGCACAGAGGCGGTCTTGGGGCTTAGATCCATCAGCGAACGGATGGCGTCGCCGGTCTTGCCCTTGGCGCGTGTCTCCAGAAATTTACCCAAGGTGATCAGCGTCAGGATCATGGCCGCGGATTCAAAATACAGGTTCTCGCTGTAGGACTGCACCAGTTCCCAGTCCTCATGTCCCATGCCGTAGGCCATACGGAACAGCGCCGCCACGCCATAGCCCAGCGCGGCCAAAGAGCCAACGGCGATCAGGGAATCCATGTTGGGCGCACGGTGCCACAGGGCTTTCAGTCCTCTGCTGTAGTACACCCGGTTCAGGTACACCACAGGAAGGGTCAGAAAAAATTGCAGCAGCGCCGCAACCAGCGCGTTCTTCACGCCGTGGTACCAGTGGGGTGCGGGCAGTCCGATCATGTGTCCCATGGTAAAATACATGAGCACCACCAGACAAATCGCGCTGCCGATGATCCTCTTTTTCATTTCCTTCAAAGCGGCTTCCGCCGGGGCGGCCTCTGCCTTGTCCGTTTTCTTTTCACCGGGCAGGGTGGCATTATAGCCCGCGTCCTGCACTGCCTTGATGATGGCAGGAACAACGTTCCCGTTTTCCGCCTCCACCTGCATGGTTCCCGCAAGAAGATTCACTTCCGCTTTTTCCACGCCCGGCACGGCGTTTGTCACCTTCTCCACCCGTGCGGAACAGGCCGCGCAGGTCATGCCGGTGACATTGAATTTGAGTTTCATGATTCTCCCTCCATTTCAGTGGAATTCATCAAATGAACCCGTATTTCGGATAAATTCATTGACTATTCCCTTCATTTATGATACCATTCTACCATGATAATCCAAAAAAACAAGTATGCACTATTATGTGCCATACTTCCCTTTTGGATACCGTAAGGAGGTGACGGAATGGCAAAGGAAGACAACTGCCCGGTGGAAGCCACGCTGGAGCTGATCGGCGGAAAATACAAGGCTTTGATTTTATGGCACCTTTCTCAGGGCATCCTCCGTTTTTCGGAACTGCGTCAGGTCATCAAGGGCGCGACGCCAAAAATGCTGACCCAGCAGCTGCGGGAACTGGAAGCCAATGGTCTGGTTCATCGGGAGGTGTATCCCGTCATCCCGCCTAAGGTGGAATACTCCCTGACGGAAACCGGCCGCAGTCTGATGCCCGTTCTCGTAGCCATGCGGGACTGGGGTGCGGACTATCTGCGCCGGAAGGACACGGAACCCTGCTGCTTCATGATGGGGACAAACCCCATCGTCAAACCAACAAACCGATAGGAGAACTGTTATGAACATCAAAATCACGGCTGACAGCACCTGCGACCTTTCCGCTGACATTCTGAAAGAATACAACATCGCCATCACCCCCCTGACGGTCATCAAGGCCGGGACGGGATATATTGACGGCGTGACCATCACCCCCGCCGAGATTTTCGCCCACGTCGCCGCAGGCGG
>UMCF01033781.1_pt1 | contig 10331 bp, 9 predicted proteins | sample 1964131 | NCBI WGS metagenome assembly UMCF01 (sample SAMEA4835958, study PRJEB28245) | human gut metagenome | biome: gut microbiome; material: fecal sample | place: Denmark | collected 2008
TTAGCCGTGACGGATGCCCGGTGCTGTGACTCATCTCATGGATCGCAGTTGCCAAAAATTCAGTAGAAGAATAAAAACGGTTTCTCATCGGAAGGTGAACTTCATCCCGTGCCGGACTATAGTATGCTTCTGTTTCATCTAGCTGCTCAATTACCGGACAAGCAGATGAACGCACAAACTGATCTGCTAACATCAACTGTTCGTCTTTAAGAAGCTCTGGCTGTTTCTCCAGTACAGGCATACCCTCCACTTGTGCTGCATTAAATAAAACGAAGTAATTTACCTTTGGATGCTCCAATTCTTCATAGACTGTTTCCTTCTCACCAGTAATCGGATCCTTTATCGTTTTCTTTTCTTCAAATATCCACTTTTCACAGAGCATTCCTTTTTCCCCTTTTTTTACCGTCCAGCCTTTTTCTTGTGCTTGTGCAAATGTAACCCATCTGTTATCGGTATACTGTTCAATGTGAGCTGCTAACATCAACCGAAAGCGATTTCCACCCTTATAAACGGCTTTTGTTATTGGATTGTACGGTCTTTTTCCCGTACTGTTCCACCCCTTGATCCAGCATAATTCCCCCTGAGACATTTCCGAGATCAGCTGTTTGGTCAATTCTTTTCGACTCTCCATAACACGATCATATGCTTTTCCCATATTACATATCCTCCGTTACTGGATCAGATGTTTCTTCTAATTCAACCTCCGAAATATCCTCGCCTTGATCTGCATAGCGTCTTTTTTGTTCTTCCCGAACACTTTTGTTATAATTATCGGTTTTCATTGATATTTTCTTCACTGCAGCTCCTTTCCTAACAAGAGCGTGTCCGAATCGGACACGCTCCTCTATTGCTTATCTTTCCAATTCTTCCTCTTCTTCTGGTTCTTCACGTTCCTGTTGCTTTTCCTTCTTTCGACTGTAGCGAGATCTTCTTTTTTCTGTTCTCTCCTTTTCAAGTCTGGCTTCATATTCCTCAGCTGTTTCCAACTGTTTTGTTTTTGCATCATAATGATATGCATTATCCGTCAAACGCTCTGATTCGTTTACTGCATAAGGATTATGATTAACCGCTCTGACCATTTCCAAAAACTGCTTCGGTTCAATCACATTATCCTCTTTTACAATCATCCATTCATGAACAGATGACGGCAGAATATAATAATTTCCTCCCATACGTTTTTCTGCATCCTGCAAAAAATGATAAGTGCAAATTACCCCGGCACCATAGAAAAAATCTTTTGTCGTTGCCACATACAATGCTTCATTTCGTGCTGCCCCGGACATTCCTTTTTCAAAATCTTGATTCATAAAGCTTTGCAATTCGCAAACTGTCAGTGCTTTCTTCGCCACTTCATCTTGAACCAGTTGAATTGCTTCTCCGCAACCAATTCCAAAATAACCACAGAGTTCTCTTGTAAATGGCTTTTTTGCAAGGCTTCCGGCATGATCATCAAGTGATGCCCATATGATAGGTATTGCATACATATCTTGAATGGCAATATACGGGCAATCGTTGTATCGTTCTGTTTTCGGTGAATCTGCTGGCATCATCTCAAATGCAAGATGCGGACGGATCTGTTCCAAATCTCCGCTTTTCAGCATATCTTTAAATTCTTCAAATCGCATGTTGTTTTTCCTCCTGTTGCTTCATTTTCCTCAACTGCTTCAATGCTCTTTCATAGTCACAATAGCGTTGCTTTCTGTTTTCTTCTGTTTCTGCTCTTTGAATCTTTATCGTTTCTTCCATTGGTTTTTCCTTTCTGTCTTTGTAGTTTTATATAACCCGAAGGACACTTGTTAAGTTCCATCGTTTCCGAAATTCATGAAGTTCCCACTTGTAATACGCTTCTTTTGACACCGATGCCATATATCTTGCCATCTGCCCTCGGTGTCCTGATTGGCTGATGAAACCTTTCTCAATCAATCCTCGTATTTGCGAACTGGTAGTAGACACATTTGCTGGTTTTCCTTGTGTACCTATTTTTTCTCGGATTTCATTCATGGTAAGTGGACGATTTTCTTCCCATATGTAAGTCATGATCTGAAATTCCTTTTCAGACAATCTTTTCCATTCTTCCTCCATCTTCCATCACTTCCCTTCATTATTACGTCTGCTGATCCAACCAGACTGCCTCTTGAATCTGCGCGTCTTCCTCTTGAATCTCCTGCTGTTGTTGCCACTTAATTTGACGTTGCGCATACTCATATGCGGCAACGTTTTTATAATGCTGATAACTGTTTTCGAAATAACGACTTAACTTTCTTATCGAAAGCCTTGAAATACCGTGTCCGATTCGGACACGCTTACTGACAGTCTGCTGTTTCTTATCCCATTGCCGCTTCTGTTGCTCTGTCTCTCTTAAAGTTTGTAAAATCGCATTTCCACATCTTTTGTACAAGTCTGATTCCTGATTGTTTTGATACGATTTTTTCTGACTGCTGCTTCCATACGCTCTTTCCTGTTGACTTTGCAAGTGATTCCAGAGCTTTTGAATTTCTCTATATTCTTCTGGATGCACCTGCTGTAACCACTGGCTGGTGATCCGATCTACTTCACTCCGGTATGGTTTCATATCGGTAAGCCCATATTTCCATTTATGGAAGTCTGGTACTTCATTTTCTAACTTTGCAAGCAACTGTTCCAAATCGTTTTGCAAAAGCATTTCTTCCTGCCCATGTTCCCGAAGTGGCTTTACAATACACTCACGAACCAAGTCGTTTAGCCGCTTCATCTCCTGATCCAGCTCAAGGAGTTCATTGACCGCAGCCGATTTTGCATACCGAATGGAACGGATACTCCATGTTCCTTTGGGTTCTCCGGCATACTTTCCATCTTTCACCTTTTCCCGTTCGCTCTCTGGGTCTACGATTGCGATGTGAACATGGATATTATCTGTATTGTAGTGGACTGCTGCTGTCCAAGAAGCAAGATGCAATCCTTCTTTTTCCAGTAACGTTTTCATAAATATTCGTGTCATACCGCGAATACGAGCTTCATCTAATTCTTGTGTTGATGAGTCATAAATACCTAATTCTTCCAACCACCTATTATCAAAACTGATAACTGTCTGCCAGAGCAACGAACCATCATCTTGTGCTTTTTGGAATTGCTCCTTATAAATTTGAGCGGTATCAGCTGATAACTGGTCATAGTCCATACTAAATAACCCAGTTGATTTTTCTGGATTTCCCATGTATTCTTCCGAATATGCACTATAACTGGCTCTGACGTTGCCACCTTTTATTGCTTCATCGCGATCCATATAGTTAATATAGGATGCAAAGGTCTTTGATCCCGGTCGGACAAATTTCGTGACTGCAACCAGTCCTGGTGTCTCTGCCATACATCTTCCCTTCTGTGTCCGATTCGGACACACCTTTTAAGTTTGCTTGAAGTCCTTCTTCTGTTTGTAATTGGCAATTCTTTCTTTCACCGTTTTCTGTGCCTCCTCAACTACCGGATGCAGCATTTGGTCTGTTGAACGAAAATCCTTCATCTGCATCTGCCAGCACAGTGTATTTAAAACTTCAATAACCGTCTGCGTACTGACATCTGCTCCATTACTTGCCAAACGGATTCTTGTCATCTGCTTTTGATTTGCTTCCTCTAGTTTTTGGTTTTTCTGCTGCAAATTCTGAATTTCTTCCTGCTGTCTCAGGTAATCATGTAATATGTAGCAAACCGCTTTTGAAAAATCAGAAAGTTGCTGTTCATTCTGGATACTCTCGACAATTGATTTTTCTTCCTGTGTTAACCTGACTCCTTTAATGCTACTTTTATATTCTTTTTCCATTTCACTTATCCTTCAAACTCTGATTCTTTTTGAATCGTATATTCTGCAATTTCTTTTATTGAATCAGTCAATATATTTAATTGATTTTGCTGTTGTTGAATACAACTCGTTAATTTCTGCAACTGTTGCACATAACGATTTTCTAGTGCGCGATCATCATATGCAATTCGTTCCAAGCATTGTCTAAGATACTCTTCTCGACTAATATCACGTTTTCCAGCTGCTTGATCAAGTGACTTTATAACGCTTTCGTTGATCCCACGAATGCAAATATTCATTGCAAACACCTTCCTTGATGACTTTTTTCGCCGCATGTGTCCGAATCGGACACAGTTTTTCGCGGCTTTTTTTCTTGACCGCAAGGTCAAATCTGCATGTTTTCAGTCTCCGACCAATATCTGGTCTGAGACTGAAAACCGGGTAAGAAATCTGTGGCAACCCCGTAAAGTAGACCCATCCGATAATATCCTCATTGATGTCTTTTAATACATCCCAATCAACATCAAATGGTATTTCTGACTCAGATGTTTTATGGTGCTTTTTTCTTGTGTCCAATTCGAACACGCTCTCTGTATCCGTTTCAAGCTCAGGAGTCTGCAAAATTTCATCTCGTAAATCTTCGTATAACTCCTGATCTTCCAGATACTCATGATAATATTTCCACAAACGAAATCCAGAATAACCAGCTATGGCAACTGCCATAAACAATAGTATAAGCAAAACTGCCTGCGTAACTTTTCCTTTTTTCCCCGTTTTCCTCATCTTATTTACCATCCCGTTCCTGCAAGTGAAACAATCAGGCACAAAATGCCAATAACAAGGCTCAAATTTCCTACAAGTGCTGCTATCTTATGAATAATTGAAGCCTTCATCGCTTTCCATGTCGTATCGTGAATCTCAAAAACTCCGGCATACGCTCGAAGCAAAATGCCAACAAGCGTAAATAAAATTCCAGTTAGAAGCATTTTCCCCTCCGTTCCGTGTTGTTTTGTTTCTTTTTATTACAGTCCCGACTCTTCATCGGGACTGCTTTGGAATTGTAATAATTTTGTGTTGTGTCTCGTGTGTTACGTTTCGTGTGTTTCTTAGACGGATTCCCCAAAAGGGGAATCCGTTTGGCAATTATGCCTGCTTTCTTCTCTTAGCAACCAATGCAGCTATAATTGCAACAATTGCCAAAAGTGCTGCTGCAAGTCCTGCCACATACGGCATCGGAGTTGAATCATCACCTGTTATAACTGGTGGATTTTCTGGCTGAACTGGAACTGTTACCGTCTGGTCTTCATCATTCAGATCACTATGAGCGACAATCTGATTTCCATTGGTATCATACAGTGTCTCGAATACAACAAGTGTCTTTCCCTGCAATACACTCGTATCGAAGGTAAATGTAACTGTTGTACTTCCATCTGCTGCTTCTGCAGTGAATGTAGTCTCAGCTGTTACTCCGATTGACTGTCCACTTGCTTTATCCATGATGGTTCCCTTTAATACGTAGGTCTTTCCTGCCGTCAGACCCTTGTACGTTACGGTATCCACTAAGGTTACATTTGTTCCCAGTACCATGGTCTTTGAACCGTCGGTACCATTTACTGCTGTTGTGTGAATCTCTGGATAAGAGATCGTCTGATCCTCATCTGTAAGATCTTCATGACTTCCGATGGAGATTCCATCATAGGTGATGTCCTCAAAAGCAACGATCTTCTTTCCTGCAAGTGCAGATGAGTCAAATGTAAACTCTAAGATAATGCTTCCATCTGGTTCTTCTGCTGTAAAGGTCTTTTCTGCCGTAACAGTTTCGCCATTTACAACAAGTGCTTCACCTGTTTCCTTGACCATCAGAGTTCCCTTTACAGTGTACTCCTTGCCAGGAATCAAGTTCTTGTAGAATACTTCATCCAGTACGGTAGTTTCCTTTGCAACAACACCGTCATGATCACCAGTTACCTTATCAGTTGCTGTTGTATGGATCTCTGGAATACGAATGGTCTGTCCCTCATCCTCCAGATCAGCATGAATAGCAACTTCCTTGCCTTCTGTGTACAGAGTTTCGAATGCAACTAACGACTTTCCAGCCAATGCAGATGCATCAAACTTGAAGGTAATGTCAATGCTTCCATCCTTCTCTTCTGCGACAAAGATTTCAGATGTGGTGATTTCGTTACCTTCGGCATCGGTGATTGCCTCGCCAGTCTCCTTATCTACAAGTGTTCCAGTCATAGTGTACTCGCGACCAACCTCTAAGCCCTTGTATTCCACTGTATCAACGATAACTGCATCTTCCTTAGCCTTCTCAATGTGATCTTTTGTATCCTGTCCCAGTGCGGTTGTACCGATCTCTGGAATATATACTGTCTGATCTTCATCTTCAATATCTGCATGAACAGCGACTTCGATTTTCTTGTACTCCATAGATTCAAATGCAACAACAGTAGTCGGTGCGATTACAGATGCATCAAATGTAAAGATTACGTCAACACTGCCTTCAGACTTCTCAGCAGTGAAGGTTGTCTCAGCGGTTACTTCCTCGCCATTAATTAAGATTGCCTCACCTGTTTCCTTATTCATAAGAGTTCCCTTTACGGTGTACTCCTTACCCGGTAACAGATGGCTGTACAGTACGGTATCAACGATGGTTGCCTGTTCTTCAGACTCGGTATGGTTAATACCAGTCTTCTGATCGGCTGCTGTAGTGTGGATCTCTGGAATATATACAGTCTGACCCTCATCGTCGATCTCATGATGTCTGCCAACTTCCTTACCTTCTGTGTACAGAGTTTCAAAAACAACGGTTGTAATTCCTGCAAGCTTAGATGCATCCAGCTTGTAGGTTAATGTGATGGTCATGTCTGCCTGATCTGCTGTGAAGGTTTCCTCGGATACGATCTGCTTCTCATCCACAAGAAGTTCCTTTCCTGTTGTCTGATCCATCAGAACGCCCTTAATGGTATATTCGTTATCAACCTTTAAGCCTGTCAGTGCAACTTCATCAGTGATTGTCACCTCTTCGTTTGCACCAGTTACATGATCCTCAGTATCAGTTGCGGTTGCTGTAGTATGAACATCCGGGATATAGACGGTCTGATTCTCGTCCTCGATGTCCGCATGAACAGCTACCTCGATACCCTTATACTCCATGGACTCAAATGCGACTACGGTAGTTCCTGCAATTGCACTTGCGTCAAACTCAAATACAATGTCAACGCTGCCCTCAGCAGTCTCAGCAGTGAATGTGGTACTTGCAGTGATTGGCTTTCCATCAATCAGAACAGCCTCACCAGTTTCCTTGTCCATCAATGTTCCAGTGACAGTATATTCCTTACCCGGCAGTAAGTTAGTATAAGTAACTGTATCAATAATAGTTGCTTTCTCAAGTGCCTCAGTATGATCTATCTCATTGATACCATCCTGTGCATGAGTACGGATCTTTGGAAGATATACGGTCTGACCAGCATCACGAAGATCTGCATGGACAGCAACCTCTTTTCCTTCTGTATACAAAGTTTCAAAAACGACTGTGGTAGTTCCTTCGAGTGCAGATGCATCAAAAGTAAAGATTACATCAACATTTCCATTCTGTTCCTCAGCAGTAAATGTAGTTTCAGATGTTACTTCCTTGCCATCAACCAAAACTGCCTTTCCGGTTGCTTTATCCATAAGCACACCCTTAACAGTATACTCACGTCCAACCTCAAGCTGCTCATAAGTTACGGTATCAACAATCGTAACGTCCTTTGTTGCTTCGGTTACATGATCTTCGGTATCTTCTGCAATGGCACTTGTGTGGATCTTTGGCACATAAATAGTCTGATCTTTATCCTCGATGTCTGCATGTGCTGCTACTTCAATGCCCTTGTAGGTAAGTGTCTCAAATGCTACAACTGTCTTTGGTGCGACGATAGAAGCATCAAAAGTAAAGATCACATCTACGCTTCCCTCTGATTTTTCTGGTACGAAAGTAGTAGATGCCGTAATTCTCTTACCGCCAATTACGATTGGCTTTCCAGTTGCCTTATTTCTAAGTTCTCCAGTAACTGTATACTCCTTACCCGGAAGCAGATGAGTATAAAATACGGTATCAACGATTGTCGCATCCTTTGTAGCTTCGGTATGATTGATACCTGTTGTCTGATCCTTTGCAGTCGTGTGAATCTCTGGAATGTATACGGTTTGTTCAGCATCTTTCAAGTCAGAATGACTTGCAAGCAATGCTCCGTCGGAATACAGATCTTCAAAAACAACTGTAGTGGTTCCTGCAAGCTGTGAAGCATTCAGCTCATAGGTCAGTGGAACGTTCATTTCATGTGCATCAGCTGTGAAAGTTCTTCTTGCAATAATGGTATTTCCATCAATCACAATCGGCTTTCCAGTCGTTGCATCCATCAAAATTCCGCTCAGTGTATACTCAGTACCAAGCTTCAATGCCTTTAGTGCTACGTTATCGGTGATGGTCACTTTCTCATTTGCACCAACGACATGATCCTCGGTATCATTACTTGTTGCTGTGGTATGTACAGATGGAAAATATTCAGTCTGCTTCTCATCTTTCAGATCAGCATGGACAGCTACTTCCTTGCCATCTGTGTACATATGCTCAAATGCTACAGTGGTCTTTCCTGCCAGAGAAACACCTGAGAACTTGAATGTAATCTCAATCGTTCCATTTGGCTTCTCAGCAGTAAATTCATTCGATGCAGTGATCTTATTTCCTGCATCATCTAGGATTTCTTTGCCGGTTGCCTTATCAACAAGGGTTCCCGTTACAGAATACTTACGACCAACTTCCAGTCCATTATAACGAACTGTATCAATAAGTGTAATCTCCTCATCTGCTGCTGCATTATGGCTACCATTTTCAGAGTCGATAATGGTTGTCTTGATACTCGGAACATAGATCGTCTGATCAGTATCTGAAATATCGGTATGAGATGCAACTGTATCACCATCTAATTCCAGATACTCATAGAATACGAGTTTTCTTCCACCAATTTCAGATGCGTCAAAATTAAAGGTAACATCAACTGATCCATTTGGTGTTGTTGGAGTAAACTCGGTACTTGCAGTGATGGTTCTTCCGTTTACCATCAGAGCGTTTCCTGCTGAAGTCATCAGCACACCCTTCATGGTATACTTCTTACCCGGCAGTAAGTTTTCATAAGTTACAGTATCAACAACAGTTGCATTGCTGTCTGCTTTTACCTGATTCAATCCGGTATTGGCATCCAGTGCTTTTGTGCGGATCTTTGGCACATAGACAGTCTGTCCTTCATCGGAAAGATCTGCATGAGCAGCATATCTTCTGCCTTTGTAGTATACTTCCTCAAAAGCAACAATCTTCTTACCTGCTAAAGATACACCTGCAAAATTAAATGTAATATCAACACTGCCGTCTCTTTCTGGAGCAGTAAATTCTTTTGATGCGGTAATCTCGTTGCCATCATCGTCCAGAACAGCTTTGCCAGTGTCAGCATCCATCAAAGTTCCGGTGATTGTATAGGTTTCTCCAACCTTCAAGCCAGAATAGGTTACAGTATCAATAATACTTACAGAGTCAGTTGCATTTGCTACATGATTCTCGGTCTTTGAATCTCGTGCAGTTGTCTGGATACTAGGGAATGTAACGGTCTGATTTTCATCATCCTTATCCTTATGCTCTGCACAAAACTCGCCATTTACGGAAAGCTCTTCAAAAGCAACTACTGACTTTCCTGCCAGATCAGAAGCATCAAAGGTAAATACAACATCCTGTGTTCCATTCTTCTCAGCCGGAGTAAAGTCAACTGTCTGAGTCATAAACTCGGTCAGTGCTTCCACGTCCTTAATATACAAAGTTCCAGTTAAAGTATAGGTCTTATCAGTATCCAGATTCTTGTAAGCAACATGATCGGTTAACGTAATAGAAGAAGCTACTTCCGTGAAATGCTCCTCATTTACGTCTACCAGCGTCGTGCGAATGCTCATCGGAATGTTGTCAACAGTTCCAAGATCAAGAACCTTTCCATCAGTGTCGATTGTGAAGGTGTTAGTGTACATCTTCATGCTTCTGGTTGCTTCGGTCTTTAACTCGGTGATGGTGTATGTTCCATATACAAATGAGCTGTAAGAATCATTTGCAGCTGTCATGGTTCCTTCACTTCCCATACCAAACCAAAGTCCGGCATCCTTTGCCAGTGAATCCACAACGCTCTGTGGAATAACATCCTTATCACCATACTGGGAAAGAACTGCATCATTGGCATTGGTATTTGTTGTCTTTCCAGCTGCAGAATTGAAGTTTCCATTCGCATCAGTTAAGATGTAATGCGTCTCGCCTGTTGTATTATTTGTGATCCTGAACGGTATATAAGCAAGAGCTTCATCCGTGTCAGAATTTTTCTTTACGAATGACAGATCACCGCGTACAACACGGTCCATAAAGGTAACTGCATTTGTATCAGGCTCATACTGGATAAATGCTTCTCCCTGATACTCAACTACATTAAAGTAATGGATTTGACCGGTTGTCATTGTGTAGTAATTGTTTGCTGCCTTTTCGCGC
>UMCF01000947.1_pt1 | contig 10306 bp, 8 predicted proteins | sample 1964131 | NCBI WGS metagenome assembly UMCF01 (sample SAMEA4835958, study PRJEB28245) | human gut metagenome | biome: gut microbiome; material: fecal sample | place: Denmark | collected 2008
TCCTCATCAGAATATCAAGTCCATGCTCCGCAGTTTTTCGCGAAGCCAGCTTTCGGATAGGCCGGATTTCTGCGACATTTCGCGAATCGTTAAACCCGATAGGTACGCGTCAGACAGTACCTCCGGGTCGCTCAGGTTGTCCCAGTCGATGTCCGGGATGACCGGCGCGGGCGGGGGCGTGTAGACGGGCTTGGGCGGCATCGGCTTGGGGGCGGTGCGCACCGGGTTGCGGAACGCGGCGGACTGCGCCCGCTCTGCCAGCAGCTTCACGTTCGCTTTCATCTTCCGCTCCTGCGCCACATACGGGCGAATTACCTGAAGGAAGGCTTCGCCGTAGCGCGCGGTCTTGATTTCGCCCATGCCGCTGACGCTCCGCATTCCTTCGAGCGTTTCCGGCTTGCGCCGCACCATGGACGTTAGGGTTGCGTCGCTGCAAATGATAAACGGCGCAACGTGATAGAGCTTCGAGAGCGCCATCCGCACCTGCCGCAGCTGCTCGAATAAATCGCCGCCTGCCGGGGCTTCGATTTTCCCGATGCTGCCGATCTTCTCCGCCGTCGCCTGCTGCCCCAGATGTACGCCGTCCGCTCCTCGCCGCCGCTGCCGGGCGATTCCCTCCGCCTCGCCGTAGCGCGCGCCGCAGCAGGCGCTGCAATGCCCGCAGTCCTGCGCCGCGTTCTCCCCGAAGTACCGCAGGATAAACGCCCGCAGGCAGCCGGGCTTCGTGCAGTAATCCACCATTCGGTTCAGGCGGTTCATGTCCTGATAGCGCACTGCCGACTGCTCCGCCGCCGTCATGTTCTCGTTTGGCTCGGTGTGCTCAATCATCCACTTCGCGGTGAAAATGTCCGACCCGTTGTACAGCAGGATGCACTCCGCCGCCTCGCCGTCGCGTCCGGCGCGCCCGGCTTCCTGATAGTACGCCTCCATTGAGCGCGGCATTTGGTAGTGAATGACAAACCGCACGTTGGATTTGTCGATGCCCATGCCGAACGCGTTCGTCGCGACCATCACCGGGCAGGTGTCGTACTGAAATTTTTCCTGATTCTCCTTGCGCTCCTCGTCGCTCAACCCAGCGTGATAGCGCGTCGCGTCGATGCCCGCGCGAATCAGCTTGTCGCAGACCTGCTCGACCGCTTTGCGCGTCGCGCAGTAGACGATGCCGCTTTCGCCGCGTTTCCGGCGGAGAATATCCATGAGGGCAGCATCACGGTTCTTGGGGCGGATGACCTCGAAGTAGAGGTTCGGGCGGTCGAAGCCGGTCGTGACCGTTTCCGGGTTTTGCAGGCGCAATAGGCGGATGATATCTTGCCGGACGCGCTCGGTTGCGGTCGCGGTGAATGCGCCCATGACCGGGCGGGTGGGCAGCGAATCGACGAAATCCGCGATGCGCAGATACACCGGGCGGAAATCCTGCCCCCACTGGGAGACGCAGTGCGCCTCATCCACGGCAAGCAGAGAAATCGGCATGGATTGCGCCATTGCCTGAAACGAGGGCGTTTCGAGGCGCTCCGGGGCGACGTAGATGATTTTGTACGCGCCCTGCCGCGCGCGCTGCATGGCGAGATCCATCTGGCGCGGGGTGAGCGAACTGTTGAGGTACGCCGCCGGAACGCCCGCGCTTTTGAGCGCCGCTACCTGATCCGCCATCAGCGAAATCAGCGGCGAAATAACAATCGCGACCCCCGGCATCATCAGCGCCGGCACCTGATAGCACATGGATTTTCCTGCGCCCGTTGGCATGACGCCCAGTGCGTCCCGGTGGTGCGTCAACGCATTCACCATGACCTCCTGCCCCGGTCGGAACGCCTCATGCCCAAAGTACTTCCGCAGGGTTTCCTGTGCTTGCATCCGTTTTTTTCCTTTCTTATGGGAGGACGTGGGGAGGCGCCAGAGGCTCTGCCTCTGGACTCCGGCAGGGCTCTGCCCTGCACCCGCGAAGGGTCTTCGACCCTCTCGACACCCTTTCGCGCGATTCCGTTGGTGACAACTGCATACAATGTCCGCGTGTTTATTGGGGAAACGAACCTGCGGCTTAGAGGTACTTCACCTTCACCGTCGGCGGAAGCATCTCCGGCACGTCCTGCCCCTTCGCCAGCACCAGCACCTCAATGCGGTACAGGCGCATCAGCTCCGGCAGCGTCAGCTTCTCCGTCTCCAATTCCAACACGCGGTCAACACACCGCAGCGCCAGCAGCGAACTTTTCCGCACATCCTGCGCACATCCGGTCAGCGCGACCGTCAGGTGTCCGCCCTCGTCCTTCGCGCGGGTCAGGAACGCAATCGCCTCGTGCGACAAATCCGCAAATTCCCCGATGACCATCACGCGGCGCATGATGCCGCCGGAAATGTGGCGCATGAGGGCGCTCTCGAAGCGCACAGCCAGTTCGCTCTGCCGAACCTCGCTCGTTTTGTCGCGTGTCATGAGCGCCAGCGCCATGTCCTTCGCGCTGATTTCGCCCTTCACGACTGCGTTCACTGCCTTGGCAATCGGCATTTCCACCTGATAGCGCTCCATCAGCTGCATGGCGGCGGGCAGCGCGTTGATGCCCTCCACCGTGCCGACCTGCCGAACGGCTTCCTGCGGCGGAACACCCTGTCCGATGAGGATGCCGCAGCGGTTGTTGCGGCTGTGCATGGACGTCGCGGTCACGATGAGGTCGCCGATGCCCGCCAGTCCGCCGAACGTGTACTCCGCGCAGCCCATTTTCAGCCCCAGACGGCTGATTTCGGCAATGCCGCGCGTGATGAGGGCGGCGCGGGCGTTGTCGCCGTTGCCCAGCCCGCTGGAAATGCCGACGGCGAGCGCCTCGATGTTCTTCATCGCGCCGCACAGCTCTACGCCGAGCACGTCCGTGTTCGTATAGGTGCGCATACAGGTGTTCATGAACACATCCTGCACCGTTTCCGCCACCTGCATGTCCGTGCAGGCGGATACGATGGAGGTCGGCATATCGAGCGCGACCTCCTCCGCGTGGGTCGGGCCGGACAGCGCAACGAGTTTCACATGGTCATGCTGACCGTCCTTGCTCAATTCGTCGCGGATGACCTCGGTCATGGTCATGAGTGTGTCCGGCTCAATGCCCTTGGCAACATCCACGATAATCTGTCCGTCCGGGATGAACGGGCGCGCGCTTTCCGCCGTCTGCCGAATGGCGATAGACGGCACGGCGAAAAGCAGAATATCCTTGCCGCTCGCCACTGTTTGCAAATCGCAGGTGAAATGCACCGTTTCGGGGATGACCAGCCCCGGCAGCGCGGGATGCGTGCGCGTAGCAGACAGATTTTCGATTTCTTTCGGGAATTTTGACCACACGGTCACATCGTGCCCGTTGCGGTGCAGCAGCCGTGCCAGCGCAATGCCCCATGTGCCGGAGCCAAGAATGCCAATTGTCGTCTGGTTATTCATGCGATGTTTCTCCTTCTGCTGGATGATGGACGTTCAGCTCGCGCATCAGCATCTCGTAAAACTCCTTCTGATCGCGCCGCAGCCGAATGAAATGCCCTTCGGGATTCAGGAAGCAGTGTTCGGACGTGCCGGTGAACACGCGCGTTCCGTCCTGCTTCGTCATGTCGTAGCCGATCGTCAGCACCACGCCGTTGAACGCCTCCACGCGCACATCCACCGTGATGCGGTCGTCGAACGTCGTCGTCGCGAGGTACTTGCAGTTCACCGCCGTCACGGGCGAAATCACCCCGCGGCGCTCCAGTTCCGCATACGGGAAGCCGAGCTGCTCCAGATACGCCACGCGCGCTTCCTCCATGAAGCGGATATAATTCGAGTGGTGCGTCACGCCCATGCGGTCGGTTTCATAATACTGCACCCGATGTGTTAATGCTTGCATTGCTTACCAATTCAGGCGGCATCCGTCCGCGGAGCAGCCCGTTTCCTCCTGATTTTCTTCCACCGGAATCACGCCGCGCAGCACGTCCGTCATTTCCGGCAGCGTGTACGCCCGCAAGCGGATGCGCTGCCCGTTGACGAAGAGAATCGGCACGCCGCGCGGATGATAGGTGTCCAGCGTGTTTTGGATGGCGGCTTTCACGTCGTCCGCGTAGGCGTGGTTTTCGAGCGCCTGACGCATTTCGTCCGCATTCAGTCCGATGTCCGCCGCCAGCGCGCACAGCACGTCAATTTGCCCGATGTCGCGCCCCTCGACCCAATACGCGCGGTAAACCCGGTCACTCCACGCTTCGTGTCTGCCCGCCTTGTCCGCCAGCACCGCCCCTTCAAACGCCAGATACGTCATTGGGCGCGGGCGGATTTCCGGCGGAAGCTGCATGTCCAGCCCGACCGTCTCCGCGGGTTCTTTCAGCCGCGCGAAATACGCCCGATGCTCCTCGTCGCAGATGTCGGTCGCCTCGCCGCCTTCGGGGGTCAGCGCATACGGATGCTCGATGATTTCCGCCTCTTGGTGCAGCGTTTTCAGCGCTGCGCGGAGGTTTTCTTTCGTGACAAGGCAGAACGGGCACACATAGTCCGTCAGAAAATCAATGGTCAGCATGGGGGTCTTCTCCTTTCGGGGGATAATCAGCCGTCGTCGTCGCGCCAGCATTCGTTTTTCGCGCTGCCGTCACGGTACGTCGGTTCATAGGGCGACATGTCCTCGTCGTCCTCATCGGGGGACACGCGGTCGCTGTCGTCAGGAATTTTGCGGATGCGCTCCATCTTCGCCGCCTCCTTGCGTTCTGTCTTCTATCATACCACTTTCGCGGGAGGACTGCAAGGGGAAAGAAAAAGCGCCTTGCCCCCGGTGAAGGTGCGGGGGCAAGGCGGTGGAGGGGGATTTAGTTGTTCAGCCAGTCGTTGGCGTCAGGGTAGGTGTAGGGGATGTTGTTGGTTTTGGCGTACTCTAAGGCGTAGGAGTTGCGGGGGATGGTGAGGATGAGGTTGGGGCAGCCAACGAACGCGCGGTTGCCAATGGAAGTAACGGAATCGGGGATGGAGACGGAGGTCAGGGATTCGCAGAGATAGAACGCAAGGTCGCCAATGGCGGTAACAGAATCGGGAATGGTGACATTGGTCAAGGATTTGCAGGAACAGAACGCAAATACACCAATGGCAGTAACGGAATCGGGGATGGTGACACAAGTCAAGGACGTACATCCATAGAACGCGCTGTCACCTATGGCGGTAATTTCCTGCGGAATTGTATAAGTTGCAGATTTGATTCCAGTCGGATAAGAAATCAAGGTCTTATTGCCTTTGCTGAACAGAACGCCATCAATGGTGGCAAAATGCGGATGATCAGGAGAGACGGAAATTGTCTTCAGTGCGGAACATCCTTTAAAAGGATTCACACCAATCTGTGCAACTGAATTGGGGATAGTGACATTGGTCAGGGACGAGCAGGAGTCGAACGCACTGTCACCAATGGTGGTAACGGAATCGGGAATAGTGATACTGGTCAGGGACGAGCAGGAGTCGAACGCGCTGTCACTAATGCTGATAACAGAATCAGGAAGGGCAACGCTGGTCAGAGATGAGCAGGACGCGAACGCGCAATCACCAATGCTGATAACGGAATCGGGGATAGTGATACTGGTCAGAGATATGCAGCTGTAGAACGCAGCGTCACCAATAGTTGTAACAGAATTGGGGATGGTGACACGTTTCAGGGAACCACAAGAAGAGAACGCCATGTTACCAATAGATGTGACAGAACTTGGAATGATGACACCCGTTAGAAAGAAGTGGAAGGAGAACGCATTGTCACCAATTGCTGTAACCTTCTTTCCGTCGAGCATATCTTTAATTGTGAAAGTTTGTGCGTCACCGCTATACCCCGTAATCTCCACCGTTCCATCATCCAGTAGTGCATACTCATACTCCCCAGACGTGAACGCCTCGCGTTCCACATCCTCCGCGAGTACACCCGTCCAGCAGGCACACATCATCACAACAACCATCAGCAGAGCTACGAAGCACTTCTTTTCCATTAGAACAACCTCCTTTATGCCATTATCATACACAACAAGCCTTCATTTGTCAATGCGATTCCATAAAAATCACTCCGTGCCCATCCCCTATACGAAAATATTTGTTCGTGTTCGCCTTGCATGTGCCGGACAAAATGTGCTATACTGTGTTCCTAAGCCAAGGAGGATTGCAACGATGAACGACCAAATCATCATTCGCGGCGCAAGGGAACACAACCTGCGCAATGTCAGCCTGACCGTCCCGCGCGACAAGCTCGTTGTATTTACGGGGCTGTCCGGGTCGGGCAAAAGCTCGCTGGCGTTCGATACCATTTATGCCGAGGGACAGCGGCGTTATGTGGAAAGCCTGTCCAGCTATGCTCGGCAGTTTCTGGGGCAGATGGAGAAGCCCGATGTTGACCAGATTGACGGGCTGTCCCCCGCCATCTCCATCGACCAGAAAACCACCAGCCGCAATCCGCGCTCGACCGTCGGCACGGTGACGGAAATCCACGATTATCTGCGCCTGCTTTATGCGCGCGTGGGGCATCCGCACTGCCCGAAGTGCGGCAAGGAAATCCGCCAGCAGACCGTTGACCAGATGGTGGACGCAATCGTCGCCTACCCCGAAGGCACGAAGCTGATGGTGCTGTCGCCCGTCATCCGCGGCAAAAAGGGCGAGCATGTCAAAGTGTTCGAGGAGGCGCGCAAGAGCGGTTTCGCGCGCGTTCGGGTGGACGGCGAGCTGTATCGGCTGGAGGAAGTGCCGGCGCTGGACAAAAAGAAGAAGCACTCGATTGAAATCGTCGTTGACCGCCTGATTGTCCGCCCCGGCAAGGAGTTCCAGAGCCGTCTGGCGGATTCCATCGAGACGGCGACGAAGCGCTCCGGCGGCTTGGTCATCATGGACATGATGGACAAGGGCGAACTGCTCTTCTCCATGAATTACGCCTGCCCGGACTGCGGCATCTCCATCGAGGAGCTCAGCCCGCGCATGTTCTCCTTCAACAGCCCCTATGGCGCGTGCCCGGCGTGCAGCGGGCTGGGCTACCGCATGGTCGTAAGCACGGACATTCTGTTCCCGGATAAGTCGCTGTCCCTGCGGCAGGGCGGGCTGAACGCGATGGGCTTCGGTTCGGCGGATGGCGACGGCGTGACGGCGCAGTATTTCCAAGCCTTATGTGACAAGTACGGCTTCACGATGGATACGCCGATTCAGGAGATTCCCGAAGCGGGCATCCATGCCCTGCTTTACGGCACGGGCAGCGAGAAGCTGACCATGACCTATGACACGCCCAGCGGCAGGGGAACGTATTCCACGACGTTCGAGGGCGTGATTCCGTCCTTGGAGCGCCGCTATGAGGAAACAGGCAGTGAGGCCATGAAAGCCGCCTACGAGGAATACATGGCGGAAGAACCCTGCCCGGTCTGCCACGGCAAGCGATTGAAGCCGGAAGCGCTGGCGGTCACAGTCGGCGGCAAGAATTTGTATGAGGTGTCCAACCTGTCCATCACGGACGCGCGGGCGTTCTTTCAGTCGCTGGCGCTGACGGAGAAGGAAAGCATGATTGCCGCGCAGATTTTGAAGGAAATCAACGCGCGCATGGGCTTTCTGGAGGACGTCGGGCTGGGGTACCTGACATTGGCGCGCGCGGCAGGGTCGCTGTCCGGCGGCGAGGCGCAGCGAATCCGGCTGGCGACGCAGATTGGCTCAGCGCTTATGGGCGTATTGTACATTCTGGATGAACCGTCGATTGGCCTGCATCAGCGCGACAACATGAAGCTCATTAACACCTTGAAAAAAATGCGCGACTTGGGCAACACGCTGATTGTCGTCGAGCATGACGAGGACACGATGTACGCGGCGGACTGGATTGTGGACGTCGGGCCGGGCGCGGGCATCCACGGCGGCAACATCGTCGCGGAAGGCACGGTGGAGGATATCAAGCGCAATCCGAACAGCATCACAGGGCAGTACCTGTCGGGCAAGAAGCGCATCGAGATTCCCGACGTGCGCCGTCAGCCGAAGGGCTTCCTGACCATCCGCGGCGCGAAGGAGCATAATCTCAAGAACATTGACGTGAAAGTGCCGCTTGGCTGCCTTTGCTGCGTGACGGGCGTGTCGGGGTCGGGCAAATCCAGCTTGGTGAACGAAATCCTCTACAAGCACTTGGCGAAGGTGCTGAACCGCGCGAAAACCCGTCCCGGCGCGTTTGACAAGATGGAGGGCGTGGAGCAGCTGGACAAAATCATCTGCATTGACCAAAGCCCCATCGGGCGCACGCCCCGGTCGAATCCGGCGACGTACACCGGGCTGTTTGACCAGATTCGCAAGATCTTTGCCGCCTCCCCCGAAGCGAAGGCGCGCGGCTACAAGGAAAACCGCTTCTCCTTCAACGTCAAGGGCGGGCGGTGCGAAAACTGCTGCGGCGACGGGATGCTGAAAATCGAAATGCACTTCCTGCCGGATATTTTCGTGCCGTGCGACGTGTGCAAGGGCAAGCGCTACAACCGCGAGACGCTGGAAGTGACCTACAAGGGCAAGAATATCTCCGACGTGCTGGACATGAACATCGAGGAAGCCATTACGTTCTTCGAGAACCACGAGAGCATCCGCCGCAAGCTCGAAACGCTCTACGACGTCGGCTTGGGGTACATGAAGCTGGGGCAGGCATCGACGACCCTTTCCGGCGGCGAAGCGCAGCGCGTGAAGCTGGCGACGGAGCTCAGCCGCCGCGCGACGGGCAAGACGCTTTATGTCTTGGACGAGCCGACGACCGGGCTGCACATGGCAGACGTGGACAAACTCATCGGCGTCTTGCAGCGCCTGACCGAAACGGGCAACAGCGTGCTGGTGATCGAACACAATCTGGATGTCATCAAGGTGGCGGACTACCTGATTGACCTCGGCCCGGAAGGCGGCGACAAAGGCGGCGAAATCGTCTGCGAAGGCACGCCGGAGGAAGTCGCCGCGTGCGAAAAGTCGTACACGGGGCAGTTCCTCAAGAAGATGCTGGGGAAACGCTGATTTCTGCCGCGCAATGCGGATGCCGTCAGCGCGAATCCGATTCCGAGGCGAATCACCATTTGAAAAAATGACGAGGCGGGTGTGCCTGCCATCAGCGGAGCGCACCCGCTTCCTGCTGCGCGAAAATGCAACATTCCCGGAAATATGTTGAAATTCATCGAAAAACGCGATATAATGGAACAAGTTAATCTGCCGGAAAGGGGTGAGCGGCTTGAAGAAACATGGAATCCGCGGCCTGCTGATACTGGCGCTGATTTGGGCGCTTATCGGCGCGGCATGGGCGGAGGAAATGCTGCCCGCCTCCATCCGCGAGGCGCAGTCCGCTGAAGAGGCAAACGCGCTGCTCATCCAGTCTGATACCGGCGAACGTTTGGATGTCGTGAGCGGGCAAGTCCGCCTGATTGTCCAGACGCGGCGCGACGACATGTTCTGCGCTGATTACTGGCGTTCGGGCGAGGAAAAAGGCGAATTTGACCTGACTGCGAAGGAAAACCGTTACGGCGCGCCTTATGCCTACTACATCGGCACCATGTGCACGCGTGCGGTGTACTCGATGGCGCTGTCCTACCTTGGCGTGGATATGACCCCGGTGGATATGAGCGTCCTTGCCCAGCGGCGAACGCTGAATGAGCCGTACGACGAAATCACGGCGCTGGTGGATGGTTTGGCGCGGCGTGGATTGACCGAAGCGACATTTGATGAAATGATGGCGCAGTATCTCAACGATGAGCGATATTCGCCGCTATATATATGAAGCGGACGAACGGTGTGGGCCATGCGCTGCTGATTGTGGGGTATAATGCGGAGCGGAAGCGGTTTGTGGCGGTTGATCCGTCGCCGCGCGGATTTCAGGGGGATACGGTGCGGACGTATGAATTGTCGTTTGCGCAGAATCGCCAGCGGGTGATGCGCTGCCCGTACGCGAAGGACTTGGAAGGCGCAAAGGTCTTGCAGGTGTATCAGTGGTATTGGATAGGGGAAGAAACAGAAAAAGAATAGGCGCGGCACAAAGGGGCTAAACACGCGGAAAAAGAATGGAGAAGAAGCCGTCTCCATCGCGCAGAGGGGTCAAAAGGGGAATTTCGCACGTCCGCAGACGCGCACCCTAAGCCGCGCTATTACACCCTCGTCTGTCCTAAACACAGCCATGTAACCTTTTCTTCCTGTTCCGCAACGTTCAAAGTAACCTCTTCCGCAAATTGTATTCAAATTGTACACACCTGTACTTCAACTGTTTTTTTTACATTTTCCAGCCGAAAACAGCCTGCTTTTTTACATTCATCACTTTTCTTTTTCTCGTATCCGTGATAAAATAGAAGCGTGAATACTTCTTATTGTGCAGTCGGACGTCAGGCAGTA
>UMCF01064109.1_pt1 | contig 10290 bp, 5 predicted proteins | sample 1964131 | NCBI WGS metagenome assembly UMCF01 (sample SAMEA4835958, study PRJEB28245) | human gut metagenome | biome: gut microbiome; material: fecal sample | place: Denmark | collected 2008
TCACGGTCTGCGTGTAGTTCCTTGTAAACTGACCTAAGCGTCGCTCTCACATGTGAATATACCGAGATCCCGGCTGTATTCAAATTCATATTCTTCATCATGCATGTAAAAAAATGCAACGTAGATGCTTGCCTCATCTCCCTCTATTTCGTGCTCAAAGACAACAAATCCATTAGGATAATTCCGGAAGCCCTCAATGTTTTTATAGAACTTAATTGTTGTAGAAACCTCATCTAATGATTTAAAAAAGCCAAGGATTGCAATGTCTCCGCAGTGAAAACGACCATCTGATAGCACTTCCGCTCTATGCATATGTACCAGTTCATAAATCTTCATGACATTATCCCCTCCGAATAAAGGAAAATGAAATAATCTCCATTTTCATCTGCTTGTAACCGATCTGTATTTCCTAAAGACCACACAAACAACCCACTTCTATTGATCCATTTCACAATTTTGTTAAAATCGCTACCAGGCCCTTTGTTCCAATTTCCGGGGCCAAACTGGTTGTTTAAAATATCCTTTGCATTTTGTTGTGCAGACAAAGAGCGATCCACCATTCCTTTGTTTACATAACTAGGCTTATCTGTGGCCCTTTCTTTTCCGGTCTGTTTGGAAGTCTTCTTTGACTTTCGACTATCATTTTTGCTAGGGTTTTTATTGGATGATGGTTTTGGGTCGGCCTTCGAGTTAGAACCTGAGCTATTCCTACGGCTCTCTAAATAATCCATCCCTGCGCCAATTATAGCTATTCCCGTTACCAGTATTTCAATACCAAGAACTGTTGCTGCAACCCATCCAACAGGATTCCAAAAATTAGTTGCAGCAGTAATCGCTTCGGCAGCCATAGTTCCTAAGGGATCCACGCAATTTATTGGATTATTATTGCAATAGGAAAACAAATTGCATCCAAGGAAAGTGGTAATTCCAAGCAACCCATCCGCATTAATGAACCGGCAGTTGGCAAAGTCGTAGTAGCGGCTCTGGAGGTAGTAAAGGCGCGTCTCACGGTCGTAATAGTAACCACGGTAACGAAGCGGGTTGATGTGCCCGATGAAGGTGGCATCCGTAGTCTTTTTGCCGTCTTTATCGTGCACAGAATAGTTGCCCCACGCGCCGTAGTTGTAGGACGCGGCGAGCGTGCCGTTCGCGTTCAGCAGCGCAATGACATCGCCCTGCGCGTTGAGGACGTAGTAGTAGAGCTCCGTTGTCTGGCCATGCTTGTAGATCATGGCGAACGGCTGGTTGCCGTCGTCGTACACGAACTCGAGGGACTGCATCGCCTGGTAAACCGTATCGTCGCTGTTGCGCGTCTCCCACTGCTGGCGCATGACCTTGCCGGAGAGCGTGGTATAGGTATAGGTCGTCGTGCGCTGGTTGGAGGTCGTGTAGACCTGCTTGCCGCTGCGGACACCGGACATGTCGTAGGTATAGGAGACCTGCTTGCCGTCGACCGTTGCGGAGGCAAGCTGGCGTCCCTTCGTCCACGTGAAGGCATAGTCCTTGCCGTTGTAGTACGTGATGGGGTTGCCGGAGGACGGGAGGTCGCTCGTCTGGGTCTGGCCTTCGTAGAGGATGTCCTTCGTGGTGCTGCCGGACGTCACGCTCGTGAGCAGATCCGGCCACGAGGGGTTGGTGTAACCAAAGGACTTGAGCGTTGTGCCGCCCCTTGTAATACTCCGGATGTTGCCCGCCGTGTCGTAACCGTTGCGGCGCAGCGTGATACAGCAGACAACGATGATGATCTGTGGTTGTGTGCTGACGGTTGTACGCATCATAGTGACCACTTATCCATTTCCATGCGGGCGGTGCAACAGCACCGCCCGCTAATCTTTTCCGTAGCACAACCGAAAACAAATGCGAAAGCTATGTTATATCATTGCTTCTGTCATCCTCTTCTGTTGCATAATCATCATCTATAACAATATCCACACGTGCATTCAACAGGCAAGCATCTTGTAAAAAATGTGATTTCAGTCGGATGGACGGATATTCTCCGCTTTGATGTACCGCAATATAAATCGTCAAGAATAGTGCGCATGGCTGAAATTGCTCCAGAACCTGATGCAACTCACGCTCATGTTCTGTAATAAAACAATGCATTGCCTGTTGGACTACGTCACTTTTAAAAGTGTCAATCTGGTCAAATACAATAGTCCAGTATCCCGGATTCTGTGTCCCCTCATATGCATTCCACTTGCATTCTTGTCTTCGTTTTGCCTCCGTCGGCCGCACACCAATGATGGATGAAATTTCATCTATCGGAAAATCTGTATCAAAGCAAAAGCAAAGCTCGCCCCAAATAGTTGGCGGCAAAGGAGGCGAAAAACAAATATTATCCTCGCATATACTCATTTAACATTTTACCTTTCAGTTAATTTTGTATGCGGTTTCATAAATGATCCTCCCCGCTTTGTCAATGATAAATATAATACGGCTTCTTGAATCATAGGCTAAATCATATAATTTAATCTCCGCTTTTTTCCCAAGGTACTCCTTTTTCAAGGCGTGAGCATCCAATCCATTGGACTTCAACTGGAAATTCGTAAGCTTTTTGAGCGATGGCTTATTATTACTTTTTTTATTATTACCTCGCCCATTATTCTTTGGTGGTTGAGGCGAGGCAGGCGTTGAACCGCCATAATTCTCGGGACTTGATGTGTCAGCAGAATTCCCACCCGTGTTTCTATTGGCAAGAGAAACATTTTTGGCAATTCCATACGATATGGCAACTATAGCAACAACTTCTACAACAACGACAGCCGCCGTAATCCATCCAATTGGATTCCACCAGTTCGTTAATGTAATTGCGGCCTCTGCCGCCAGCAAGCCTGTTGGATCAGAATAACGGATTGGGTTGTTCTCGCAATATGCAAACAAGTTTGAACCAATGAAACCATCAGTAAATTGTCCATCCGCGTTGATGAACCGGTAGTTGGCGAAGTCATAGTACCGGCTCTGGAGGTAGTAAAGGCGCGTTTCGCGGTCGTAATAGTAACCACGGTAACGCAGGGGATTGATATGCCCGATGAAGGTAGGATCCGTGGTCTTTTTGCCGTCAGCACCATGCACGGAGTAGTTGCCCCACGCGCCGTAGTTGTAGGACGCGGCGAGCGTGCCGTTCGCGTTCAGCAGCGCAATGACGTCGCCCTGCGCGTTGAGAACGTAGTAGTAGAGCGTCGAGGTCGAGCCGTCGTTATAGATCATGGCGAACGGCTGGCTGCCATCGTCATAGACAAACTCGAGGGTCTGCATCGCCTCGCGAACCGAGTCGTCGCTATTGCGCGTCTCCCACTGCTGGCGCATGACCTTGCCGGAGAGCGTGGTATAGGTATAGGTCGTCGTGCGCTGGTTGGAGGTAGTGTAGACCTGCTTGCCGCTGCGGACGCCGGACATGTCGTAGGTGTAGGAGACCTGCTTGCCATCGACCGTTGCGGAGGCGAGCTGGCGGCCCTTCGTCCACGTGAAGGTATAGTCCTTGCCGTTGTAGTACGTGACCGGATTGCCGGAGGACGGGAGGTCGCTCGTCTGCGACTGCCCCTCATACAGGACATCCTTGGTCGTGCCGTTTGCCGTCACGCTCGTGAGCAGGTCCGGCCACGAGGGGTTCGTGTAGCCGAAGGACTTTGTGACCGTGCCGTTTTTCGTAATACTCCGGATGTTGCCCGCCGTATCGTAGGCATAGCCGAAGGTCGTGCCGCTGCTGTTCTTCTCAGACACCAGCTGGCCCTGCGCGTCGTAGCCATACTCCTTCGACGCGGCCGCCTTGGGCACGCTCGTGCCCGCAGTGACGACCCTGGAGATGTTGCCGGCTGCGTCGTAGGTATACGTGAAGCCGCGGCTGCTTGAGCCGAACGTATAGCCCGTGCTCGCCAGACGCGTGCCCATCCGGTTGCAGCCGTCATCCTCCGCGATGACCGCATAGGTATAGGTGCGGTCATAGACCTTGGTCTGCGTCCCGTTCTGGTCGGGCCCGGTGACGCTCTTGGACTTCAGCTGGCGGAGGTCATTGTATTTGTATTCGGACGTGATGGCGCTCCGGTCCGGAATCGTGGTCGTGATGGCGCTGATCGTGCCATCGACCTGTTTGCCGTCACTATTCTGGCCGGTGTAGGTATAGCTCTGCCGGAACGTGTCGCCGCCGAACTGCCACGACTGCGATGTGAGCCGGTTTGCGTTGTCGTACATGTGCTGCGTGAGCTGCACGAGTGTGCCGCCGCCCGTCGACTGGCGCGAATGGATGAGCCGGCCGAGGCTGTCATACTGGTAGCTGTACTGCTCCGTGACCGCGCCGCTGCCGTCCGTGACGTACTGCCGCGCAAGGTCGTTGTCGCCGCTGTAGTCGTAGTGGTATGTTGTACCGTCATTATACGCGGCGGTGCGCTGCCTGTCAAACGCGTCATAGGTGTAGCTGACACTGTCGCCGTTGCCGTAGGTCATCGTGGCCAGCCGGCCGTTATTGACGTTGCCCTCATATGTATACGACGCGAGGGTGACGGGCGCGGTATGCCCCTCTCGCTCCGCGCTCGAGGCGCAGACCTGCACGCGCGTCATGTTGCCGAAGGCGTCGTAGCCCAGCAGGTAGTGCTGCCAGAAGGGGTTGACGTTCTGCCCGTCGGCATCCGCCGCCTGCGGGAACGCCTTGCGGATGAGGTCGGTCAGCTGGGCGCGGTCGTACCGGTAGGTAAGTGCAGCCGTCTGGTCGATCGCCGTCTGCGACACGCGGTCGCGGCCGGACTGGTAGGTATAGGTCTGAGTCGCTCCGCCGGAGCCATGGACGCTGGTGAGCTGCAGCGTTGTACCGTCATAGGTGTAGCCTGTCTGCACACCGTTTGCATCTATGGCCAGCGTGCGGAAACGGCCGGTACTGTCGTAGACATTTTGGGACTTGAGGTAATCTCCGCTGTACCCCTCGCGCGTCATGCTCGTCGTGGGGCTGCCGGAATCGTTGTGGTAGGTATAATTCGTCAGGCCGGCCAGCGTATCCTCCTGCAGGTTGTTGCTTGCGTCGTACCCCAGCGTGTGCTTTGCGCCGCTGGGCGTGGTGTAGCTCTTGAGGCGCTGGGAGTCGGCGAAGAACTCGCTGGCCGTCTTGGCGCTGCCGTCCGTTGCCGCGATGGGGTTGCCCTTGCTGTCGTAGCTGTAGGTCTCCGCCGGTTCGAGCACGAGGCTGATGTTCGTGAAGTACGCGTCGTTGGCGTTGTAGTCATAGGCGCAGCGCACCGTGATCTCTTGGACCCACTTGTCGCGCTTGCCCGGCACGATGACGCCCGATGCAAACTGCCAGTCCGCGTAGTCCCCGTTGAAGCTCACGTACTGGTTTTCGGTCGTGCCGTCGGTGTAGGCAATCTCCGCGACAAGGCCAAAATACCGCTCGTCGCCGTCCTCATGCTTGCGGGCCGTGCCGCCGACGGAGTTTGCCTTGCCCCAGCCGGAGAGCAGGAACGTCGCCTCATCTGCCAGGAGATTGAGCGGGATGACCTGGTGCGTGCGCGCGTAGCCGTTCATCGTGTTGCTGACACGCATGGATTTGCTCAGCGGCTGGCCGACCGGGTGCTCATCGCTGATCGTGTAACTGTTTGGGACCCAGCCTTCCGGTTTCCCGTTGACGAGCCACGCAAATCTGCCGTTTTGCACCAGGTTGATCTCGGAGGCGGCCTCGCTCTCTTCCAGCAGCAGGTCGTCGCAACAGGCCGTGCCGTCCGCTCGATCCTGCAGGAACGCCATGTAGTATGTGCCCGACGTCTCCGGCATGAACGTCACGCTGATCTTCTCCCAGCCGCGGTTGATCGAGGCATCCGTTTTGTAGTTCACCTGTTCGCTTTTCCACGGCGAGGCACACGCCTGCGACAGATCCGCGATCTGGTCGGCCGTGAGTGCCGCAAGATACACGCTGCCGTTGGAATCAAACGCGGTCATGTCGCATGTGTTCACATAGCCTGAGAAGGTGTACGTTGTGCCTGCCTGCAGGGTGGCTTCCTGATACATGCCGCTGCCGCGCGCCGTGGTTTTAATTGAGGCTTTGCCAAGGCGCGCCTTGTTTCCGGACTGTGTACCCGCCGAGGCAGACGTGCTGAATGAAAGCTGCGCCCAGTTGTCCGCAGCGTTGCCTGTGCAGGTCTCCAATCCGGAGTTGGACAGCATGTTGAACGACGATATACCCATAGCCGCCGCGCCGGTCAGGCGGTTGTTCGTTTTGCTGGTGCCGCTGTTGTCCGTATAGTTGGCGGCGCTGGTGCCGATGATCTCTGAGTAGTCCGTGTTGCTGTCATAGGTGCAGATCGTCTTACCAAAATGGTCGAGCACGCAGGTCATGACCGTGTCGTCGGCCGTGTCCCGGGTATGGTCCGGCCCGTAGAAGCGGTACGATGTCTGGTGGATGCCGTTGCGGTAGGCATGAAAGGCGCTGCCGGTCTGCTTTGCCCCCGAGGTGTTGGCAAATTCCTGCACGCGGAACGTGGACACGACGCCGAGATTGTAGGTGTAGGTAATGTCCAGTCCGTACTGGCTCTCGGCATCATACAGCGTCGACAGGCGGCCGTTGCTCGAGTAATACTCGTAGGACGCGGACGTGCCGTCTGCATAGGTCACCTGCGTCAGGTGTCCGCCGGAGTCGTAGCTGTAGTTCGTGCTGCGACCGGCGTAGTCCGTCACGCTGGAGAGCCGGTCGCCGCTGTAGGCCAGGTTCGCGACCGTCTGGAGCGTCCTCGGATTGTCGTTGCTGCTGCTGTTGATGTCCATGACGATCTGCACGAGCCGGTTGCTGGCAGAACCCTTGACCGGCTTCCACGCGCTGCCGCCGCTGCTGTACGCTGCGTTGTAGGCGAAATAGATCGTGTTGCTGTTGTTGTCCGTGACGGAGATCAGGTAGCCGTTGTGGAACACCCACGTGTGGTACTTGTCCATATCCGTCATGGTATAGATCGTATTGCCGCCACTGGTGGACTTGACGATCTTCAGGCTGAGGCCGTCCTCGTCCTCATACGTGTTGGTCGCCGTCTTGCTGAAGTAATGCTCGGTGCCGTCCTCGTCGTTGTAGACCAGATACGTCTCGTCGCCGACCTTGCACTCCACCACCGTCTGCTGCGCAGAGAGCTTCCAGCCGACACCGACTTGCATGGACGTGTAGTCACAGGTGTGAATACCGCCCGCCTCGTTATTGGAAAATTCGATGCCGGAGGTGGCGCTATTATAGATGTGGCGCAGCGCATAGGATGCCGGCTCCAGCGAGAGGGAGACATCCGCACGGTCGAGCGTGAACTGGTTCGTAAAATTATGGATAGAAAGATCTCCGGCTTTTCCCGCCGATGCCTCCTGATAGGTATAATAGCTCTCCAGACCGACCGGATTGCGGTAGTACACCGCAAAATACGGGCTGTAGTCGTGGTATCCGCTGCCGATCAGGTTCGCTACGCGATAATTCTCACTACCGTCAATTCCCTCGAGGAGTACGCCGCGCCCGCCGCTCGTGTCGCCTTCGTTCTGCTTCTGGTACCACTGCATGACTGTGCGCGTGATGTCCCATGTGACGTATTCCCCAAGAGTTTTCTTACTTAATTTTTGGTAGTCAATGGTTTCTTCGTTAACAGGTGTAGAGCCAAAATGGACCAGATACCAAGTCAGACCGGAAACATCGCTGACCGCAGCGGGCCATTCATGCGCTTCCACCGTCAATGATCCATCCGGAGCCGCACAGCCTACACCATCGGATGTGAAAAAGCCGGCGTTATACATTGCCAATTGCGCGCTAATTGGAACACAATTTTGCGGAATCTCCGGCAGGTTTGCAAACTGAACATAAATATTACAGGCATCATATCCTTCGTTTGCCCTATACCCGACAAATTGATCTGCAGAATTCGGGGCAACAGACCCCGGCCATGCCGACCGGATGAACGTCGTCAGAACGTTGCCCTTGTTGTGCAGCAGGATCGTCGGGTCGAGCGTCACGGGGTAGGCACGCTCCGGCGCGTTCATCCACTCCGGGTCCGCCTCCACGGTCAGCAGATAACCGCCCGAGATGCGCTCGAGCTTGTAGGCGGCGTCCTCCAGTGACGTTGCGCCGTCGGCATCCGCCAGATACGGTGCCGGGATCTCGTAGACCGGCTCGCCGTCGGCACCGCGCAGCAGCACAGAGCCGTCGGCCTCAAGCGTCGGCGTCAGGCCCTGCAGGTTCAGCACAAACGAGTAGGCATACTGTTCCTGCGGCTTCTCGATGATGATGCTCTCTTTTACGTTATATCCATAGTTCTGGTACAGCAGGCTGACACCGTCCATCACGTTGTCGAACGCAACGCTGGAGCGGATTTTCTGCGGCTGGATCTTGTCTTTCTCCGCCAGCTTGCTGAAGGTGCGCATTTTGGCCCCCGGGTTTTCCATCCTGGCCGCCGCCGTGGACGTGACCAGCGTATACGCCGCGTCGTCCAGCAGCGGCAGCTCCTCTGCCGTCTCCTGCTGCGGCACATCCGTCTCCGCCGCGGCTTCCGCGGGCTCCTGCGTCTGGTCTGCCTCCGTCTGCTCCGCCTCCTGCGGCTGGTCGGCAGTCTCCGGCACCGCTGTTTCTTCGGGGGCTGCCGTTTCCTCCGCTGCCGGAACGTCCGGCGCGACCGCCACAACGTCGCGGCTGCTGCGCCGCGCCAGCGACATCGACACGCTCTGCCCCTGATACGCCGTCTCGAACAGGAAGCCGCTGTCGAGCGACGCGGCAAATTTCCGCGTCATGTCTCCCGCCTGGGCAACATACTGCTGACCGGTTTTCTGCAGTGTGTTGTCGATCTCCTCCCAGGACCCGTCCGCCGTCTGGTAGTGCACTGCCGTCTCGTACTCCACCAGCATGTAGCCCCCGTCCCGCAGCCGGAAATGCTTGACGGATTCCTCGCGCAGCGCGTCCTCCTCGCCGACGATCTCCGCATCGTCGTCCTTCATGGACACCGTTTCGCTGTCTGTACTGATGTCCAGATCGTTTGTTTCGTCGCCGACACCGAATGCCACCACCGGCAGCAGCTGCACCAGCAGCGTCAGCACAAGGATGAGGGATATGCTCTTCTTTACGCCTTCTTTCATATTTCTTTACCCCACAAAGTAAAATTTTGTACGTTTCTGTAAAAAAATGAAACGTATTGGTGTAATTATGACAAACCCATTTCCCTCTGTCAATACTGTTTTTATATTTTTGATAGAATTTATTAGAAAATATAATTCCAAAAGATGACCATGAAAAATGATCTCCTTCTCTCCGCTATGATGTTCGCATGTTTTTTTGTTTTTGGGCTTGACTTTTGTTAATGGAGCTTCATTATAGTAAGTAATTGTTATAGCAGCGCCATTCATGTCAACTGTACAAGTATCGGCAAATAAGCGATGCAACAAATACGAAATCATATATCCCGCCAAATAAAAAAACGAATGTTGGCGGGCTGATTCACTGCGCGTATATCCCTCCAATCTGAGTTTTTTAGATTGGAGGGATTTTTTGTGTTTATTTGTTTGCAAACCGCCTTCCCTGTAAAAAGTAGCAAATTTTATTTCATTCTATAGCCTGCGTTGCGAATGGTGAGTCCCTCAAGAAGCGCTCTCCGAGCAATGAAATATGTAGTAAAAACAGCCACCCCATATAGATTATACTCACTTGTTTTGCAGGCCTTCGCTTTCTGCAGATGCATTTTCCTATGTCTGCGCTTTTCGGTCTGCAGCGTAGGCTGCCGCAGTCCTCCGCACGATTTGGATTTTCAAAATTCAAATCGAAACGGAGGAAAATATCATGGATGGAAACCATCCGAAACGAAGGAAGGACAAATACAATCCCTATACCATCGGCACGACCGGGGACGGCCGCCACTGGCTGACCTTTTCGGACGGACAGAGACATCGGCGTCATCTTGAGATCAATGCTGCCGTATTTGCGCTGTTTGATTCCTTTGAGCTGGACGACCTCTCCTATCTGAACGAAGTGGATCGCCACTATGAGCAATCGGAGCTTACGGAGGCATCGTTGTATGACCGGGCCGTGCATCGTCCGGCGACGGTCGAAGAAAGCGCTTTGCAGAGCATGGAATATGCGCAGTTACATAGAGCGATCTCCGAACTGCCCGAAATACAAAAGCGGAGGTTGATCCTCTACTATTTTCAAGGCTTGACCTATGAGCAAATCGCAGGAATGGAGGGATGCACTTTTCAGGCCGTTGCAAAATCGGTTGCGGCCGCCGAAAAAAGATTGAAAAAATTTTTTGGAATAGGTGGTTGAAAAATAGCCTTTAAGTGAGGAAACAGGTGGAGAGGTACGAAAACTCT
>UMCF01055379.1_pt1 | contig 10239 bp, 9 predicted proteins | sample 1964131 | NCBI WGS metagenome assembly UMCF01 (sample SAMEA4835958, study PRJEB28245) | human gut metagenome | biome: gut microbiome; material: fecal sample | place: Denmark | collected 2008
CTTCGGTCTTTGCGCAGGCCGCAAGGCTCAGGCACAGGCAGGCCAGCAGCAATGCAAGCATTTTCTTTTTCATGATTCAGCTTTCTCATTTTTACATACGATGATTTGAGTTGGGTCTATATAAACGGAAAGTGGTTCACCGATCGGCACTTTGTGCCGCGTGTGAACGGTCCAGGTACTGTCCTGATACTGCAGCTGCACATTGTAGCTCTCGCCGAGGTACTCCTCGCCGGTGACCGGCAGCTCAAACCGCCGGAACCCCGGCTTCTCTTCCAGCGACGCCGCCTCCGGGCGGAACAGCTCTGTTTCGCTCAGCCAGTTGGACTTGCCGACGAAGCGCGCGACGAACCGCGTGGTCGACCGGTGGTAGATGCCCTCCGTGTCGTACTGCTCGACTGTTCCCGCATTCAGAACCGCGATATGACTGCTCATGCTCATGGCCTCTGCCTGATCATGGGTGACAAACACGGCGGTCAGGCCGAGCGACGCGACCAGATCCTTGAGTTCCTGCCGCATCTGCTCGCGCAGAAGGGCGTCGAGCGCGGAAAGCGGCTCGTCAAAGAGAGTACAGCTGGGCCTTATGACGATGGCTCTTGCGAAGGCGACGCGCTGCTGCTGTCCGCCGGAAAGCTGGTGGGGGTACCGCGCTTCAAAGTCCTCAAGATGGACCGTGCGCAGCGCCTCGCGCACTCTGCTCTGCAGGTTCTTCGTATCTTTCTTGGCACGCAGTCCGAACGCGACGTTTTCAAACACCGTCATGTGCGGCCAGAGGGCAAAATCCTGAAACACAAAGCCAAGCCCGCGCTTTTCTGGCGGCAGGTTAATCTTTTTCTCCCGCGAAAACACACATCGCTCATCAAACCAGATCTCGCCGGAATCCGGCGTTTCCAGCCCCGCAATCATGCGCAGCAGCGTCGTTTTGCCGCAGCCGGAGGGGCCGAGCAGCGTGGTGAAGCTTCCGCTTTCGATCGTCAGGTCCGTCTGCCTGATGACCTGCTTTTTTTCAAAACTCTTGGTGATCCGCTCCAAACGTATTTTCATGCCGTTCCTCTTTTCTGTACGCAGGTCAGTATAGCAGCGCCATGTAAAGTCATCGACCAGCAGGAGATAAAATCGTTGTAAAAAACGTCGTTTTTGCTTAAATACATGTATAAAAAAGATCCCCTCCGGCCGCTTCGGATCGAAGCGATCGGAGGGGATGACAGTCTCCCTCAAGCTTTATTTTCCTGCAGCCGCGCCGGCGGCTCAGGCCAGCGCCTCTTCCAGCGCCCGGTACATAACTGTCTTGTCCGGCTTGCGGCCGGTCCACATCTCGATGTTCAGGGCAGCCTGATTGATGAGCATGCCGGCACCGGTCTCACAGCGGATGCCGCGGCGGCGAAGCTCCTTGATCAGTGCGGTCTCGGTCGGATTGGGGATCACGTCCTGCACGAACATGTCGCGCGTCAGACTGTCCAGATCGAAATTCGGGATCGCGTCGACGCTCGGATACAGACCAACGCTCGTCGCGTTGACCACGATATCCGTGCCGGCCGGGATCTTGTAGGTGCCGACCCAGTCGTTCGTCTCGGCGTCCACGCTGGTTCTGGTCTGCAGGATCTCCAGCAGCGACGGCCCCAGATTCTTGGGTCCGGGACGGCTGACGATCGTGATATGCGCTGCGCCGGCCAGCGCCAGCTCCACGCAGATCGCACGCGCCGCGCCGCCTGCACCGAGGATGACGATGCGCTTGCCTTTGACGTCAATGCCGTTGGACTCCAACGACATCATGAAGCCCTTGCCGTCTGTGTTGTCGCCATACAGGCGGCCGTCGGTATTGACGATGGTGTTGACCGCGCCGATGAGCTGCGCACTCTCCGAGATCTCGTCGAGATACTGCATGACGGCGATCTTGTGCGGGATCGTGCAGTTGATGCCGCGCATCTTGAACGCCTTCAGGCCGTTGATGGCGTTTTCCAGCTGATCCTTATCCACATCCAGCGTCAGAAAGTGCCAGCGTTCCAGTCCCATTGCCGCAAATGCGGCGTCCTGAATGATCACGCCGGGGTTCTCTGCGACCGGCTGGCCAAATACACCGACCAGATGGTCGAGATAGTTCTGTTCCTTCATGCCCGTACTCCTTTCTGTTGCGTCATCAGGTTCAGAATGACCTGATCCGTAATATGCATGCCCTGGCTGGCCACACAGCCGACCGCGTCGATCGTCTGCTCCACATTGTCCATGACAATGCCCTCACCGGACTGGAAGGCCCGGTTCGCCATGGCAAGATCATGCGCCATGATGGCGCTTTCCAGACTGGTGGCGATCTTGGCCGCACAGGAGGGCTTTGCCCCGTCGCAGACCATGCCGGAGGAGGTCGCGATGGAGTTTGTGATCGTCTGATCGATCTGCTCCAGCGTGCCGCCGTCCAGATATGTCATGGCGCATCCCGCGCCTGTGGCTGCGCAGACCGCACCGCAGTAGGCGGACAGTCTGCCGATGCCGGATTTCAGGTGGATGGCAATAAGATCGGACAGAGCCAGCGCGCGCAGCATCTGCTCGCGGCTGCAGCCGTGCTTCTCGGCGTATACGATCACGGGCAAAGACGCCGTCGCGCCCTGATTGCCGCTGCCGGACACGATCACAACCGGCAGATTGCAGCCGCTCATGCGGGCGTCCGAGGCCGCGGCCGCATAGGCCTGCAGCAGCTTGCCGTTCTCATAATACAATTTCCCCACGTTGACGCCCCAGCGGTTGTTCAGGCCCTCTTCCGCGATCTGCATATTGCAGTCGATCTGCTTCTGCAGCGTCGGTTCGATATCCGCAAGGTCGCACGTATTCGCAAAGTCCACGATCTTCTCGACCGTCAGGCAGCTGTGGTCCGTAAAGCCGTCCTGCGTGCCGTCTTCCTCTGCGCGGAAGACGCTCTCGCCGTTCTTTTCGATCCGGACGATATGCGTATGGGCGTTTTTCAGCTCGACTTCCGCCGTCTGTCCGTCGGCCTGCACGTTGACGATCAGGTGCAGCGCCTCGGAGCCCTGGATCACGTGCACCTTGCAGTAATTCTGCTGCATCAGTGCCTGCGTCTCATCCAGAACGCCGTCCGGGAGATCCAGCAGCACCTCGAGCATGCGGTCGGCGTTCCCGCCGAGCGCGCCGAGGATCGCCGCAGCGTCCACGCCGCGCAGCTCGCCGCCGTTCGGGATATAGACGCCCTTGGCATTTTTGATCAGGTTCCCGCTGGCATAGACGTCCATATGCTCCGGCCGGCAGCCGAGCGTCTTGCGCGCGACAGCCGCCGTATAGGCGATGGCAATTGGCTCTGTGCAGCCGCCGGCAGGGATCAGCTCTTCCTTCAGGATATCCAGAAAAGCCCTGTAATCAGAATCTGCTTTTTTCATCTGTTTTTGCTCACTTCTTTGCGTTCAGCTCTGCTCCTACTTCTTCCATGACCTCTTCCCACAGGGAGAATCTGGGCAGGGAGCCAAGACCCCAACCGCAGCCGCCGGAAACGATCAGCTTCGGGCCGGCCTGCTCGACGGCGTCGTAGACCTTCTTCTTGATATGCGCCTTGATCGTGTCACGGTTCGAGCCGCTCAGGTCGGACGGGGACTTGATCATGATGGACAGATCCTTGTAGCTGCCGTTATCGGAATGATTCAGGCCGCCGATGAGAACCTTGTCGGTCAGCTTACGCATCTCGCCGAGAGAGTGGTGCTCCGGATACTGATCCGCCCAGTTGAAGGCCTCGACCGGATAATCGAGGAACCACTCGGACAGCGCTGCGTCGCCGTGGCAGATGTGCGCCATGTTGAACCACGTCTTGTCCTTGATCTTGTTGATGTTCTGGATGTCGTACTTCTTGCCATACTCCTCGAACATCTCCTTGCCCATGAGACCGGCCATACCGGCCTGATAGCCAAGGAAGAATCCGTCCGCACCGGCCTTGACAAACTCCTCCATCAGAAGCTCGTTCGTCTCGTTGACGATCTCCAGACCGATCCGCGCGTACTTTTCGGAGTATTTGAAGTGCGCCACAATGGTATCCTGACGGAAGAAGCCGCCGGTCATCTCACCCATCCAGATAAACGGGCTGAATACGGTGGGCAGAACGGGAACGTCGCCCTGGAAATAGTCCGCGATGCGCTTGACTGCTTCGATCTCGCGCGCGAAGACGCCTTCCTTCATGCTGGGCACCTTGAGCTTCGCCCACTCATGCGGGTCATTGATAGCGTTGACCTGCACGTTCTGCCACGTCTCGTCGAGGATGAAATCCGCATCCTTCAGCTTCTGGCCGAAGGCTTCGGGGAAGTACATGCCGTTCGGCATGACCTTGATGAAGTCAAAATGGTGAGCGTTCTGATAGTCAATGGTCGCGCGCGCGAAATCCTTGGCATTGCGGTCGACCAGATTCATATGCGGGCCCCATGCTGCGAATGCCGGACGGTCCAGCATCTTGCCTTCGAGCGCTGCCTTGACACGTTGTGTATGTGTGATCATTTGATTTTTCCTCCAAAAAATTACAGTCCGCCGAAATACGCCTTGCGTACCTCGTCCGATTCCAGAAGCTGATCGGCGCGGTCGCTCAGTACGATGCTTCCGGTCTCCAATACGTAAGCACGGTCGGAATGCTTGAGCGCGATCCGCGCGTTCTGCTCCACGAGCAGGATCGTCGTTCCCATCTCACGGATCCGGTCGACCATGGCGAAGATCTCATTGATGATGAGCGGCGCCAGACCGAGCGAAGGCTCGTCGAGCAGGAGCATCCGGGGCTTACCCATCATGGCCCGGCCGATGGCAAGCATCTGCTGTTCACCGCCGGAAAGCGAACCGGCCAGCTGACCGCTGCGAACCTTGAGCTTGGGCAGCAGGTCATATACGGTCTGCAGGCTCTCGGCGATCTCCGTCTTTGGCCGCAGATATGCGCCCATCATCAGGTTATCCATGACCGAGAAGCGCGGAAACACCTGCCGGCCCTCCGGGGAAAGGATGATACCGGACTGGACCATATTCTTGGTGTCCAGATTGGTGATTTCCTTGCCGTCGAACCAGATCTTGCCGCTCTTGACCGGGATGAGGCCCATAATGGCCTTCATGGTCGTACTTTTTCCGGCGCCGTTTGCGCCGATGAGGGTGATGACCTCGCCCGTGTTGACATCGATGTCGATTTCCTTGAGCGCATGAATGCTGCCATAATCGACAACGACCTTTTCCAGTCTCAATAATGACATTTCATTCATCCTTTCCAAGATAGGCTTCGATGACGAGCGGATCTGCCCGCACCTCGTCGGGCGTACCCTCGGCGATCAGCGCACCGTCGTTCAGGACGTAGAGCCGGTCGCAGATATTCATGACAAAGCGCATATCATGCTCGATAAGCAGGATCGTATTGCCCATCTCGCGGAGCTTGTGCACGATGGTGCGCAGTTCCTCCGTCTCTACCTCATTCATGCCAGCCGCCGGCTCGTCGAGCAGCAGCAGCTTCGGCTCGATGGCAAGCGCGCGGCAGATCTCGACCTTTCTCTGGTCGCCGTAGGGCAGGCTGGTCGCCATCTCATAGCGGACCTCATACAGGCCCAGGATCTTCAGCAGTTCCTCCGCACGCGCCTCCGCCTCCTTCCGCACCTTATCGGCGCGGCCGGGGATCAGATTCTGCGGGAACGGGAGCCTTGTTTTTACATGCATGCCGACCATGACGTTGTCCAGGACCGACATTTTCTGAAACAGACGGATATTCTGGAACGTCCGCGCAAAGCCGTGTGCAGTGATGCGGTAGGGCCGCCAGCCGGTGATGTCCGTGCCCAGCATGTGCACGCGCCCTTCCGTCGGGCAGTACATGCCGGTGATGCAGTTGAACAGGGTCGTCTTACCGGCACCGTTCGGACCGATGACGCCGACGATCTCGCCGCTCTCTACACGCATACTGATATCCTTGAGCGCTTCCATGCCGCCGAACCGCTGTACGATATGCTCTGTGCGCAGGATCTCAGACATGTGAGCCACCTCCGCGTTTGGATTTCTTCAGGGACAGGCGCTGGCCGATATACTTGAAGTTGACCGAGCCGAACAGTCCCTCCGGCCGCACCAGCATCAGAATGACCAGCATTGCGCCGAAGACCATCTGCCGGTATTCCGAGAAGCCGCGCAGCGCCTCCGGCAGGATCGTCAGGACCGTTGCACCGAGGAAGCTGCCGAACATGTTGCCGAGACCGCCGAAAATGACCATGACCAGCATGTTGTTGGAAACTGCGTTGGTAAAGCAGCTGGGGTCAATATAACTGGTATAGACTGCGTAGAACGCGCCGGCCACACCGGCAAGCATCGAGGCAATGACGATGGCAAGCGTTTTATACTTGAACACGTTGATGCCCATTGCGCCGGCCGCCAGATCATCGTCGCGGATCGCGAGGATGGCGTCGCCCATACGCGAGTGAATAATCTTATTGACGAGCAGGGTGGTCAGCACCAGCAGGATCAGGATCATATAGTAATACGCAGGCTGCGTCTTGATGGTATAGCTGAACACCGAGATTTTTGGGATCGCCATAATGCCGAGCGGGCCGTTCGTCAGGGACATCCAGTTGATCTCCACGATGCGCACGATCTGGCAGAACACCATGGTGACGATCGTGAAATAATAGCCCTTCAGATGCATGACCGGCAGACTCAGGATGAGGCCTGCAAAGCCGGCCGTGAGCGCTGCGGCAGCGAACACGCCGAGGCCGTCCCAGCCGCAGGTCTTGGTCAGGATCGCCGCAGTATACGCACCGATCCCCCAGAAGGCCGCGTGACCGAAGGACATCTGGCCCAGAACGCCTGTCATGAGATTGAGACTGACGCTCAGCATACAGTACATGAGACATAGAATCGCAATGCGAAGCACATATTTCGAGGTAAATACCATTGGAAACACAATGGCAAGCACTGCAACAAAAATCAGCAGCGGCAGCTTGTATCTGACAAGCTGGATACTCAGTTTCTCTATCATCGCGTTTCCCTCATACCTTGTTAATGGCCTTCTTACCGAACATGCCGTTGGGCATGAACAGCAGAACAACGATCAGGATCGTAAACGAGATGGCATCGCGGTAACCGGTGCTGATATACGCGGAGACCATGGTCTCCACGATGCCGAGCAGAATACCGCCTACCATAGCGCCCGGCAGGATGCCGACGCCGCCGAGGATCGCAGCTGCAAAGATCTTAGTGCCGATGAGGCTGCCCATTGTCGTCTCGATGCTGCGGTAGTACATTGCCACCATCGTACCCGCGATACACGCCAGAACGCCGCTGATCACGAATGTGAGCGCGATGACCTTGTTCGTATCGATGCCCATCAGCTTTGCCGCATCCTGATTCTGCGCAATGGCCGTCATGGCCTTGCCGATCTTCGTCCTGTAGACGAGGATGGAGAGCGCGATCATCAGGGAGAAGCCGACGATCAGAATGATGATCTGCGTCCAGCTGATAATGGCGTTTCCGATATAGACCTTGCCGAAATCCAGATGATTCTCGAACGATTTGGAGTCTGTGCCGCAGAACACCATGATGGCGTTATCAATGACCATGGACATGCCGAGCGTCGTGATCAGGCCCGAGAGCTTCGGCGCGTGCCGTTTGCGCAGCAGCCGCAGGGCAAACCGGTCAATGCTGAAGCCAAGCAGGCCCGTCAGGGCAATGCTCAGCGCAAAGGCTACGAAGAAGTTCATGCCGACGCCATACAAAAGCCATGTCATATAGGCACCGAACATATACAGAGAACTGTTCGAGAAGTTCGTCAGCTCGAGAACGCCGAAGATCATCGTAAAGCCAATTGCCACGAGCGCGTAGGTACTTCCGATCGTAATGCCGTTGATGAATTGCTGTAATAACATTACATCGCCTCCAGATAAAAGATTCTGCTGCATCTGCCACAGCAGGTACAGATGCAGCAGATCTGTGGGGTAATTACCGATCAGTTCATGCGGACAAACGTGCCGTTCTGGAGCTGGAAGACATAAATGCCCTTGTTCATTTCCTTCTGGTCGTTGTAGCTCATGTCGAAGCCGGACAGGCCCGGGTAATCCCGGATCTGGCCGATCTGCGTCGCAACTGCGGCTGCGTCGGTCGTGCCGGCCTTCAGGATGCTGTTGAGAACAATGTTGACAGAGTCATAGCCCTGCGCGGAGAAACCGTCGGGTGTCTCACCGTATGCTTCTTTATAGGCGTCGATAAATGCCTGCGTTGCTTCGTCGACGTTGCCGGCCTCAAGGACGGACGGCAGGAAGCACGGCGTGGAGGACAGGATATGGGTGCCGTCGATCTGGTCGCCGACCAGACCCAGGAACTCTTCGTTGACGCACATGCCGGGGCCGACATACTGCGCATCAAGCTCCAGCTGCTTGGCCTGCATGAAGGCCTGTGCGCAATCGTTGTAGGAGGCGTTGACATAGAGGATATCGGGGGCGGCTTCCTTCACCTTAGACAGGACGGCGGAGAAGTCCTTCGTCTCGCCCGGAACAAAGCTTTCATAGACACTGACGGTGCCGCCCATGGATTCCCACTGCTCCTTGAAGAGGTTGGCGGCCTGCACACCGTGGTCGGTGTTCTGGTAGATGATGGCGATGCTGCCGATGCCGCAGTAGCTCTCGGTCGCTTCCGCGAAGCCGACAGCCTCAAGGCGCTGGCTCATGGGAATGGGGAATACGTATTCGCCCATGCCGGGCAGGTCTGCGTGGGAAGCGGCAACGCCGATGAGGATCATACCGGCCTCGTCAAAGACGGAAGCCGTGGCCATCGCACAGGAGGAGCCGTAGCCCGCCAGCGCTGCAACGACAGTATCGTCGGAGACGATCTTGTTTGCGAGGTTGACCGCTTCGTTCGGGTCGCCCTTGTCGTCGCTGAACTCGATGGTAAAGTTCGTGCCGTGGGCGGCGTTGAACTGATTGAGCGCAAGCTCCGCGCCGTCGCGGATCTTGATGCCGTACTGCATGTTGTCGCCCGTCAGGGGGCCGAACATGGCAAGCTTGGTCTTGCCGTTATATTCGATGCCGCTCTCATCGCTTTCGGAATCGGCGGCAGGGGTTTCCGTTTCAGCTGCGGGGGTTTCGGTCTGTGCGGTGTCGGCGGAGGTATCTGCCGGGGTTGTGGTGTCGTCTGCGGTCTTGGCTGCGCAGCCTGCAAACAGGCAGCACACGAGCGCAAGGCACAGGATCAAAGAGATCATCTTTTTCATTGTTTCTGTTACACTCCTTCGTTCCTTCATTGATTTGTAATGTAAATTTGTTTGCTGCGCTGGATCAGAATGTTTCTCGCCGCACGATCCCGATGGGCAGGCGGACCGTCTCATAGGGCGCTTTCGGCTGCCCTTGTTCCGCCTTTGCCGCCTCCTCCAGCCGCATCAAAAGCCGCTGCGCCGCCATCTGTCCCATTTCGAACAGCGGATGCCGCATGGTCGTCAGCGGAGGATTCGTGATCTCCGCCCATTCGGAATCGCCAAAGCTCACGATTGCGATCTGCTGGGGGACCGGGATCTTATGCTCAATGAGATAATGGAAGCATCCGACTGTCATGGCCGGGGACAGGGACAGGATCGCGCTGATCTGCCGGTTTTCAAGCAGCTGCCGCGTGGCCTGATAGCCGCCCTTTGACGTGGATGCGCCGTTTTGTACAAGCGCCGGATCGAATGGGATACCATTGTCCCGCAGCGCCCGTTTGTAGCCCTCGACGCGCTCTGTCAGCGCAGAGACGCCCTCCGTGCCGTTCACCACGCCAATGCAGCGGTGACCTTCGCAGATCATCTGGCAGACGATCTCGTAGGCCGCCTGCTCGTTGTTGCCCATAACAGCATCCCGGACACAGTTGTCTGCGCTTCGGTCAAGGAACACGATCGGATAGTCTTTTGGCAGACTGTCCAGATAGCTGTGGTCGCCCGGCGCCGGAAACATAAGCATGCCGTCGATCTGCTGGTAGTTGAAAATATCCACCTGCTCCTTTTCCCGCTCCAGATTCTCGTGCGAACAGCCCAGCACGAGCTGATAACCGTTTTTGACGAGGACCTGCTCGACTGCGTCGAGAATATCCACGGAGAAGAACGAGGCGATGGATGGCACAAGCAGCCCGATCCGTTTAGAGCGGTTGCTTCTGAGACTGCTGGCGTTGATGCTGGGAATATACCCGAGCTGCTTCGCCGCTTCCCGTACCCGCTCCGCCGTTTCCGGGGCAACAAAGCGGGTCGCGTTGAACACATGTGACACTGTAGCGGTGGATACACCGGCTGCG
>UMCF01013789.1_pt1 | contig 10234 bp, 10 predicted proteins | sample 1964131 | NCBI WGS metagenome assembly UMCF01 (sample SAMEA4835958, study PRJEB28245) | human gut metagenome | biome: gut microbiome; material: fecal sample | place: Denmark | collected 2008
CTTGCGATTCTGCAGCAGCAGTCGCAGGACCTTGAGGCCGAGAAAGCGGCCGGCCATATTGACCAGGACGAATACGAGGAATCCCGCCTCGAACTCGAACGCCGCGTCCTCGAGGAAACAAAGCACGAGGAGGAAGTGCGTTCCGGCAAGTCCTCCCGCATGCCCCGCATTCTCGCCGTCATTCTGCTTGTCGTGATTCCGTGCGCGACGGTGCTCGGCTACTACGCGCTCGGCCGCTATACCGCGATGGATCCGCAGTTCATCGAGATGATGGAGGCCCAGCAGCAGGGAAGCCGCGGTCATTCGCAGCGCGACATGCAGAAGATCCTCGACGACCTGAAGGCCAACCTTGAGAAGGATCCGAGGAACGCCAACGGTTGGTTCATGCTGGCGCGCACCGCGGCTTCGATGAACCGCTTCGACGAATCCGTGGAAGCCTTCAAGCGCCTCAACGCCCTAGTGCCCAACAACGCCGACATTCTGGCCGACATGGCCGACATGATGGCTGCGGCGAACGGCAAGGTCATTACGCCCGATGTCGAAAAGGTCCTCCAGAAGGCCCTTTCGATTGATCCGACGCAGTGGAAGGCGCTCGCGCTCTTGGCCATTCACTCCTGGGACCGCGAACGTTATGCTCAGGCCGCAGACTACTGGGAGCGTCTCCTCAAGTCGGTTCCGAGCGATTTCCCGGATCGCGAGCAGATTCAGGCGAACATCAACGAAGCGAAGCGTCTGGGCGGCGTGAACGACTCGATCTCGGCCGTTTCGCCGACCGCTTCCCAGAGGAACGCCGCGGAGGGTTCCCAGGCTGACGCGGCTTCGAAGTCTGAAGAGCTCTCGAAGACTGCTCCCGCCACGGCTTCTCCCTCGCAGCTTCATGCCGTCGCCGGCACGGTGCTCCTCGACGACAAGGTAAAGGCGCTCGCGTCGCCCGAAGACACGGTCTTCATCTATGCGCGTCCGGCTTCGGGGAGCAAGATGCCTGTTGCCTTTACGAAGGTTAAGGTGAAGGATCTTCCCTACAACTTCGAACTCAACGAAACCATGCGCATGGCGATGGGTGCCGAGACGCTTGCAAGCACGAAGACGGTGATCGTCGGCGCGCGCATTTCGAAGACCGGGAACTTCATGCCTCAGGCCGGAGACCTCGAAGGCGAAATGCCGCAGCCCGTTGAAGTGGGCGACCGCGGTCTGGTGGTGACGATTACGACCGAAAGGAAGTAAGCCGCCGCTGCCAATGAACGGCGGTTCTCCGCCGTTCATCCAGGCCCAACAGCAAAAAGCCCGCAGTTCAGATGCTGCGGGCTTTTTGCTGGAATGGACTTTGCGCCGACCGGGAAAATCACTTGCCGGTAACGCTCTCCATCAGGTTCATGCGCATGATGTTGCGGTGCTTGCCGCCGGGTTCGCGCTCTGCGTCGAAGCAGTCGCCGGCAATCTGGGGGAACTTGCGCACGAACTCGTCGAGCTCGCGGCGGGCGTCTTCGGAGAGTTCGCGTCCGGCAAGGGTAAGCGTATCGGCGACGTGCCTCGAGCTCCGGGTTCCGACCACGGCTGCCGCCACCTGCGGTTCGCCGAGGATGTAAAGCGTCGCGAGTGCGGCAATCGAGAGGCCGGTTTCTTCCTTCATCCGGGAAAGGATTCTGAGAAGCTCCTGGTAGCCCTCCCAGCCGAGCGTGTCTTCAATGACAAGGAGGTATTTGACGAGCGAGCGGTTCTCAAGCTTCGTGATGTCGGGCTGCGGGACTCCAAGCCATTTTTCGCTCAGGAAGCCGCCCGCTACCGTGCCGTAGCAGATGAGCTTCACGCCGGTTTCCCGGCAGAGCGGAACGAGCGCTTTTTCCGGGCGTCGATCGAGAAGCGAGTACTGACATTGATTGGTGACGACCGGGATGCCGGCATCAACGAGCTTGCGCAGGTTTTCGGCATTGAAGTTCGTCGTCGAAATCGCGCGGATCAATCCCTTTTCCTGGAGTTCCACAAGGTATCCGGCGGTATCAATCATGCCCGGCACTTCATAGTCCCACCAGTGGAACTGGACCATGTCGAGGCGCTCGACGCCAAGCCGCGAGAGCGAGCGCGTGATGATGCGCTCGACATAAGCGCGGTCGATGTGAGCCAGATCCTTGAGGTCGGGGACAAACTTGGTATGAATCTTCGGCAGACTCAGCCCTGCAGCCCGCCGGGAGCGAAGGATCCGGCCGTAGAACTCCTCCACGCCCGTATAGATGTCCGCGCAGTCGAACGTGTCGAATCCGTGGTCGAGAAGCGTTTCGAAGGCGTTTTCGGCATCGGAATAGTCGAGCGCTTTTTCGAGCGCATGGCCGGTAGCGAGCTGCCAGCCGCCGTTGATCACGCGGGCGCAGGAATAACCGGGCAAAAGGGAATAGCGGGCAATGGTTGCAGTCACTTTGAATTCTCCTCAGAGCTGGAGTGCGTTTGGGTTTCGGTCTCGAGCGGCACAACCGTGCAGTCTCCGTGACGGAAGATGCGCTTTGCCGTTCGCGTGATTCTGAATCGTGCGCCGCAGTTGGGGTCCGGGCAGGCGATGAGCGCGTCGGTGGTCATCCAGTCGGCGGGATCCGTAGGCCTTTCCTTGGCGGGCAGGAGCGGCAGAATGGCGGCAAGGGCATAGAGCGAGAAGCGTCCCCCTTGCGGAAAAATCAGGTCTTCGCCTTCGACGCGAAAGCCCTGGTCGGAATGATGGCGGCAGACGAAATTGCCGCCTTCGACAGTGACCTTCAGGTCGTAGAGTTCAAATTCGTCGGGAGCGAGTGCTTTGGCAGACATGCTGTATGGCGTTTGAAGCGGGTTACGGATGGGTCTCTCACGCTTGCGCTTTCGGGCGGCCGATGCCGGTGACGATCGAAAGCGTGAAGACCACGAAGAGCGCAACCGGATAATAGGTCGCCGTCATGAGCGTGAAGGGCGTGAGCGACGCGTCCCCAAGGCTCGAGGCGGCCGAGAGCGTAATGAGCGAAAAGGCCGAGAAGGGAAGAATAACAGGGAGGCTGTTGGCGAATCCTGCGAGGAGGTAGGCCCGGCGATAGGGGTCGATGCGGTCGCGCAGAAGCTTGTCCGCAAGCTGGCCCGCTAGCGCCACGGCAACGCTCGTGACGGCGGCGAGCGCAGCCGAGATGAGCACCGTTACGACGGCAAGGAGCGTTTCAGCGCTTCTCGGCGAAGCCGCTTCACGGCCGAGGAACTTTTCAGCGGCGTCGGCAAGTCCCGTGCGGTGAATGACGCCCGTAAACCCAAAGAGCGCGAGGCACATCAGCATGATGCCGGAAACATTGGCGATGCCGCCGGTGATGACGCCCGAAATGGCGCCGTCCTTGACGGAAACGATCTGCGCAGGCGTGAGGATTCCCGTGAGAAGTCCGAGAACGAGGCCCGTAACCGTCGCGAGCGTGACGGCATGAAGCGCATCCTTCGAGCGGATGGCGACGAAGATGAGGAGCGCGACCGGGATGATCATCACGAGGCTCATGAGGTCGGCTTCTTCAAAAACCTCCAGGGCCTCAGCCCTGCCAGTGGAACCGAAGAAGTAGAAGGGGAGCGTGAGGATGAGCGCCGCCATGGCGAAGGGGAAGCGCGTGCGGACGACTTCGCCCAAATCAATGGGGCGGCCGGCATTGTCCGACTGCGTCATTGCCGAAATGATCGCGACGTCCGAGACCGGCGCGAGGTTGTCGCCGAAGATGGCTCCCGAAAGGATGGCGCCCGCGAGCATCGGCACGTCGCAGCCGAGGGCGGCTCCGAAGGGAAGAAAGATGGGAGAGGCGGCAAGAATCGTCGAGATGGAGCTCCCCGTTGCGGTGGCGAGCACGGCTGAAATCAGGAAAACCGCCGGCGTGAGAAAGGGCGTTCCGGCAATGGCGCCGCCCGTCAGAACAGCCAGCGCCTGCGCAAGGCCTGCGGCCTTCATCATGGCGGAGAAGACGCCCGCCGCCATGAGAAGAAGGAGCACCGTTGCCGTCAATTCCGATGCGGCGCCTTCCAGTACGGCCTTCCAGTAGGCTTTCGGGCTTCGCGTGAGGAGCGCGCCGCTTACGAGCGAGGCCAGCCCGGCTCCGGCGAGCGCCATGAGGTCGAAGACCTTGAGAAAAACAAAGAGATAGACGGATGCCGCAGCAAAGATAAGAAAAGGGATAAGGAGCGTGGCGGGACCGAAAAAGAACGGAATGGTCTGCGGGACGGAATCCGGCATGCTTTTCGAAGCATCGTTGTTCGTCATTTTGATGGGTCCTTTACGAAAGCGAATGAATGGAGGCTTTTGTTGGAAGCTTTCGCGGGCTCCTGAAATGCAAAAACCCGCTCAAGGGCGGGTTTTGATGAAATTGAAAGCTTGAAGAAGGAAAGCTTTCTAAACTTTTTCCGTGCGCACGGATGCGCTACCCGCCTTTTATTTCAGACGGGCGCCACCAATAGGATGCGCCGAGGAAAAAGATGCTGTTCATAGTGACAATTATCCTAAACGGGTTTTGCAGGCACCGTCATGAGCGATGCCGCCCTTCAACATTGATTCAGGTCAAAGTCCTGCAATCGCTCCGGCCTTGAGATTCCGGAGCCGTTACGGTGCCGGTTATTTTGTAGTGAATAACTGGAACATGAGCAGTTCTCCTTATTCACAGCTGGAAACGGCCGTGCTATGTTTTCCCACATGCGTTTTTAGAAACGACGCAATCCCATTTTTTCGATATTCAGGCATAGGAAAAAATGACTGCCGCAATACTCCAGTTCCAGAACTTCATCCGTTGCGATGAAGCCCTCTGGCGCGCGCGTCAAACGTCCTTCTCCTCTACATCCTCCGGCTCTTCCTCTTCAACAGGGAGAGCAATCCATACGCCTCGCAGATGCACGTTCGGGAGGATTCAGGCGCCGTAGAACCTGAAACCGAGATACAGATTCAAGAACGGGAGCACCTCAGAGGCAGAGGCGCTCCCATTTTTATTTATGCCCCTTTTTTAACGCAGCCCCAGGCAATAAAGCATTCAACCTTTTCGGGAGACATCATGGATCTCATCCGCAACTACAAAATTCACCTTCTTGCACTGATCATCGTGCTGGTATCGGAGTGGATCGGCATCTTGAAGTTCGGACTTGTCGTGCTGCTGCCTCTGCTCTATGCGCTCGTGCTCGGCGCGGTGGCGAGCTTCCCGAGGTGGAATTTCATCAAGCTCCCCGAAATGAACCGCGCCGGCAAGATGCTTTCGATCGGCGTTCTGATCCTCATCACGAAGATCGGCCTCGATATCGGCCCCAACATCAGCATGATCATGGATTCGGGGCTTGCGCTCATCATGCAGGAGTTCGGCCACTTCTTCGGCACGCTCATCTTCGGTCTCCCGGTTGCGCTCCTTCTCGGCATGAAGCGTGAGGCGATCGGCGCCTGCTACTCGATTGACCGAGAGGCCAATGTCGCCATCATTGCCGAGCGGTTCGGCCTGGATTCGGCCGAAGGCCGCGGCGTCATGGGCATGTATGTCTGCGGTACGGTTTTCGGTGCGCTCTGGGTGTCGCTCCTCGCGGGCATCATCGCCCAGCTCGGGATCTTCCACCCGCATTCGCTCGCCATGGGCGCGGGCATCGGCAGCGCCTCCATGATGGCGGCTTCGATGAGCTCGATCATTGCGGTTCACCCGGAATGGGAAGAAACGGTGCGCGCCTACGCGGCTGCGGCAAATCTCCTCACCTCGGTGCTCGGCATTTACTTCTCGCTCTTTATTTCGCTCCCCGTCACGATCAAGGTCTATGAGTTCTTCACCCGCGACAAGGGCGGGAAAAAGGAAGCCACGGCAGCCTGATCCAAGCGTAAAGAGAAACATCAACGGAAATTAGCGAGACAAAAAATGAAAAAGATTCTGAACGAGATGTACGACGTCCTCTTCATTCTCCTTGTGACGGGGTTCTATACCTGGATCGCCAACATGCAGACGGGGGATCCGGCGCTGGGCGGCAGCGCCATCGGCGCTCTGATCCTCGTCGCCATTACGGCGGCAGGCGTCTTCATTTCGCATCTTCCGGTCTTCAACCGCCTCCCGATGGTCTTCTGGGTGTCGATTCTCGCCGTGGTGCTTTCGCTTCCGCAGTTCCCGGGGAGCGACGTGCTCCTCTCCTACACGAAGCAGATCGGGTTCCTCCCGATTACGACGGTGGTGCTTGCCTACTGCGGCCTCTCGCTCGGCAAGGACATGGAAGGCTTCAAGCGTCTTTCCTGGCGCATCGTCCCGGTGGCGCTTGCCGTTGCCGCCGGCAGCTTCATCTGCGCGACGGCGCTCGCTGAAGTGATGCTTCACCTTGAGGGCATCTTCTAAGAGAAACGCAACAGTTTTTTAGCAGGCGGGACATTGAACATGTCCCGCGCGTACGATTGATTTGAAATTTTCGAAACACGGCCTGGGGCAGGCGCTCTTCTTCGCCCCGGACGATATAAAACAAAAGGAGTCCATCCATGGACAAGGAACAACTTAAGAAGCGCGTTTGCGAAGCCATCCGCAGGAATTTTGCCGAGACCCAGGCGCTTGGCCACTCCATTTTTGCCGAACCCGAACTCGGCTTCAAGGAAGTGAAGACGTCGGCCAAGGTGAAGGCCGCTTTCGATGCGCTCGGCATCGCTCATGAGGACGGCTGGGGCCACACGGGCGTTAAGGCCCGTCTGAAGGGCGCCAATTCCACGAGAACCATTGCGCTTCTGGGCGAGCTCGACGCCATCGTCTGCAGAAAGCACGAGGCGAGCGACCCGGTAACGGGCGCCGCGCACTGCTGCGGCCACAACGTGCAGATCGCGAACGTTCTCGCCGTTGCCCGCGCGCTCAAGGAAACGGGGGCGATGGAGCTCCTGGGCGGCGACGTCGTCTTCTTTGCGGTTCCGGCCGAAGAGTATGTCGAGATCGACTACCGCAGCGGCCTCAGAAAGGAAGGAAAGCTCCGGTTCCTGGGCGGCAAGCAGCAGATCATCGCCGAGGGCGGCTTTGATGACGTCGACCTCGCCATGATGATGCATGTGAACTCGACCAAGAACCCCAACGGCGACTTCACGGTCGGGGCTTCGTCAAACGGCTTTGTCGGCAAGCTCATTGAATACCACGGCCGCGCCGCTCATGCCGCCGGCTGCCCCGAGGAAGGCATCAATGCGCTCAATGCCGCCATGCTCGGCGTCATGGGCGTGAACGCCATCCGCGAAACCTTCCGCGACAGCGACTGCGTGCGCTTCCACCCGATCATTAATGCGGGCGGCGACCTTGTGAACGTGATCCCCGACTACGTCAAGATGGAGAGCTACTGCCGTGCGGCCAACGTTGAAGCGCTCGCGCACTACAACAGCGCCATCAACCGCGCGCTGCGCGCGGGCGGCGCCGCGCTCGGCGCCGAATGCGTGATTTCGGATCTGCCGGGATATCTCCCGCTTCGTCCGGAACCCCACTTCCGCGACGTGCTGCGCGCCAATGCACACGAGATCTTCGGCGACGCCAACACGGTCGAGGGCGAGCATTCCGCGGGATCGACCGATATGGGCGACGTTTCGCACCTGATGCCGGTCGTTCACCCCTGGGTCGGCTGCGTCTCCGGGACGCTCCACGGCGCCGACTACAAGGTCTTCGATGAAGAGACGGCCTACGTGAAGTCGCCTGAGGTGCTCGCGATGACGATCATCGATCTCCTCTGGGACGGCGCTGAGGCGGCCGACATCATCTGCCGCGAATTCAAGCCCGTCTTCACGAAGGAAACGTACGTGAAGTTCCTTGAGGATCTCACGAGCGGCAAGTGACGGATCGCTGAAGACTGGTTTTAATTGCCAATACTCCTGAGGGTGACGGAGATGATGTCCTGGTCACCTTTCAGGAGTTTTTTTCTGCGGGTGGGAGCTCTCATTTCCTCCTTTTCGGAGATGACGATTGCGACCTGACAACGGGGCATTGACGAACCCCATCCGACGCTGGCTGACGAAAGGCTTTTTGAGAGAGAAGAACACGCCTTCGGCGGTTGGTGTGAATTCAGGAAGCCATGGATTTTGCTTCCCGGCAGCGGAATCTTTGCCAGATCCAATATCACTCTTGCTCAGACGACGCGGACCGGAGTTTCACCCGAAGGAGCCTCGTGCGGACAGCACGCTCCGTCGGGAAGTGCAATGTTGTTTTTGGCTGCGTAATTTTTAGAAAACTCGCACAAATCGGCCAGTGCCCGACAGAGTTCCTGCTGATCGGGAGCCAAAGCGTATTCAATGTGCAGAGGTTTGGCGGAGACGATGGTGCGCGACAGGATGCCGTCGGCTTCCAGGTCGTTGAGCTGCGTGGCGAGCATTTTTTCCGAGATGTCGGGCATGGCGCGCCTTAAGGACGAAAAACGCGTAGCGCCTTCGAGAATATGCCAGAGAATGCGAAGCTTCCATTTCCCGCCGAGCAAATCCATCGCCAGAAGCAGAGAACAAGAATAAGAAGACTGAAGTTTGGGCACAACCTTTCCCCGTACCTTTCGGCATTTGAATCTTCGATGATTTTACTTATTTCGAGAGAAAGAAAGACAGAAAAAAACTGAGCCTGTCAGAGGTAAAAATAGCTTGTACTGACAAATCGGTAAGTGACTGAAAAATTTGTAAGTTATTGATTTTAAATTAAATACTTTTTATTCTTCTTCTCCTGAAAACTTCTTGACTTTATGGCAATTCATTTTCCTTTCAGGAGGCAAAAATGGAATCGATTCGCTGGCCGGAAGACTACCTTCCGGGACTCACTGACAACTTTGTCTCGAACGAGGTGATTGTGCAGGGCCTGAGCGTGGAGGACGTTTGGGAACAGCTCGCCAATCCGCATCATTGGCCCGAATACTATGAAAACGCATCCGACATTCGCACCAGCAGTGAAATTTTGAAGGAAGGCGATGTTTTCTTTTTCCGTACTTTCGGCTTTCCCGTGGATGCGCAGGTCACGGAATGCGTGCCGCCGGGGCGGGAAGCCTGCGCCCGTCTTGCCTGGCACGGCTGGTGCGGTGAGGGCAATGATCGCCTTGACGTCATCCATGCGTGGCTCATCGAAGCACTTTCCCACAATCGCGTTCGCATCCTGACGCAGGAAAGCCAAAAGGGCGAACCCGCCAAGGTACTCGCGAAAACGCATCCCAATCCCATGGTGGCTGGCCATCAGGATTGGCTCGAAGGCATTGTGCGCGCCTTAAAGAAATAACGCCTTTGACGACATCTCAAAATTATCAGAAGGGAAAATCATGAACACAGCTTCTATTCTCATCATTGCTACTGCACATGCGCTTCTCGGCGGCACCGGCGCGCAAACCGGCCTTTGGCTTGAAGAACTCACCACGCCTTATTACGTTTTTGCCGATCAAGGCGCGAGCATCACCATTGCAACGCTGCCCGGCGGTCAAATTCCAATTGATCCGCATTCCGTGGCCGAAGCAGGGAAAAATCCTCCGACGGTCGAACGCTACCTCAAGGACGCAGACCTGCAGGCTCGGCTTAAGGACAGCCGTCGATTGGCCGATTTGGACTACAAGAATTACCAGGCGATCTTCATTCCGGGCGGGCACGGAGCAATGTGGGACCTGGCTTCGAGTGAGGCATTGGGGAAGTTCCTGTCGGATGCGTGGAAAGGCGGTGCCGTGATCGGTTCGGTTTGTCACGGGCCGGCCGCATTTTCCTTCGCCGTGAAGGAAGATGGACGCGCTCTTGTGAACGGCTTGCACGTAACCGGGTTCAGCAACTCCGAAGAGCAGAAGATGAAATTGACCCAGGTCGTGCCCTTTTCGTTGGAAACCAGAATGCGCGAAGACGGCGGCATCTATGCGCAGGGTCCCGATTTTGAAGCCTTTGCCGTGCGTGACGGAAAGCTCGTGACCGGACAGAATCCCGCCTCCTCCCAAAAGGTTGCGGAGCTGATGCTCGAAGCCCTCAAGTAAGGAACTGCGCAGATTCATCTTTGATCTGCATGACGGCCATGGCGTACTCCTGCTGTGGCCGTTGCCTTTTTCTTCTCCAGCCTTGTTCTTCTGCTTTGATCGGGCAGCCGCTGGAATAGCTTTCCAGAGCCGGTGGACAAAGCGCCCAATGTACACGCTCGAAACGGCTGCCAAAGAGGACATGAAGGCAAGGTCGAATTCGAGCGGCAATACTCCCCGGAAATGCAGCATTCCATCCGCAGCTTCGCCGGATCGAGACGACTTATTCTCTAATACGCGGCGTTTTGTTAACGGGCAGCAAAAATGAGACTGCTAACCCACA
>UMCF01087197.1_pt1 | contig 10231 bp, 10 predicted proteins | sample 1964131 | NCBI WGS metagenome assembly UMCF01 (sample SAMEA4835958, study PRJEB28245) | human gut metagenome | biome: gut microbiome; material: fecal sample | place: Denmark | collected 2008
GGGCAAATCCCTGTTTTCGATGTTTTGCCCGTAACCGCCTGCACTGTTTTACGGGCAAATCCCTGTTTTCCACATTTTGCCCGTAACCACCCGTCTTGTTTTACGGGCAAATCTCTGTTTTCCACGTTTTGCCCGTAACCGCACGCATTGTTTTACGGGCAAATCCCTGTTTTCCACGTTTTGCCCGTAATCCTCACGCTCGCCAAGCCAAACATCAGATTGATCAAAATCCCGCCGCCATCGATATGCAAAAAAACAGGACTTCTTAAATCACGCATAAGAAGTCCTGTTGCTGCATTCTTATTTTGTTACATATACTGCCTGTTTGCCCATCTGCTTATAGGCGGCGGCAAAATCATTCCAATCGACCTCACGATTTTTATAACCATAAGGATCATTGACATAGATTACTCTCTTGTCTCGATCAAATCCCGTGATGCAAACGCTATGCTCGCTGTAGGTCACGTCGATTTTCCCGTCAGGAGTATCCCAGGACTCAAAATCACTGACCGGAGCAAATGCAGTCGTCGTAATCGTCCAAACCGGATGGCCTTCTTCGACTTTATTGACAACAGTATCAAAATTTGAACCTGTCAAATCATAAACGTTATCAGCGTATTGTTTTGCAAGCTTATAGATGGGCCCATGATAAACGCCAAGTCCAGCGGACGTGCTCCCGGAAACGGAACCGACGAATCCGTCATTAGGGTTACCGTGTTCCCCGTTATCATATTGAAACGGAACCGTTTCAATATTGTCTGCAAGTTCTGACTTGGTAACGTCAATTCCGTTATAATTCAAAACCATCGCCAAGGACGTTACTTCACACCCGTTATAAAGCTTGGGATCGTCCATCTGATTAATCAACGGAACATTCAACACCACGCGTTTTTTATGAACAACCTTGGCATCTGATTCGTTAAACAGTTCTGATGCTTTATCTACAATATTTCCCGGGTTATATTTCCAAATCACCACAACTGCCCCGATTAATAAGATGCCGGCAACCGCTAAAAAGAAAGGTGCCTTGGATCTTTTGCGATAAACTTTACGCCTGCCTTTTTTTCTTGAACCAGAATATTTCCCCCGATTGTTACTTCTTCTGGAAGTATTGGGCATAATTTGTCACCTTTCCAAATCAAGAACATTTATCGGTTAGTTTTCGTCGTCATTCTTTACAAGCGACATGCCGCCATTTTGTTCAGAATCGTCTTCTTCTGCAGGGCCGATGCCAAGCGCTTGCGAGAAGGTCGCATCAACGATTGCAATGACGTTTTTGGCAAAATCCTCATCATCTTCCGCATCAATGTCGATTGCACGCTGATCGTAGTGCGGGCCAACGGTATCTGACAGAAAATCGATCAGCTTGTTGTGAACGGCAACGACCAATTCCCAATTGCCCTCATCGTTGTAATCGACCTCTTCTTGACCGTTTTCAAGCGCTTCATTGGTCAAACGCATCATCGCATACATGCCCGCATGCTTTGAGAGCGTGAACAAAGCATCTGACAGCAGCAGCGGCAACTTGACGTAGTCGCGATAAATATTATCAATTTCTTTATAAACGTTGTATTGATCATTGATAAAATTCATGAATTGCTGTTCTTCTTTTTCAATATCGTATTTCATTAAAATTCCTCCCTAAAAGTTCGCTGTTTCAAAACTCGGCATTTTTCTTCATTATTAAGCAAATACGTAAACGTAAAATAAATATCCTCCTAAGCCCAGGCAGCACAGGCCGATTACGAACAAGATCAATCTTGTCATCAATGAATCGCGTTCGTGCATCCCGATTGCGCTGACGATCATCAGCAATCCGAAAAAGGCAAAAAGCAGGATAATCAGTATTATTGACAGCCGCACCTCTTCCACCTCAGTTAAAGTATTATCATTCAACAATTATAGCATAAAACGCGTGGCTTGTAATGCTGTTCCTGAATGCGAAAAACGCCGCAATGCTTTCAAAAAAGCCGTGCAGCGTTTCAATATTTCGGCCGGAACAATCAGTTGAACTCGGCCGTTTTGTTCATTAATCTTCGTTTTTTAGTACCAACCGTTTTGCAACCAGTGCGACTTGGCATTTGCCCATGAACCATAGCGGTTAAGCACGTAGCTGTTGGCAACGCGTTCTTGGTTTTCAGCAGAATAGTCGCCGCCCAAGTATGCGCTTGAAAGCTGATACTTGCCATAATAGTTGCCGTTTTGAGCAGTATATGAACCGCCTGATTCGCGTGAAGCGATCCAATCGCGCGCAGCCTGTTCGCTTGATGAAGCAACTGCTTGCTGTGTTGTCTGCATCGTTTGTTGCTGTGATGCTTGTTGCGTCGTTTGCTGCTGTGATGCTTGTTGCATCGTTTGAGCGCTTTGTTGCGTTGAAACGGCAGCATCGCCATTATTCGCATTGATTACGAGTTTTTGACCTGGGAAAATCAAATGAATGTTTTGCAACGAATTCAATGATTGAATTGAAGAAACAGTCGTATTATTCTCATCGGCAATTTGAGATAAAGTATCGCCAGATTTGACCGTAACCGTATCAGCGTTTGCTGCGGCTGCGCCTGCAACGGTAAAACCTGCAGCACATGCGATTGATAAAGCAACTTTGTTAAATTTCATAAATAAATTTCACTCCTGTGTTTTATATCAAACCTATTACGTCTGTAGTAAGCATTATTCTTACTCTGGTGAAGATCCTCACGCTCGCTTGCCTCACGAGCTAACATGGAACATTATATGGGAGCAATGTAACAATCAAGTACCAGGATAATTACAGGAAAGCGTTTCCTTGAAATTTTTGTTACATTCCGTAATATTTATAATGTGATTTTTTTAAATATATTTACCTTGAAGCCTTGACAGCACTGAATTTTTTAGCTTGAAAATAAATCTATTCTTATACTGAATTGTTAACGATCCGTTTCCACGATATTTTTGCGAAATTCTCGAAATTTTTTTTGAAAAAAAATAATTCCGGCTTTCTTCTGCTAAAATACAGTAAAGAAACCGAAATTTGTAATATTTTTGAAATATTGTAAAATCCAATTTGAACATTTGTTCGTATTAAACGTTGCTTTTCCTTTGCTTACGCCATTTTCGATAGATGAAAACAACCGAAAATAAGATTACAAATCCTGCCAAAGCCCCGATCGCAAGGGTTTTGCTCCCTTCAAAGATTGCGTTTCCGCCAAAAGCATAGATGAAAGACGTCGGAACCATCCCGATTACGATACATGAAATTGCGGTTGAAACAGAAAGTTTCAGATGAACGCTCACATAGTTGACGATAAACGAAGGAAACATCGGCATCATGTATCCTGCGAGGATGCCATAAATTTTTTGCCTGTGCTGTTCGATTTCCGCAATGAACTCTTCGAGCTTTTGAGAACGTTTTGGCAGATCGTAGCGCGTAAAAAACAGCCACATGCACAGATTTCCGAGCGAAGTGCCGCAAAGATTCATCAAAAATCCGATGCACGGTCCGAAACATGCACCGTTGAAAATGCAAACGACAGAACTGGAAAAAACCGGAATTGCAGCAGTCGTTATCGTCAGCAATAATAGAAAGAACGCATCTTTTATCCCATGATCGCGAAAAACAGTCTTGAGCAATTGGCGATCGACGTCCGGATCCAAAAAAGCAAGCAGCTGACCGATGTAATCGTGGAAAACGAACCCAAAGGCTGCGATCAAGATTATCAAGTCGACCAGACAAAGCACATAGATTAACCTTTTGTGTTTCAATTTCCTTCTCATCGCCAAAATGATCACCTGCTTTTGAAAATTTTCTACCTATTAAGTATATCCCAAATCATGCACGGATGAAAATCAAAAGAAGATGACGGGAAAAACTATGCTTCAAATTAAAGGATGAGGCTGGGAAAAAATCTGCCTCAAATCTAAAACCCGGATGATTTGGAATCAATTGCAAATCTGATCCGGTTTTTTGTATGCATGACGCCTGCCATGATGGAAATAACCAAAAATAGTTTGGCGATAAATTTGACTGAGAGCTTGGCGCGTTGATTTATCAGGCGCTGCATTTGGCAAAATCACTGCCGTTTACGGACAAATCGATGAATATGGACATGCTGTCCGTAAATGGCCTGTCCGAAAAATAGCGATTACGGACAAAATGGGCAAAAATGGCCGTTTGTCCGTAAAAATTCAGACGTTTCGGACCCGGTTTTACGGACAGATGCTCCGAAAAACTGCTTCTGTCCGTAAATCCTCAGCATAATGGCCCGAAATTTACGGACAAATCACCGGAAAATGCCGGTTTGTCCGTAAAATGCGTTTTGCTTACGGACAAATAAGCCAAAAATGGCACTTTGTCCGTAAATTTGAATGAGATCTTGGATAGATTGGTTGAGCAGCACTGCATTTAAAAAAGCCGGACAAAGTCAGTCGCAACAAGACCTCCTTCGTTCGGCATTTCGTTTAATTCAAGCGAGAACCGGGACTTTTTCCCCAGTCTCTTCTTCTGTTCAAAAATTTCTTTTTACAATCTTTATTAATAAATCCCTTGCGCTTCCATCGCCTCTGCAACTTTCTTAAAGCCAGCAACGTTTGCGCCAAGCACAAAATCATCTTCGTGACCGTATTCTTTTGCGGCCTGGCTGATGTTTTGATAGATATTTGTCATTATGTCTTTTAATTTTTGATCGACTTCTTCAAACGTCCAGCTGAGTCTTTCCGAATTTTGACTCATCTCAAGTGCTGAAACGGCCACGCCGCCAGCATTTGATGCTTTGCCCGGAACAAAGAGCACGCCTTGTTCTTGCAGATAATTCGTTGCTTCGAGCGTTGTCGGCATGTTGGCACCTTCGCAAACCGCGATGACGCCGTTTGAAACGAGCTTTTTGGCATCGTCCAGGTCGAGCTCGTTTTGCGTTGCGCATGGCAATGCAACGTCTGACTTGACGCTCCAAACGCCTCTTCCTTCATTATATTCAGCATTTGGACGTGCTTTTTTATATTCAGTCAAGCGCGCACGCTTGACTTCTTTGACTTCTTTCAAAAGTTCAACGTCGATTCCGTCCGGGTCATAGATCCAGCCCGTTGAATCAGAACACGTTACGACTTTGCCACCAAGCTGTTCGGCTTTTTCGATCGCATAAATCGCAACGTTTCCTGCTCCCGAAACGGTGACCGTTTTGCCTTCGAGGCTCTTTCCATGATCTTTCAACAGTTCGTCCGTCAAATACAGCAATCCGTATCCGGTCGCTTCCGTTCTGGCCAAAGAGCCGCCAAACGTCAGCCCCTTGCCGGTTAAAACGCCTTCGTATCTGCCGGTCAGACGTTTGTACTGTCCGTACAGATAGCCGATTTCACGACCGCCGGTTCCGATGTCTCCGGCCGGCACGTCGACGTCTGCACCGACATGCTTGTAAAGTTCCGTCATGAATGCTTGGCAAAAGGCCATGATTTCGCGATCGGACTTGCCCTTTGGATCAAAGTCGGATCCGCCTTTGCCTCCGCCGATCGGAAGTCCGGTCAGCGAATTTTTAAAAATTTGTTCAAAACCCAAAAACTTAATGATGCTCAACGTGACCGAAGGGTGTAAGCGAAGCCCGCCCTTATACGGTCCGATCGCATTGTTGAACTGCACGCGGTATGCGTTGTTGACCTGAGTCTGGCCTTTGTCATCGACCCAGGAGACACGGAACAAAATCTGACGGTCCGGCGTCGTCAAACGTTCAAGCAGCGCTTCCTTCCGATAGCGCTCTTCATTTTGCTCGATTGCCGGGCGCAAGGACTCCAAAACCTCGGTAACGGCCTGATTGAATTCCGGCTGATCCGGATTCTGATTTGCGACTCTGGTTAAAACGTCATCTACATAAGACATTAACATCCATCCTTCCATGTTGTGTGAGGTTTGCTATTCGACGTTTTTTATTGTAAACTAAGAATGTTAATGAAATCAAGTTTCATCTCGTCATCTTTTTAATTTTGCAGTATTTATTTTTGTGATTTATTTTTAAACAATCATTTTTTTAGTTTTGCAGCTCTTTATTTTCAAACATCAAAGAACTTTAATCAAACAAATTTGACGATTTTGTCTACAAAAGAAGCAAAAAACCGAATCAGCAAACAACTAATCCGGTTCCAATTTCATTTTAATCTTCTTTTTCATTTCGTGCAAACGTCATCATCAAAATCGTTCCTAAAACGGAAATGAAACATCCGACGAGCAGCATCACGTGAAAATTCGTTGCTTCCAGAATGAAGCCGCCCAAAAGACTGCCGATCACGCCGCTGACGGTCGTCGTTCCGACCATCAGTGCCTGCCCGGTATAACGATGCTCTTCGTTCATGACTTCGTTCACGTAATAAACCGAAGCGGGCGTGATGATTGCAAATGAAAACATCTGCAGCACCATTGAAGCATAGAGTTCGAAGACATTGCCTGCAAAATAAGTCGCAAAAGCCTTGATCGAAAAAACGATCGTCGCAAAAATCATCAGTTTGGCACTTGAAAACTTTCTGGCAATCAGCGAAAAGCCAAACATTGCCGGAAGCTCGCAAACAGCAGCAATCGTCAGCGCCGTTCCCATTTGGGTCGACGTTCCGCCGATTCCCTTCACGACCTGAATCAGGTAAGTGTTGTACATGTTATGGAAAATAAACACCAAAACGGAAGCAAAAAGTACCATCGAGAAACGTTTGTAGTGCATCAGAAAAGAAACGATGCCCATCTTTTGCTTGCTGCTTTGATTTGAAGCCTTATCCCGTTTCTGCTCATCGCAGGCTTTGATGACCGGCATCGAAAGAACCAGGCAAAAGACCGCGAGCAAAAGCAGGATGGCTGAAATCATCGAAACGTTCGCGCCGAATTTGTCGCACATGACGCCCAAAACGGACGACATGATTGCAAACGAAAGCGAGCCCATGCCGCGAGCAATTCCGAAGTCGACGTTGATCCCTGCATTTACATAATAGATGCTGAGCGAATTAAGCAACGGCTGCAAGACCTGCAAAAGCGCATCCGCTATCACGTAAAGCAAAAAAATCAAAACGAACACGTCCGGCAAAAGCAGCAACAAAAGAATTGCCAAAACCATGACACCGATCAGCACCTCGACAAGATAGTGCAGCGTCAGATTTTGAAAGCGATCGGCCAGCCCGCTGATATAAGGCTGCAGCACGAAACCAAGCAAGTTGCCGCAAGCAACGATGATGCCGATTTTAGAACTTGTCAATCCCTTGCTCAATAAATAGACCGTCGCAAAAGTATAAAGACCGCAAAAAACCATCCAATATGCGGCTTGCGTCAAGGCATATTGAGCAGTCAGTTTTTTAGCACTGTATTTCATGGTTATAATAAAAATCCTTTCAAAAATTAGTGAACCAACTACTAGTTTATATTGATTGGTATTAATTTTCCATACTTTTTTATTCAGGGGGAATTTTTTATGAAAAAAAGACTTGTCAAAAATCCGTTTTTCAGGGCCTTCATCTTCCTGTTCGCCCTTGAGCTCGTCGCAATCTCAATCAACTTTTTCTATGCGCCGATCAATATCGCTGCCGGCGGCGCAACGGGCATGGCCGTCCTGCTCGAAGCAGCCTTTGGGTTCAACCGTTCGCTTTGCGTGCTCGTCATCAATACCCTCATGCTGATTTTGGCCTGGATCTTCATCGATTGGAAGACCGTCAAAAAGTTCATCATCGGAAGCTATCTCCTGCCCGTTTTGATTTATGTCACGCCAAGCTTCGAGATTGTTTCGGACAAGCTTTTGGCCGTCATCTTGGGCGGTGTTTTCTCAGCAATCGGCGTGGCTGCGCTGTACCGCATCAATGCAGCCAGTGGCGGGACAACCGTTCCTCCGCTCATCATTGAACGCTACTTCCACGTCAATCCGGCCGTTTCCTTGCTCGTCATCGACATGATCGTGACGCTGTTCAATATTCCCGTTTCAGGCATTGATTCTTTCTTTATGGCCGCTTTTTCATTGTTCGTTTCTCTGTTCGTCATGCGCTACATGGAATCAGGTCTCGATCACAAATATCAGATTCAGGTCATGAGCAACGACAAGCTGCCGGAAATCCGCAAAATGCTTGAGGACGCGGACAATTCCCTGACGATTTTTGACGTTCGCGGCGGATACTCACTCAACGACAAAAAGCTGATCATGGCTGTCGTCGACAATGATTCGTATGGCAAACTTTTAAGCAGAATCCACGATATCGACCCGAACGCTTTTATCGTTGCCTCAAACGTCGTCAAGGTCCACGGTGGAACGTTTGGCATCTAGAATGGAAAAGGTAGACGATTTTTTTTAATACAGTGCTGCTCAACCAATTCACTCAAATTTACGGACAAAGTGTCCATTTTTGCCGGTTTGTCCGTAAGCAAAACGCATTTTACGGACAAACCGACATTTTCCAGCGATTTGTCCGTAAATTTTTGGCCATTATGCTGAGGATTTACGGACAGAAGCCTCTTTTTGGAGCATTTGTCCGTAAAACCGAGTCCGAAACGTCTGAATTTTTACGGACAAACGGCTGTTTCTGACCATTTTGTCCGTAATCGACTTTTTTCGAGCAAGCCATTTACGGACAGAAGGCCCATTTTACCCGATGTGTCCGTAAACGGCAGTGATTTTGCCAAATGCAGTGCCTGATAAATCAGCGCGCCAAGCTCTCACTCAATTTACCGCCAAACTATTTTTGGTTATTTCCATCACAAGGCGTCATGCATACAAAAAAACCGGATCAGATTTGCAATTGATTGCAAATCATCCGGTTTTTAAATTTGAGGCATCGTTTTTTCAAAGCCTCTTTGTGCTACTGCTTTTGGACCGCATCATACCGTGCGTCCGTTACTGGTTCACACCACTCGTTTGAAGTCTGCTCGCCCGGAACTTCAATTGCCAAATGGCTGAACCAGCTGTCCGAAGCCGCACCATGCCAGTGCTTGACTTCGGCCGGAATATTGATGCAATCGCCCGGTTTCATTTCGATCGCAGGCTTGCCTTCTTCTTGATAATAACCGCGTCCGGCAACGCAAATAATGATTTGACCGCCGCCGTTTTTTGCGTGATGGATGTGCCAATTGTTGCGGCAGCCCGGTTCGAAGGTGACGTTGTAAACGCCGACCTGACTCGTCGAAACCGGGGCAAGGTAGCTTTTGCCGACAAAATACTTTGCAAAACCATCGTTTGGTTCGCCAATCGGGAAAACCATCTCTTTGGCATGTGCTCTCATCGCCGGATCTTCATAAGGAAGATCTCCTTCGCCGTCATTCCAGACTTCCTTAGCCAAGTTGAACACTGCCCAGCCTTTTGGCCAGCCTGCGTAAAATGCAACGTGCGTGATGATTGCGGCAATCTCTTTTTGCGTCACGCCGTGTGCCTTGGCATTTTCAAGGTGGAACTTCAGCGAAGAGTCCGTGATGCCGGAAGCCATCAAAGCAACAACCGTGATAATGCTTCTCGTCTTGACGTCGATATCTTGATTGTTCCAGTTTTCACCAAAAAGAACGTCGTCATTATAATGGGCAAATTCAGGGGCGAATTTGCCAAGTGCGTTTCTGCCTGCTGTTTGAACTATTTTTGACATGATAAAATTCCTCCTGTTACATGTTTTCTTCTAAAGCTCGCCTTTTCTTCTTGAAAATTATTTTGAGCAGTCTTATACTTGAGATTATCATACAACCTAAAGCTAACTTTAAGTCAATAATTTTTCGGAGGATTTTTGCATGTACACGATTGGACAAGTTTCGAAAGCAACCGGTCTGCCCGTTTCAACCTTGCGCTACTATGACAAAGAAGGTCTCTTTCCTCACTTGGAACGAAAAGGATATGTCAGAAACTTCAGCGATACGGAATTGGAAGAAGTCAAAATCATTGAATGCCTCAAAAAATCGGGTCTTGAAATCAAAGATATTCGTCAATTTTTCCAGTGGGTTTCCGAAGGCAGCAGCACCTACAAAAAACGTCGCGAACTTTTCGCTAATCAAAAAAAAGTCATTCAACAAGAAATAGAATCACTTGAAAAAACAATGGCCATGCTCGAATTCAAGTGCTGGTACTATGACAAGGCTCTTCAAGACGGGAACGAGGATGAATTGCGCCAGATGCTGCCGGACAATTTGCCGGAAGAGATTCAAAAAATCTATGACAAGGCCCATGAGTAATGCCGGTTACGGGCAAAACGGCATTTTCTGAGATTTGCCCGCAAATGGCAGACCTCGGTTACGGGCAAAACGGCGTTTTCTTGGGATTTGCCCGTA
>UMCF01010794.1_pt1 | contig 10219 bp, 5 predicted proteins | sample 1964131 | NCBI WGS metagenome assembly UMCF01 (sample SAMEA4835958, study PRJEB28245) | human gut metagenome | biome: gut microbiome; material: fecal sample | place: Denmark | collected 2008
GAAGGGGGAGACTATCAATATACGAAACGAATTCTTCGTTTCAACACCCCGACCATCGGCGTTGCGGTCAGCAGTCCTTTATACTGGGACTTACGTTATGGTCCCAATTCCATATATTGGGATGTATATGATGATGGATTTTACGCATACGCTTATCCTAGCAGTTGGTATTGGGGACCTACCTTCTCCTACTCGTGGGGATGGGGATTATACAATCCTTATTGGGCGTGGGGAGGTCCTTGGTATGCCGGATGGTATGATCCTTGGTATTGGGGACCGCACTGGCATCATCCGCATTGGGGACATCCCGGTCATGGATGGTATCCATCAAGACCGGTTACTCGTCCCAGTGTAAGATATCGGGAGAATAGTTCCCTGGCAAGAGGAACATCCCGCACTAATGTAAGAAACAGTTCTTCTGCCAGAAGAACCATACGAAACACAGGTAACACCAACCGGCAAACCATTTCGGAGAATTCTGCACGATTTACTCCAAATCGTTCTTCAACAACTACCAGGCAGTCTCCTCGCACGCGTACGACTTCAACTCTTCAACGTAACACTCAACCGTCGAGAAGTTCTAATTTCACGCCATCGACTACAAGAAGCACTTTCCGTCCGTCGGTAAGTTCCCCTAGCCGTTCCGGAGGTGGTTTCTCCCCATCCAGGAGCGGAGGATCACGAGGCGGTCGACGTTAACAAACAAAGATAAACCATAAAAGGAAGAAATAATGAAAAGAAAAAACCTCATATTTGTAAGCGCATTGCTAGCAAGCCAGTCTATGATGGCACAGACACCATATATGAACGAGAATTATATGCCGACCGATTTAATCGGAAGTGCGCGCTATGTAGGTATGGGCGGTGCATTAGGGGCATTGGGTGCTGATTTGTCTACCGCTTCTTCCAATCCGGCAGCATTAGGGCTTTACCGCAGAAGCGATGCAGCTTTATCATTCAGCGTGTTGACCCAACAGGAAAAACCGGATTTAAATGCAGACATGACTCATTTGTCTTTTGACCAGATGGGATTCGTGGTAAGTATCCCGGTTATGGCCAAAAGCGTAAGGTATGTTAATTTTGGAGTCAATTATCAGAAAAGAGCCAACTTCAACCAGTCATTTATCGCAGACAACGGAGCCTTGAACGGTTTGTCTCAGACGCAACAAATGGCAGACATTCTGAACCATACCCAGTATTCCACTCCTTTGGCAGACCTGATGTATAATTCCTGCCTTGTGAATCCGGAATACATACGGGATAACCAAGGTAATGTGCAGGTAGACCAAGAGGGGAATCCCTTATACGATTCTTATAATGCTTTAGAGTCAGATCGGAATAATTACGACCGTACGACGGAAGGCGGTATCGTAGGATATGATTTCAACCTGTCGATGAACATCAAAGACCGAGTGTATTTAGGTTTCACTTTAGGCGTGAACGACGTGGACTATTACAGTTACAGCACTTATCGGGAGTTCGGCACGATTTCGGACGGCCAAGGTAACTCTTACAGCGATTTCGAGAATTATTCCTTATATAATACCCAACATGTAAGTGGATATGGAATCAATGTGAAGTTGGGTGGTATATTCCGTCCCATCGGAAATTCCCCCTTCCGCATAGGTCTGGCCGTAGAAACGCCGACCTTCTATCATTTGGAATCTTATTCTTCATATAGCATAGACTCTCCCATGATGGAGGATGAGAACTATGACATCTACATCAATCAAGACAGAAACGGTAATTTTATATATACCAATTATCTTCCGGAGGTGGATTTGGCTAACTTGCACATGAAAATTACCACACCGTGGAAATTTCGGGTTTCGTTAGGACATACGATTGGAACTTATCTGGCTATAGGAGCTGAATATGAATACGCTGATTACTCTAAAACGAAACAGGGGTATGAAGACTGGGACTACGACTATTGGGGCTATGGTTATTCCAGAGGAACGACACACGACCGCGATATGGACGCGTTGCACAAGTCTACGCTACGCGGAAGCCATTCTTTCAAGTTCGGTATGGAATTGAATCTGACGGATAATGTCGCATTTCGTGCGGGGTATAATTATTATTCCCGCATGTTCAAGGAAGAAGCGACTTTAGATCAAACGGGGCCTTCTCCGGCTTTCGGTTATCAAACGACAACAGATTATATGAATAAAGACGACGTGAATATATTCACAGCCGGTTTAGGTTACCACGGAAAGCATTTTTATGCCGATATGGCTTATAAGTGCCGCGTACAGTCGGGAGATTTCTATGCATTCGACGATACTTATATCACACAAACCGGTACTCGTCTTACTCCAGTGGATGTAAACCTAAATACTCATCAGGTGTTTTTTACATTAGGATATAAATTCTGATTATAAAGGAGCAAAGTCAGAAGAAAAAACAGCAAAAAAGTTTTGCGTTTCAAAAAATATATCTAACTTTGCATCGTCAAAAAGGTTGGGGTATTAGCTCATCTGGCTAGAGCGTTTGACTGGCAGTCAAAAGGTGGCAGGTTCGAGTCCTGTATACTCCACTTTACATAAAAGCGAAAAAACTTGCAGTCGCTAAAACCAATATTTTTATTGGTGAATTTTATTATTCTATTTGGGTTATTCAACTTTATTACATTTTTTTTCTTTCTCTATTTTTCTTCCCTTAAAAAAGAGCTTATTTAAAAGAAATTCTGTATATTTGCCCATGTAATATTCAAACTATACCAACATTTACTCTTAAATCTCTTTGCTTATGAAAAAAGGGACATTTTTATGGTTGGGGCGAATGGGATTACCCCTTTCTTTGGCGTTATGCCATATATATCCTCTTGCAGCACAGAACAAAGTGATTCTGCCGGACTCCATTCCTTGGATGTTATCGGATTCATTAATGAAAGGGGATGTGCTGCAAATCGGTTATGCCACAGGAGACCGGAGAACCGTAGCAGGTTCTGTAGATCAGGTATCTGAAAATAGAATGAACAAAGGCATGATTTCCAATCCTTTAAACTCTATTAACGGGCAAGTGGCCGGTGTCAGTATGTTACCGGGAAGGGAGGCCATGCTCAACTCCGTACGTGTCCGGGGTACAACCTCCCTGACGGGGGGGAATGATCCTTTGGTAATCATTGATGGCGTATTTGCTGATTTGAGCACGCTAAGTATGATTTTTCCTGCGGACATCGAAAGCTTCACTATTCTCAAGGATGCTTCAGAAACGGCTCAATATGGCGCACGAGGTGCTTCGGGTGTCATAAAAGTAAGTACCAAACAAGGACACAGCGGAAGTTTCAGTTTGAGTTATGACGGTAATTTTAGTGTCGAGTCTATTTATAAAAACATAAAAATGCTTTCTGGAGAGGCTTTCAGGAACGTGGCACACGAACGAGGCATATCAATTCTGGATTTGGGATATGACACGGATTTTCCAGAGGAAATCACGCGCATGGGATGGGTGCAAAATCATCATGTAGCTTTTGGAGGTGGTACGGAATCCTCTTATTACCGTGCTTCTCTGGCGCTTTTGGATCGAAAAGACGTGGTGAAAAGTTCAGACTACCGGAATTACATGGCCAAAATAGATATTACGCAACGGGCGTTCAACGATCGCCTGCGTTTCGATCTGGGGGTAATGGGGGCGGTACGTAAGAGCAACAATTTGGTAGATATACAAAAGACATTTTATTCAGCAGCAGCTTTCAATCCCACTTTTCCGGCCCACAAGAATGCGACGGGCGGTTGGAATCAAGTGACAACTGCCAGTTGGATTACCAACCCTTTGGCCTGGATGGAAGTAAGCGACGAAGAATCGAATGCGCATTTTAATGCCCATTTGAAAATGGAGTTGGTTTTAACCCCACATTTGGTACTTTCCGCCTTTGGTTCTTACCTGTACAATGTCATAGATAACGGACAATATCTTCCTACTACCGTATGGGCACATGGACAAGCTTATCGAGGCGAACAGAAGGTGGAAGATGTGTTGGGAAATATGATGTTGAACTTCAATCGAGCTTTTGGAAAACATAAACTGGACGCTCTCCTATTGGGAGAAGCGCAACAACGTATCATGTCCGGCTTCCACACAACTGTTACGAATTTCACAACCGACAAGTTCGGTTTTCACAACCTGCAGGCCGGAGCCGTAAGACTATGGGAGGGGACAGGCTCTTATTATGAGAATCCTCGTCTGGCATCTTTTTTAGGACGTGTCAATTATGTATACGACGATCGTTATGTGGCTACCGTAAACATGCGTACCGATGCTTCATCCAAGGTGGGACGTAACCATCGTTGGGGCTTTTTCCCATCGCTTTCCGCTGCCTGGATTCTGAGCGAGGAAGATTTCATGAAATCTCTCTATTGGCTGAACAACCTCAAATTCAGAGTCGGTTACGGGTACTCTGGTAATCAGGATGCCATTGATTCTTACAATTCCCTCCAGTTGGTGAAACCTAATGGAGTAGTATCTTCTGCTGGTGACCCAACGGTGACAATGGGTTTGATACGCAATGCCAATCCTGACTTGCGTTGGGAGGTAAAACGTACGATGAACGTTGGACTGGATGCTGCTTTTTGGGACGGACGGGCTATTTTCACATTTGATTATTACCATTCCGTCACGGATGACATGCTGTACCAATACGATGTAAGCGTACCGCCATTTGCCTATAATAAATTGTTGGCCAATTTAGGTTCCATGCGTAACAGCGGAGTGGAATTGGGATTCGGCTTCACTCCTTTGCGTAAAAAAGACATGGAACTGAACGTCAACGTCAACGTCACGTTCCAACGCAATAAGTTACTTTCTCTAAGTGGAATGTATAATGGAGAATATATGTCGGCTCCACAATATACGCCGATTGCCGACTTAACCGGTGCGGGCTTTCATGGCGGATATAATCATATTGTATACCAGATTGTAGGGCAGCCTTTGGGTGTCTTTTATTTACCCCATTGTACAGGACTCATCCAACGCGAAGACGGAACATACGCATACGAAATAGCCGACCTTGACGGAGGAGGCGTGGACCTGGAAGACGGGGGGGACCGTTACGTGGCAGGACAGGCCACTCCCAAAACTCTATTGGGTTCTAACGTCAGCTTCCGTTATAAGAATGTGGACGTATCGTTACAAATCAATGGTGCTTTCGGACATAAAATTTATAATGGTACGGCCTTGGCTTATATGAATATGGGAAGTTTTCCCGATTACAACGTACTGGCAGCCGCCCCTCAACGTAATATTTACGACCAGACTGCTACAGATTACTGGCTTGAAAACGGAAACTACGTGAATTTTGATTATTTGACTATCGGTTGGAATATTCCGTTGAAGAAATGGGGCAAATACGTGCAGCATCTGCGTTTATCGGCGTCGGTGAACAATCTGGCTACCATTACGGCCTATTCCGGACTGACCCCAATGATTAACAGTTACATCGTAGATGCCACACTCGGAGTGGACGACAAACGGAACTATCCGGTATATCGTTCTTATACCTTGGGATTAACTATTCAATTTTAAAGCATGACAACATGAAAAAGTGGATTTTATGGGCGGGATACACCCTTGTTTGCTGTTATGGTTGTGCAGGATTCTTAGATGAAGCTCCACGAGACCAATTACCCGAAGAGGACGCTTATGACACGCCTGCCAATATATACCTGAACACGGTGGCTACCCTCTATAACTATGTGGGTGGATACGAAGACAGTCAAGGGCTACAGGGCACTTGCCGAGGTGTATATGACTTGAACACACTGACCACTGATGAAGCTTTGTTGCCAACTCGCGGAGGAGACTGGTACGATGGCGGACTCTGGCAAGGATTGTTCTTGCACGATTGGGGAGTCAATAATGACGTGATAGCAGCTTCGTGGGAGTATCTATACAAAGTGATTGTGCTTAGTAACAAGTCGATAGAACGTCTGACGGAATTGCAGAACCGCAAGGATGCTCCTGCAGAATTGAAAAATTATGTGGCAGAAGTCAGAGCCTTTCGGGCGATGTACTACTATTATTTGCTAGATATGTTCGGGCGTGTGCCTTTGGTGTTATCTTCGTCCACCCCCATGAAGGACGTCAACCAAAGCGAACGTGAGGAAGTATTCAAATTTTCTGTAAACGAATTGCAGGCGGCATTGCCTTATCTGAATGAAGCGCACAGCAACCAAAAAGGAGAATATTATGGCCGGATGACCCGTCCGGTAGCTTGTTTTTTGTTGGCCAAACTATTCCTGAATATAGAGATTTATACGGACAACGATTGGACGGACGAAAACCATCCTGACGGAAAAGCATATCAAGTGAATATAGGATCTCAAACACTGAACGCATGGCAGGCCGTACAAGCGTATTGCGACTCGATACGTGTTATGGGATACAAATTATCTTCGCGCATGGTAGATAATTTCGTTGTGTACAACGAACCGTCGGAAGAAAATATTTTCACGATACCGATGGATAAACATGCATTGCAAAACCAAATGCAATATCTATTCCGTTCCCGTCATTACAACCATGGGAAAGCTTACGGGCTGAGTGGAGAAAATGGAACCAGTGCCACGATTGAAACCCTACGCACATTTGGCTACGATACCGATTCGGTAGACCATCGCTTCGAAGACAGCTTCTTTGCCGGAACGGTCTTGGATCCCAATGGCAATCCAGTGAAACTGGACGACGGAAGCACGTTGGAGTATTCGCCGTGGAGCATACGTTTGGACGTATCGGCACAACCTTACGAAAAATCTGCCGGCGCACGAATGAAGAAATATGAAGTAGACCTGAAAAGCACAAAAGACGGTAAATTGTCGGACAACGATATTGTATTGTTTCGTTATGCCGACGTATTATTAATGAAAAGCGAGGCTAAAATAAGAAACGGGGAAGACGGAACAGCTGAACTGAACGAAGTGCGGCGACGTTCCGGCATGTATCCTCGTCCGGCCACCCTTCACAATATCCTGGAGGAACGCAAACTGGAACTCGTATGGGAAGGATGGAGAAGACAGGACATGATTCGTTTCGGTACCTATACGCAAGCTTACACAGACCGTCCGCAACAGGAGGATGAAGCATCAGGCTACACCACGGTGTTTCCCATCCCTGCCAAGGTGTTGTCTTTGAATCCGCGATTATCCCAAAATCCCGGATATGAGACGAGGTGAATGACTCGAAAAAAACGATAGGTTAAAAAAAACAAATACAGAGAATTTTCTATTCGAATACCTACTATTAGTTACCAAATTAATGCTACATTTGCGGCAATTTGCAATATCGAGTTTACAAAATGGCCCAAATAATCATACATCGAGGTACCGTGAAAAGCGTGAGAGGAAAACACGTTAGTGTGCAAATAATCCAGGCTTCCGCGTGTTCATCCTGTGTGGCTAAAAAAATGTGCAATTCGTCGGAAAGCAAAGAGAAGTTGGTCGATATCGTCAGCCCCGAAGCATTTTCTTACCAGGTAGGAGAGGAAGTTCTCCTGACCGGAAGTGTGGAGATGGGACTGAAAGCCGTGTTTTGGGCATACGGTGCGCCGTTGTTGCTATTGATGGCTGTTTTGCTAGCCACCTTGCAAGTTACGGCCGATGAACCTTTGGCAGCTCTGGTAGCATTAGCCAGCCTGGTTGTCTATTATGTTGTGCTCTACCTCAATAAAAACAGGTTGACAAGAAAATTTTCATTTACCATTAAACACATAAAATAAATATTGTTATGAACGTGATTTTGATTGCAGTAATTATTTTGGGAGTCGTGGGGTTGGTGGCATCCATCATGCTCTATGCGGCATCCAAGAAGTTTGCTGTCGTAGAGGATGAACGCATTGGCCAAGTGGCCGAAGTCTTGCCGCAAGCCAATTGTGGCGGATGCGGTTATCCGGGATGTGCCGGTTTTGCCGCTGCTTGCGTGAAAGCGGCAGACGGTGGTTCGCTCGAAGGCAAGTTATGTCCCGTAGGCGGACAACCGGTTATGGAAAAAGTAGCCGGAATTTTGGGGCTTGCAGCTGCGGCCAGCACCCCGAAAGTGGCTGTTGTGCGTTGTAACGGGACTTGTGCCAATCGACCACGTGTGGTGGATTACGACGGGGTGCGCAGTTGCCGTGTGCAGCTGTTGGCGGGCACAGGAGAGACGGCATGCGCATTCGGTTGCTTGGGAGGTGGTGATTGTGTGGCGGCGTGCCAGTTTGGTGCATTGTCCATCAATCCGGAAACAGGATTGCCCGAGGTAGACGAAGAACGCTGTACGGCTTGTGGTGCCTGCGTCAAGACCTGTCCGCGAAGAGTCATCGAGCTCCGGCCGAAAGGACCGAAAAACCGCCGAATGGTCGTGATGTGCGTAAACCGCGACAAGGGTGCTGTGGCGAACAAGGTTTGCAAGGCTTCCTGTATCGGTTGCGGCAAGTGCGTGAAGACATGTCCGTTCGAGGCCATCACTCTCAACAACAATTTGGCCTATATCGACCCGGAAAAGTGCAAGTTGTGCAGAAAGTGTGAGGAAGCTTGCCCGAAAGGAGCCATCCATGCCATCAACTTCCCGCCGCGTAAGCCGAAAGTGGAGAAACCGGCCGCAACAGCAGCCCCGAAACTAACCGATCCGGCGGCACAACCGGTATCCGCTCCCGCAGCACAGCCTGTAACCACCGTTACATCGGAAGAAAAGAAAGAAGCATAATTCATAGGATTGTCAAATTAAAAAAGAATATCGTGAAAACGTTTAAGATAGGTGGAGTTCATCCATCTGAAAACAAACTTTCCGCCACTTCTCCCATCCGTCGGGCCGGATTGCCCAAACAAGCTGTCTTTTCGCTTTATCAGCATATTGGCGCACCGGCTAAACCGGTCGTAGCCAAAGGAGATGAAGTGAAAGTAGGCATGATGTTGGCCGAGGCAGACGGCTTTGTGTCGGTTCCCGTCCACTCCTCCGTGTCCGGAAAAGTGAGCAAGATAGATGCGATTGTCGATGCTAGCGGTTACCGCCGTCCGGCCATCTTTGTAGACGTGGAGGGAGATGAATGGGTCGAGACGATTGACCGGACCCCCGATTTGGTGACATTGGCTCAAAGGCCGGAGTTGACAGCCGAAGACATCGTGAACACGGTGAAAGCGGCCGGTATTGTCGGTATGGGTGGTGCCACATTCCCCTGCCATGTGAAACTGACTCCTCCCAAGGGGACAAAAGCCGAATGCGTCATCATCAACGCTGTGGAGTGCGAACCGTACCTGACAGCCGACCATCGGTTGCTGTTGGAAAAACCGGACGAAATCCTGGTAGGAGTGGATTTAATCATGAAGGCAGTGGGTGTGGACAAGGGTTATATCGGCATCGAGAACAACAAACCGGATGCCATCGCTCTCTTGACGGAGAAAGCGAAAGCTTATCCGCATATTGAGGTCGTGCCATTGCAAGTGAAATACCCTCAGGGAGGAGAGAAGCAGTTGATTGCCGCTGTTACCGGACGTGAAGTCCCGGCTCCTCCGGCATTGCCCATTAACGTAGGAGCAGTGGTACAAAATGTAGGTACGGTTTTTGCCATCTATGAAGCGGTAATGAAAAACAAACCCCTGTTTGAACGTGTCATCACCGTGACGGGTAAGGAAGTGCAAAACCCTTCTAACCTGTTGGCCCGTATCGGCACGCCGATGAACCAACTCATCGAGGAATGCGGCGGCTTGCCAGAAAACACAGGAAAAGTAATTGGCGGAGGCCCGATGATGGGAAAGGCGCTGATGAACCTCGACGTGCCGGTATGCAAAGGTTCTTCCGGCCTCCTGCTCATGAGTGAACGGGAATCCCGTCGCGCGGAACCGCAGCCCTGCATCCGTTGCGCCAAATGTGTCAGTGCCTGCCCGATGGGGCTCGAGCCCTATTTGTTGGCCACGGCTTCCGCGTTGCGCAACTGGGAGTTGGCGGAAGATAACGACATCACGTCATGCATCGAATGCGGTTCGTGCCAGTTTACCTGTCCTTCCACACGCCCGATGTTGGATAATATCCGTATGGGCAAGACTACTGTAATGGCCCTCATCCGGGCTCGTAATACAAAATAAAAGAGAAAGATTATGGCAAAGAAATTAATTGTATCGCTGTCGCCCCATGTGCATGGACGGGATAGTGTACAAAGAAATATGTATGGAGTGTGCATCGCACTCATACCGGCCCTGTTAACCTCGTTGTATTTCTTTGGGTTGGGAGCCGCTATCGTATTGGCTAC
>UMCF01040059.1_pt1 | contig 10206 bp, 10 predicted proteins | sample 1964131 | NCBI WGS metagenome assembly UMCF01 (sample SAMEA4835958, study PRJEB28245) | human gut metagenome | biome: gut microbiome; material: fecal sample | place: Denmark | collected 2008
TTAAAAGATCTTCACGCCGAACAGGCGTGAATCTTCAGTTTTTTCCGGTGCAGCCCACCCCTTTGGGGTTAAAAGGGGCGAGCAGCCCCTTTTTTCGTGGCTCCAGCGCGTCGAAATCGCTGGCACTTTTCTGGTTCTCTTTTGGTGTCAAAAGAGAACATCCCCGGGCAGCAGTGTTTTAGTTTTCCCTCTTTTTCAGCCATTCGCGCAGTTTCGACCCCCATTCGTGCAGAATTTCTTTTGTTTTTGCCCAGTTTATGGTATATTTATAGTAACGAGACCCCCGTATAAAAACCACACGAAAGGAGCGAACCCCTATGAAAGCCAAACGCATTGTAAGCATCCTGCTGACCGGCAGTATGCTGCTGTCCCTGCTGCCGGTGTCTGCCCTGGCAGCCGCCCCGGTGTTCGATGCACCCGCCCAGACCACGGCCAAAAAGGCTGCACCCCTTGTACAGGAGGCCGACGCCTCCCGCAGCACCGAGGAGGAAGCCGCCACCCGCAGCAGCCGTGATCTGGACGCAGAAAACGGCACCGCCGATAGCATTACCATCCAGCTGAACGCCGAAGGCAAGCCCGCAGACAGCGACGACCTTGAGCATTGGGTACATAGCGGTGTAACAAGCTATGACCTGAAATTGTATCAAGGCATCTTCACCCTGCAGCCCTCCTCGGAGGCCGGGGCGGAAAGCGCATTGCAGGACACTCTCTATATTTATAAAGATGCCGAATTTAACAGCGGCACCGTCGGCAGCACAACCTTCAACAACGGCACTATCTCCGGTGGCACCTTCCAAAAAGCGGTGCACAACGACGCCACCCCCAACAATCAGGGGTTCATCCTTGACGGCATCTTCAAAGAACAGGTGCACAACTGGGGCACCATCTCCGGTGGCATCTTCCAAGGGGAGGTGCACAACTGGGGCACCATCTCCGGCGGCACCTTTAAGGAATTCATCGCAATGATAGCTGATAAGATGCGGCTGGATAAACGGCAGCGGGTGGGGTAAGAGAGAAACGGTAAAGCGTCTGAAAATATTCCATAATATTCCAGCAATGGAAGCTATACCAACCAATATAGCGAAAAACGTTGTGGAAATATGGAACCAGACCAATAAACGACTTAAATCTAAGGCAATAAATCTCCTGTATTTATTGGGTTATAGTCCCGGCAAATACAGGAGGTTATTTTTTATGCTTATCCGGGATGTTGAGATGTTCATTGAACACTGTGAAAACAAAGGGCTTGCAGCAAAGACGATTGGAAGTTATGAACAAACGTTGCGCCTTTTGATGCTTTACCTTGATGAACAGGGCATCACACAGACAGAGAAAATCACACACACGGTCATTCAGAACTATGTTAAGCAGATAAAGGAGCGAGGCAAGTACACCGTCACAAGCAATCCGAACAGCGGGAACTATCAGGAGCGGCGGTTGGATTTCGGCAAGAAAGTGTCAGATGTGACAATCAACAACTATCTGCGGAACATGAGCGCCTTCTTCGGTTGGTGTGTGGAAGAAGATTTGATTCTCCGTTCGCCTGTCAAACGTGGCGATTATATCAAGGTAGAACGCCGCCCGCTTGAGTTCGTGTCGGATGAGGACTTCCGCAAGCTGCTGCGGAATATGAACACGGCCAGCTTCAGCGAATACCGGGATTCTATCATCATTCAGCTTTTGCTAGATACTGGCATGAGAGTCAACGAATGTCTGTTGATTCAAGTAACGGATGTGAATTTGCAAAAGCGGTACATCTATCTCCCGGCGGAGAACACCAAAGGCAAGAAAGGCCGCTATGTGTTCTTCTCTGACAAAATGGCAACGCAGCTGCAACGGTGGATAAAGTATAAGGACAGATACCGGGACAGTGACTTTCTGTTCTGTACAAACAAAGGTAAATTTCTTGAGGTGAATAATTTTGAAGCCAATGTTCGCAAGTATGCCCAGCGGATAGGACTAAAGGACATTCACCCGCATGTTTTCCGAAACAACTTTGCAAAGCGCTTTCTTATGAGCGGCGGCGACATCTACACCTTGAGCCGCTTGCTAGGGCACAGCAGCGTTACCGTAACAGAGCAGGCCTATTTGGATGTGAACCAAGACGACCTTGCAGAGATGTACCGCAAGCACAGCCCGCTTAGTAAGATAATTTAACAAGAAAAGCCACAGTTGGGATTTTTGTTCCCGTCTGTGGCCTTTTAGATATATGGATATTTCATTATTGAGATTAGCTGTTTTCCTCTTTCCTTTCAGCAATATATGCCACAAGGTCATACACCAGCCGCTTTTCCTGTTCATTCATACCGCGCAGCACTATCTGTTCTTGCGATTCAAGCCCTAAAATATCATCCGTAGTGGTGTGAAACAGTTGTGCAAGGGCTACCAGGTATTGCGCAGTCGGTGCAGAAAGCTCCATTTCCCAAGCATTGACACTGGCACGCGTAACGCCCAGCTTACGAGCAAGGCCAGCTTGGGAAAGCCCGGCATTCTCCCGAAGACGCTTGATGTTGTCAGAAATCATGTTGTTCACCTTCCTACATCTACTTTACTATACAGTCCTTGATATTAAATTATCCAATAATGCATAGTTTTGTTGACATTCAGTCAGTCAAAGCGTACAATGAACTTACGGATATTTACCTTTAAGGAAAGGAATCTTGACATGAAACGAAAAATTGCTCTCGCGGTCAGCTCAACACTCTTATGTGCAAGCATTCTTTCTGGATGTGCTTCGGCAACCCCTGTTGACAAATATCTTCGTTCCTTTGATAAGGGCGATAGTGAAGCGGCATCTCAAATTTACAGTGAAGAAATCAAAGACAGCACTGAAGACAAAGAAGCTCTACAGGCCAAGCTGAAGGAACGCATGGATTCTATTTATGAAGACTTCAAGGCTGGCAAAATCACATCTGATGAAGCAAAAGAGAAGCTAAAAAGCTATAAAGAGTACGACACCTCTTCTGTCTACGCATTTACGACCATCAATAAAGTGACTACACTTCAAAAATCCAAAGATGCCTATTCTGACGCAGAAAAAGCGGAAAATGACGGCAATTTAGCTGATGCCATTACGAATTATAAGAGCGTTATCGAGGATGACCCGAATCACGAAACCGCACAGGCAAAGGTTTTGCAGTTGAGCGAAACCTATACCGAAACGATGAAGGCACAGGCACAGCAGGAAGCGGATTCAAAAGATTATGACGGCGCGATTAGTACAATCAATACCTTGTCCGATGTTGTTGGTAATACAGACGAACTGAAAGTTCTGGCTCAGCAATACAGCGAACTCAAAAATTATCAATATATCAAGGTCGTTTGCACGGATAAGGGAGAACTCCCTGAAAATCTCGATAAATGGAGATTCAGCAGTTATGTCACATTTACTTTTGAATTAACAAATAACAGTGACAAACCCATAAAAGGTGTTCAAGGTGTTTTGCATGTAAAGGATTTGTTTGGCTCTAAAATTCTGGATGTTCGGTGTGACTTTACAGGTCATACAATCCAGCCAGGTGAAGTATATGTAAATGATGAATTATCTCTTGAAGTCAACGAATTCAAAGATGAGCACACAAAACTTTACAACGAAGATTATTCTGACTTGAATTTCGAATATGAACCCACTACTATTGTTTTCACAGATGGAACTAGTGTAACAATGCCTCTAAGTGAATAAAAAGGAGTTTTCAAAAATGAAAAAGAGATTAGTAGCCCTTATAACGATTTTGCTTTTAGTTGCATCGCTTTCACTATCGACTTTTGCAGCCGATGGATTTAACAAGGCTGTATTCAACAATGCGGCTGATGTTACAGTTAAAGCAGATGACATGACAGGAGATGCAATTTTTGCCACAACTTCTCTGCTTGGGGCCGATGGAGAAATTTCCGTCGGAGATGGCGAGACGGTCGCTGTATATGGAGCTATTTCAACCAATAGTAGCTTTGACCTTTTCAGAGTCGTGATTCAATATTATGCTGATGATTGGGCTTATATTGATGGCTTTATTGTAAAAATCGGGAATAAGAGTTATGTGTTCTCCGATGTTGAGTCTAATGGAGAAGTTGCCTCAGATGGAACGATTAGAGAATCAACTGGCATTACAGTAGACAGCAGCACAGTACCGCTTATGAGAGAATTGATTGAGCATCGAAATGAAGAAATTAAAGTTCGACTCTGTGGCGATGAAAAGAACATAGAATTTGTTCTGACGGATGCGATGAAGGATTCTATTATTAATCTGTACAATCTTTTTGTTGCTGCTGGTGGAACGCGTTCTAGCAATATGAAATACTTGGATACTGTACGCGAAGGAAAAATGGAAGTAAGAAAAATTAACTGATACAAAGAACCACAAAATGGGGCTGTTGTACATATAAGTTGTACAACGGCTCTTTTCATTTTGAATTTAACTATCAAATCTGATTTTTGGCTAATCACTCCCCTTCAACTATTGAATTATAGCGTTAGATTTGATATAATCAAACTGTAAAAATTGTGGTTCGTCAGATTCAGTTGATAGATACAGAGGTAAAGGCTATGACATACGGTTATTGCAGAATCAGTACCAAACAGCAAAGCATTGAACGGCAAATCAGGAACATCAAGGCGGCATATCCTGATGCTGAGATTATAGAGGAGGCCTTTACCGGGACGAAGATTGAACGCCCGGCCTTTGATGATATGATTAACTCCGCCAAAGAGCTGAAGGAAAGCGGCGAGGATGTGACCATTGTCTTTGACAGCGTTAGCCGTATGAGCCGCAACGCGGAAGATGGATATAATCTGTACCAAGACCTTTACAATAGAGGTATCAATTTAGTTTTCTTGAAAGAGCGCCACATTGACACAGATACTTATAAAGGAGCTATGCGCAATCAGCTTGCAATGACCGGTGAAGATACAGACCTTATCTTTCAGGGCATCAATGCTTATCTGCTGAGATTGGCAGCAAAGCAAATCAAACTTGCCTTTGAACAGGCGCAGAAAGAAGTAGATGACCTTCACCAGCGCACAAAAGAGGGCATACAGACGGCTAAATTGAACGGAAAGCAGATAGGACAGAAGCAAGGAGCAAAGCTCACAACGCAAAAATCTGTTACCGCTAAAAAGTTCATCCTCAAGAACAGTAGGACATTTAACGGAAGTCTGGATGATAAAGAGTGCATCGGGTATTTGAAGATTGCGCCGAATACATTCTATAAATATAAGAAAGAACTTAGAGCAGAACAGCAGTAACCAGAAAAGGACGCTTCCTCACATCGGGAAGCGTCCTTTTCTTTTGGCTAAATTTAACAGCAAATTAAGGAGCGAGTATTGCCCCGTGTCCGCAGACAGACACAATCAGATTGTTCTAGTTGGGATGTATGCCCGCTCCAAATCCTGTGATGTGGTTTTCGCAGCTTAGATGAAAGGGTGTCCACAGTGTAGACTCCCTTTCCAAAATTGGAAAGGGCCAACATTTGCGTAATACCCTTTTAAATTTAAGAAGGAATCTGCCATTTACAAATATTGGAAGCCGATTTTCTGGATTGCTCGTGCAGTCCATCAACGCACAGAGTAGGAAAAAGAGGAGTCCACGCCTTTGTAAGGTGCCGCTCTACCAGATGAGCTGCCGCCGCATATTAGTGAATACGCCAGAGAATCGCACATAAAAAGGTGCACCCAGTAGCCGAGAACTTGTTGTGACTTTCGACAAACTTATGCGTGAAGTATCATCGTCAAATGTGCAGCAATACTATCAATTATTCATTTTAAGAAGAAAATGGGCCAATTATTTCTTAAGAAAGCACCAAAAGCGATAACTATTTCAATATAAACAGCGTAGGAACGAAAAATATTTGACAAATTCAACAAGTAGTGCTACAATTCTTGACACACAGCGGACGAAGAAGTTTCTGTCCGAGCAGATGGCTTATTCTGTCCACTTGTCAATTTAAGAAAGAAGGGTTAGTTATAAGCAGTAAAATCAACATCGTTGATAGCATTATGGGAAGTTACAAGACCAGTGCAGCCATCAACTATATCAATCAGCATCCAGACCATCATTATCTTTATGTCAGTCCCTTACTCAGCGAATGTAGCCGTATTCAAGAAGATTGTCCTTCATTGGATTTCAAGCAGCCAGATGATACCGGCGCAATCCAGTCAAAGAGCGGTGACCTTCTCCGTCTGCTTAGAGAAGGATTCAATGTTGCTATCTCTCACGAACTGTTTAAACTGTTGCGAGAAGATGCCATGGATTACATTCGGGACTACTGTTTGATTCTTGATGAAGAACTCTCCACTATTGAACCCCACAAAATCACCTGTGATGACCTTAAAATCATGCAAGAACAAGAATTGCTCCAAATTGACCCGGATACAAAACAACTGGTCTGGATGGATGATTCTTATAAGGGTGAATACAAGCGTCACATGGAAGCAGTAAAGCGTCAAGACCTCTTTGAACTCGCACCCAATCAAGTTTTTTGGATGTTCAATGCAGATGTTTTTAAGGCTTTTGACCGAGTATTTATTCTTACATATCTTTTTGACGGCTGTATTTTAGCATCTTATCTGAATATCAATCATATCAAATATGGCTATTATCATGTTGAACAGACTGATACAGGACACCAATTTAAAGAAGGCTTTCGCCAAACCACACCTGAACAGAAGCAAAAAATCAAATCTCTGCTAAATATTTACGAAGGCCCTCTTAACACAAATTATTTAAGCAAGAAAGAACTCAATAGCACTGCTAAAGCTGATTCTGCTCTATCTAAAAATTGGTTTGATACCAAGAAAAGTAAAATTGCTAAAGCGCCCATTGAACAGCTAAAAAATAATGCTGTCAATTATATTTCTCATATTCGTAAAGCTTATAAAAATGAATGTCTTTGGTCTACTTTTAAGCAGTATGCCAACAAATTTGATTGTCCCAGATTAAAGTATCGTTGTGCAAAGCGTGATAGTAAAAAAGGAAACGGCTGTTTAGATTGTAAGAGCCGTGATTCCTGTAGAGTCAATTTTCTTGCCTGTAATTGCCGGGCAACTAACAAATTTAAAGATAAAATAGTTCTTATCTATCTGTTAAATATTTATCCATCTCCCGTTATCTCTGATTATTTAGCAATCAACGGTTATCCACTTGACGCTGATACATACGCTCTTGCCCAACTTCTGCAATGGATTTGGCGCAGCGCAATCAGAGAAGATAAGCCAGTACATTTATATCTTCCTTCTTCAAGGCTTAGAAAATTGCTATATCAATATCTTGATGATAAAGATTAATGCTGTCAGATTTTTTCTGCCAAGCATTATCAAAAAGCCCAATAAACGCACCGTTTTTTGATTCGTTTTCTTATAAAGGAAGAAATAATTTAGCATAAACAGTCAAAAATAATACTTAAATTCACATGATAGTTCTTATAATCCACTCGACACTACTATTTTTACTTATCGACAGGAGGAAAAGCCTTATTGAAAAAGGATATTACGTCTAATAGGTCTAAGCATTGGTTGGAATGGAACGATTATAACCAGCCAAAGGTCAAAAATTATCTGTTAAATTTAAAAGATAAATACAATTTTACAGAGTTTTATTTTTCAGATTTGCTTCTTAGCATTGATTATAACGGAGCTGTTTTGTATGTATATAATACGTTTTCACTCCGTCATACACGTTATTATAAACAAAGTGCTTGGGTTGATGCTTTTAATGCTATTGCATCCAATCTCTGTTAAATTCAGATAATAATATCATTCCCGATAGGTTTTGATATTTATTTATAGTCCGAATATTCATCACAAAATAATATTTTTATGGAGGAATACACTTTGATATTTTATAGAACTTAGGCCAGCCAACAGGCTGGTATTCGACAAGAAAAGATATAATATACCGTAACAAAAGAAAATTTAAAAGAAAGAATAAACGGTGAAAAGAAATGAAAAAGATTAAAAACATTAATAACATGAAGGAGATTTTAAGATATGAATATAATCAACATGGATGGAAAACTTTCTGGGCTAGATATTGACCTAAGCAATGAGTATTCAAATTTGCCTAAAGCAAAATATGTTAGCAATCAAAACATTCTAAATGGGATAAAGCATTATACCATCACAGATACATGGAATGATGAAGTGCTAAAACCAGATAGTGATTATAATATCAGCTTTATTGGCTTGGATGGAAACTTGGTAAAAATTTCAATGAAAGAAATTGTTCAGAACATCTATGATTCCGAATATTGTATTGATGAAATTGAAGATGAACCGGGTGAGTTTTGGTTCTTTATTGATTTATTTGAAATTAGCAGCAATCGAGACCACCCCATTCACAGCCCTAGAGAACAGTTCCTTGCTAGCTGCTATGGCAGAGTTAAGTCATATGAAAAATATAAGGCTTTCATTATGGAACCTTATCCAAAATCTTCAAGTCACCCGGCAACAGACTATCAGTTTGTATACTTTACTAATTATGATAATCTTAAAGTCTATATTCACAGATTGGTGGCTCAATACATCAACGCTTTGCTTGTCGGCATGACTCCGGCTGAATTTAACGCTCCCGGAATTCAAGTTCACCACATGGAAGATAAAACACATAACGAATGTTTTAATTTAATGATTTGCCGTAACAGTGACACGCACCGTCAAATCGAAGCAGATAAAAGAACCCGTGAAAGAGCGCGTGAGAAATACTTGGAATCACTGAGTCTAAGTAAGTCTTAAAGACAATTATATATCGTTTGCCTGTCAGACCGCGATTAAACGCAGCTGGCAGGCTTTTCTTGTTCAATGGATTCATTCTTGTTAAATTGAAGATAATGCCCCAGCGGGGCTGTGCATTTGAATTTAAGCGACTATAACAAGACTCCGCCGGGGAGAACTGCTCCAATACAATATGTAAAGAACATTGCTTTTGTGGCCGAAATGCGGTATACTTGTAGCACAATAAATTGTTCGAGATTATACCAACAAATAATCAGATTTTGACTTAGATTTATTGCCTACTCTGATACCGTTCCTGCCCACATCAAGGGCTACCAGTTCCTGCGGGATGCCATCCTGCTCACCATGAACGAGCCGGAGTATATCAACGCTGTGACCAAGCGCCTGTACCCGGAGATCGCCAAGAAAAACGGCACCACCGCCAGCCGGGTGGAGCGCGCCATCCGCCACGCCATCGAGGTGGCATGGGACCGGGGCGACGTGGACACCCTCAACAGCTACTTCGGCTATACCATCCATAACCTGCGCGGCAAACCCACCAACAGCGAAGCTGTTGAGGTATACGCCGACTCCAAGCCGGCTGGGATCGAGGGCGGGACCTTTGAAAAGGGTATGAAGCTCGAGAATTTTGGCTCTTCCATCACCATCAAAGACGGCCTGTTTGACGGCGAGGTTTCTGCCGCAGAAGGTTACTCCGGCATGCTTAGCATCAACGGCGGCTACTTTGTGAACAAACCCTCTCTGCCGGTAGGCAGCGACACCCGCTTTACCACGGTGAGCGATCAGGATGGCAGAGCCTTCCAAGTGCCTGTAAACAAAGGCTGGTCTGAAGGCTACGAAACGCTTTATGTGCCCAGCGGATCACCTGCGCAGCCCAACACCATTACCGTAAAGACCGCTGCCCCACTGACCGACTGCCTTGCAGGCGACGTATCCATTATGGGAACCGATAAAGTACAGCTAAATAATGACGGCAGTTACACCATTGAGGTATACCAGCCGACGTCCATCGTGCTGGTGACCGCGGAGCCCGCGCCGGGCGAACCCGGCGGCGAGCTTGACCCGGAGTTCTCCTCCGGCGCAGCCGCGCTCGGCATCGTGCTGGGCACTGCAGGTCTGGGTTATGTCACCTATGTCTGCGGTTCTTCCCTGTACCTGCACTATGTTTTGCCGGACGGCTTTATCCCCTCCACCCGGCAGGAGCTGGCCACCGTCCTGTGGACGACTGCCGGTAAGCCCGACCCCGTAAGCACCGCCCTGTATACCGATATCCCCGCTGACGCTATCGAGCAGCAGAAAGCCGCCCGCTGGTGCGCAGAGCAGGGTCTGCTCTCCGACCACGGCGAAACCTTTGGCCCGGACACCAAGGTGACCAATGCACGCATCATCCGCGCATGGAACAGCCTGAAAAAAGTGCCCGTGACCATCAAATAATCATCCTCACATTCATCCTTTCATGTACACCGCCGCCCGGCTTGCTT
>UMCF01106323.1_pt1 | contig 10129 bp, 10 predicted proteins | sample 1964131 | NCBI WGS metagenome assembly UMCF01 (sample SAMEA4835958, study PRJEB28245) | human gut metagenome | biome: gut microbiome; material: fecal sample | place: Denmark | collected 2008
TCAGTTTTTTGAGTTTACACAAAACGTGAAACGGTCTCAACAAGTAGCACTAGAATGGCTAAGGAATCCGTGTTATATTTATTGTATTCTCTAATTCCCTTAATATTTTCACTTATTTTTGCATAGTAAGATTCGTATTTTGTTACAGCCATTTTTCTCCTCCTTATGTTGTCATATACTTTATTATATGTGATCCATCATTCGTCTTCGAACTTACACAACCCCACCTTATAACATTTAATCTACTACATTTCAATTAAAACGAAATCTCTGCACGCTATTCTCTACATACCACCTTTGTCATGAATATATTTTCCCGCCACCATGCAGCATTGTTCAAACGCTAATTGTTGATACTGCGGGTCAACTTCATCCATGCTTCGCAGAAATTCCTCAAGTTTTCTTGCACAATCACCTGTCTTTTTGAGTTGTAAATTGTGATATTGCTCTGCTTGCTCCCGTTGATTTTGCGTTTGTAACTGCATTCTAACCGCATTTTGATCAATAATGTTACAAATAGGATTTTGATACATCATACTTTCCCCTCCCATTCTAATTTGTATTATTCATTATCTTACACATTCTTACATATAACAACATATTTTTCTCGACGATATTCGACACTTTAATGCGTCAAAACGCCTCCTCAATGCTTCTCCAGCTATCGTCACTCATATCGTCCACATCCCGGTTCTGCACTACCTTGTACCGGCTTGTGACCACACTGAGGATACTTCCATCCTGCTGACGGACATTTGCAAAGTATCCCGGCACCTTGACACCATCCTGTGTAAAGACCGGTCTCTGTACCACGTCCCAGTCCAGTCCCGCAGCGATCAACGCCTCTCTGGAATCCGGTGCCTCCTCCACCTGTGTCCCAAGACCATGCCACGGTCTTTCCCTCCCTGTAAACATCATGCTTTCTACTTCTGCTGACATAATTGTCACTCTCCTTTCCGCTCTTGTGAGCATAAAAATAAGGACAGACCACGATGATCTATCCTTGAAATTTTGTGTGTTACGGACGCAAACCGTTGCTGGGCGTCCCCTATCACATTTATAATATATGACTATAACTTTCGACTTTTCAATCAATTTATATGCAGAAAATCCGTAGAATCACTAATATATATGCCGTTCTGCGAACAGCAACCATTCTGATCATGGTAGCTGTTTTCCTATTCAAATATTATTTATCTCCCCGATCAACACCTTTTTCCCTTCAAACGCAAAGCCGTAATGACAGATCCGGTCTGCAGAAATGCCCTGTGCCAGCAACTCGGCATCATAGTTTTTCTCCTTGATCTGATCCAATGCAGACTGTACGGTGTCCTGCAGGGATGACTCTTCGTCCGGTTCATGCACCTTAAATTCAATCACGATTGCTTTATCCTGCTGATTTAACGGCATAAGCATGACATCGTATCGTCCGTATCCGCTTTCGCGGTTCGAACGAATCTGATATCTTTCCCGCAGATCCGCAAGCAGTCCTAAAACAAATCCATGATAAAACCGCTCCGGCTGAGTTTTCCCGGAAGGTCTTCTCCCGGTATCAAAGCTGCTAAATGTCGTAAGTGCCACATCATTCATATAAATATTCATTTCCTTTAGACTGCCCTTTAACATAGCTTTTACAAAATCATTATAATTGGCATCCTGATTCTTAAACCACCCTGCAAACATATTTTCAAACATGCTTTCTGTTTCCAGATTGGTAATCGTGAGATGGTACCACGGTTTATTTAACATTCCACGATACTCCACCTGATCGGCTTTTAAATATCCACTTGCAAGCAGAAGACTCCAGATTGCATTTTCATCCTGATCAAGCTGATTATAAACAATCTGCTCGTCAAAATTCACCACGATCTCCTGTCCTTTCAGCAGATCCTCCATCTTCTCCTTCACATCCACAGATGCCGTCCGGATCAGCCGGCTCACAAGTCCGTTAGAACTGGTCGCAGCCCAGTAAGCACGCAGCTTTTTCTCTTTCAGATAATTGGTAATAGACCACGGATTATAAATATCCCGATACTCTCCGAAAGTAAAACCATCATACCACTGCTTTACCTCATCCTTTTTGTCAGACATCTCATATTCATCCAATGCCGCAAAGACTTCCTCCTCTGTAAAACCGAAACAGTCTGCATACAGATCCGAGGTCGTTGTTACAACACGCAGGTTATTCAGATCTGAAAAAATAGACTCCTTAGACACTCTGGTAATGCCTGTCATAATGGCACGCTCCAGATAAGGATTCGTCTTAAATGTTGCATTAAACAGACTTCTCACAAAACTCGTAAATTCATCCCAGTATCCCTGAATGTAAGCTTCCTGCATCGGAGTATCATATTCATCCAAAAATATAATTACCTTTTTACCATAGTATTTTTCCATCCACTCTGCCAGATTTCTCAACGAATCCTGTGCCGTTACATCATCCATACTGACTACAACATTATCATAGCGCTCCCGTTCCCTATTATCAAAAATATCCGTATCAATCAGGTATTTGTTTTCTCTGTAAACTCTTGCTATTTCCCCTTTAACCTGTGCCTTGGCCTCTTCCAGATTCCCTGCTTTCACCGAAGCAAAGCTCAGAAAGAGCACCGGATATGTTCCCTGCAGCTGTCGATATTTCTCTTCCTTCCAGATAGACAGTCCGGCAAACAGATCTGCCCGGTTGGCATATTTATTCGAGAAGAAACACTCCAGCATGCTCATATTTAAGGTCTTACCAAAGCGGCGGGGACGGGTGATCAATGTTACCATGTCCTGGGATTCCCACCATTCTTTAATAAAATGGGTTTTATCGACAAAATAGCAGTTTCTTTCTCTCAGGTCTGAAAATCCCTGTATTCCTATACTGATTGTTTTTTTCATACACTCACCTGCTCTCTATACATTATCCTAAATTTACGCACGTTTTCTCTTGCGTCTATTATAGCGGTATTCCATATAGGATACAAGTCAAATCAAAAAATTAAAAACATCTTTCAGCTCACCATTCTTTTCTTGTTTTTGTGATCATTTTGCAAAAGCAATACCATTTTAAGACTTTTCATTCAAAATCTAATGCTTCTTTCATGGATTCTGAATACGACTTTTTTTATATAATTATTCATAACTGTTAACCTAGCACAAAAGGAGGATTTTATGTATTTATCACAAACGATTGGAACAAACATTATCGACGATCTCGCATCCGGCGCTGAATTTATTTTCGTAGATGCCCCAACTGGCATTGGAAAAACGCAGCTCATCTTGCGCACAGTTTTACCATATATCCAGAAAATGGGCGGACAAATTTTATACCTCGTTTCACGTACTATTCTGGAATCGCAACTCAGAGAGGAGATTCTGGATGCCGCCCTTAGCGATTATTCCCGTTCAGATGAAACTTTAGACTCCATAACCGTTTGGACATATCATCGTCTGGCAAAATTATGCGTCCACCAGCTCCTACCACATTTTGATGTGATTGTCTGCAATGAGGCGCATTTTTTTCTGACAGATTCCACATATGCAATTGATGAAGTTGCACTTTCCTACGATTGGATCACACAACAAAAATGTCCGAAAATATTATTGAGTGCAACGATTGATTCAATTTTTCATTATATGAAAGATCACTTGGAACTATCCGTCGACAGGGTCATTCATCCTAATCGCATGCAGATTAATATATCCGGTTCCAAATCAGCGATACGTTATCATGCAGAACCTGATTATTCCTCTCTGTGCGTCAAATACGTCACAAAGAATGCTGAAATTGTAACTTTATGTGAGAAAAACAAGCTTGAGGAGCAAGCAAAAACGATTCGAACGATATCCGAAAAAAAACGTTTCGATTCTGACGTCTTGATTGCCACTGCAGTTTTGGATGTAGGTGTGTCCATTAAAGATCCCGATGTCAATCAAATCTTCATCAGATCTTATAACTCCGAGGAATTTTTACAAATGCTCGGACGGCTTCGGGTACCGACTGATGCGAAGTATGAAGGCATTACACTTTTCATACATAAAATCCGCAAACAAGATGTCGATCGTCGTCTGGGTCAAGAACGGACATACCTGCAAATTTTAGAAAAAGCTCGTCATTCTCAAAATTTAGATCACGATATTGCGAGCAACGAAATCATGTTCGCCGATAATTGTAATCCGGGAATCTATAACGCTTCCCATCTACGTCGTATGCTTCTAAGTCCGCTTGCACTCCATCGGCATCGTGAGCTTTTCAAAAGGTATAAGGGCATTAGCAACGCAATGTCAGACAATCCTGACGCCTTCTTGCTTTTGCAACTGCGCTGGCTTGGTCTTGAGGAGGATTATGACGTTGTAAATTACGTTGCTAATGACGTTCGGGAAGAAATCCGTAAGGAAGTATTTCTCAACAGAGAAATGAGCGAAGCAAAAAAATAAACCACCTGCTGTGCGGGTGGTTAGAATAGCTTAAGTGATGTGCAATGACAAACTCCTTTGTTATGATAATGAGGATGATAACTTTCCTGCCATAATAACGTTCCATCCAGACAGACAAAGCCTTCAGTGCATTCTGTGCCATTGTATCATCCATCTGGATCGTGGTACTATTGTATATTTTTCTTTCATTATCACTTAATACATTACTCTCTAACAAATATCTGTTTTCTTCATACAGCCTTGCAATCTCCTGCTTGATCTGGGTTTTGGCATCCTTCAGATTGCCGGCTTTCACAGCAGCAAAACTCAAAAAGATCACCGGATATGTTCCCTACAGTTTCCGATACTCCTCGTCCTGCCAGATAGAAAGTCCTTCAAACAGATCTGCCCGGTTCGCATATTTATTAGAAAAGAAGCAGTCCAGCATACTCATATTCAACGTCTTACCAAAACGCCTCGGACATGTGATCAATGTTACAACATCCCGGTTTTCCCACCATTCCTTTATAAAATTTGTCTTATCTACAAAAAACAATCTTGCTCTCTCAAAGCAGAAAATCCCAGTATTCCCATACTGATTGTCTTTCTCATACGATCACCTGCTTTCATTTTAGGACTGTGCAACCACCATACACTTTTGCTTTCATTATAACGATATTTTCTTCAGGTTACAAGCCAAACCATAACACAAGCCGTCACATATCCTCTTTTTTCACCCGGGAAAAATACGCAATATCGTGATACACCCGGAAGCGTCCCTTTTCATTCAGGATCTCATGACGCATGCCCGGATACAGACGGAAAGAAACCCGATCATAGCCACGCCTCTTCAAATGCCGTACTGCCTGCAAAAGTTTTTTGCGGCCTCCGAGACATGGATCATCCTCTCCCGATACAAAAAGGATCGGCAGATTTGGATTTCGTACCTCCCATCCCTTTCTATCATAGGTGCTCCGCATCAGCCATAACAGGGATTCGTACCCATTCAGCGTAAAGGTAAAGTTGCAAAGGGGATCTTTATTGTACTTCTCCACCACCGTGTGATCGGAACAGATCCAGGCGTGGATCAGCTTTTCTGCCCGGAACGGACGATCAAACATATTGGCAAAGATCCCGTCTGCCAATATACTCCTGCTGTGGGGATCCTTCATTTTCTGAAGCATCTGTATCAATGCAGAACCAAGAGGTGCCATTGGATTTTTGCCCGGACAGCCACAAACGATCAGCCCATCTAACTCCCGGTCATACTTTTTCAGATAACAGCGTACCGCCAGTGATCCCATGCTGTGTCCCATCATAAAATAAGGCAGACCCGGGTATTGCTTCTTGATGATCCGCGTGATCTGGTGCAGATCTCTTACCAGAAATCTGCCTCCGTCCTTGCCAAAATATCCAAGCCCTGCCGGAATATCCTGCTTCTTTCCTAATACTTTATCCGCATCGGCCGAAACTGCTTCCCTGCGGCTCGCACCATGCCCCCGGTGATCATGGATCACACAAAGATATCCTCTCTCTGCCATATATCTCATAAACGGCAGGTATCTCTCCTTATGCTCACACATGCCATGGGCTATCTGCAATACAGCTCTGGGACGGGATGGAATCACCATCATTCCCTCTAACGGCATCCCATCCTGTGCCGAGGCGATTACAAAATATTTGCGACGAATCCCCCCCGGCCGCTCTGTTTTATCTGCACGATACCGGCTTTCAGAAACTGTCATGCTCTGTCGTCTTCTCTTTGCTGCTGTCCATTTTTTCGTACATCTTTTTTGATTCATATGCATCCACTCCTCTATGAATGTATCAATCGCCATGCCTTTCACTCACATTTTCCGGCAATATCCTTTGATCTGCATTTCAACGCTGCGATCTCCTCCTGCGTGAGCCTGCGGTATTCGCCCGTTGCCAGACCCGGATCAAGCACAATCCCTCCCATGCTCAGACGTTTCAGATAAAGCACCGGATGGCCCACGGCTGCCAGCATTCTTTTAACCTGGTGAAATTTTCCTTCACAGATGGAAAGCTCCAGACAAGACTCTTCCTCTCCCGGATAGCCTGGATCCTCCGGGACCATATCAAGCTCCTTTTTATCCAGACAGCGCACCTTTGCCGGCCGCGTCAGCTTGTCCTCTCCGATATCCACGCCCTTTTCCAGGCATTCCACCTCATTATCCCCTAATGTACCCATAACACGGACAAAATATGTCTTCCACACATGCTTTCCCGGTGCCAGCAGCTCATGGGATAATGCTCCGTCATTAGTGATCAAAAGCAGTCCTTCCGTATCCTTGTCCAGTCTGCCGACCGGAAAGATATCCTTTTTGCTGCTGTCTGTGATCAGGGACAGTACCGTCCGGCAGGTGTTGTCCTTTGTGGCCGATACAACGCCCTGTGGTTTATTCAACATATAATATACATATTTTTCATAAGAGACCTTCTCTCCGTCCAACTCCACATTGTCCTCTTCTGTCACCTTCTGCTCCGGTCCCGATGCCGGAGCTCCATTGACAAAAACACGGCCTGATTTGATGAATCTCTTCACCTCAGACCGTGTTCCCATGGACATCTGTGCCAAATATTTATCTAACCGCACAATGTTTCCTCTCTTAATACTATATTAATTCGTTGTACATATCTTCATACTTCCTGGCAGAATGATTCCAAGAGAAATCCATTGCCATGCCACGGTCAATGATCTTGTTCCACTCTCTCTTGCGATTATAATATACATCCTTTGCATAACGGATAGTCGCCAGCATCTCATGTGCATTGTAATTTGCAAAAGAGAATCCTGTTCCTTTTCCCTCATACTCATTGTATGGCTCTACCGTATCCTTCAAACCGCCGGTCTCGCGGACAATCGGCACCGTACCATAACGAAGACTCATCAACTGACTCAATCCACACGGCTCAAACAGAGATGGCATCAGAAATGCATCACACGCCGCATAAATCTTGTGGGAACGCTCATTGGAGTAGAAAATATTCGCAGAAACTCTTCCATGATATTTCCACTCGAAGTGACGGAACAGATTTTCATAACGCTCCTCACCGGTACCGAGAACTACAAGCTGTGTATCCTCGGCACAGATCTCCTCGATCACATAATCGATCAGGTCAAAGCCCTTCTGATCTGTCAGTCTGGAAACAATACCGATCATAAATGTCTTGTCATTCTGATCCAGTCCCAGCTCCTTCTGGAGACCTCTCTTATTCTTGATCTTCTCCTTACGGAATGTCTTTGCATTGTAATTTGCGTAGATCAGAGGATCTGTCTCCGGATTGTACTCATCATAATCAAGACCGTTTACAATACCACGCAGGCAGTTGCTGCGGGCACGCATCAGACCGTCCAGATGCTCGCCGTAAAATGGCATCTTGATCTCCTCTGCATAAGAATCACTGACTGTCGTTACCATGTCAGCATATACGATACCACCTTTGAGATAATTGGCATCTCCATATGCCTCCAGCTTATCACTGGTGAAATAGTACTCATTCAGTCCAGTGATGTCGATCACCTTCTGCTTATCCCAGATACCCTGGAACTTCAGATTATGTATGGTCATAATAGTCTTGATACCATGGTAGAATGAATTATCGTTAAAACTATCCTTGATATATACCGGGATCAGACCTGTCTGCCAGTCATGACAGTGAATGATATCCGGTCTGAAATCCAAAGAAGGCATTGCTGACAATGCTGCCTTACAGAAAAATGCAAACTTCTCAATATCCTCATAAATATTGCCATATGGGTGGAAACCTGCAAAATAGAACTCATTGTCAATAAAATAGAAATGAACTCCCTCATACTCCATCTCTAAAATACCAACATACTGGCTTCTCCAGGCCAGATCCATATAAAAATGCGTCTTGTACTGCATTTTGTCCTTCCACTCCTGTGGAATACATGCGTACTTCGGAATCATAACACGCACATCATACTCTTTCTTGTTAAAGTACTTTGGCAGCGACCCCACAACGTCTGCCAGTCCTCCGGTTTTCACAAAAGGAACACACTCGGAAGCCACGAATAATATGTTTTTCATATACACCCTCCATTCAGTTTGTAAACTCCAATGTATGCCACGGATCTTTCTCTGTGTCCGCGCATCATAATGTATTAATTATACCTTATTTCGCAGCTTGTGAAAAGTGTTTTTTATGAAAAGTTGCGTATTTTGCGTCCGGTATATAAGAATCCCTCTCAGGCACGAAGCTTATATTCTAACCGGATCTTATCTGCGATCAGCGCAATAAACTCCGAGTTGGTTGGCTTTCCTTTACCGGAATTGACCGTATAGCCAAATAACTCCTCAATGGTCTCCATTCTGCCACGGCTCCACGCAACCTCGATCGCATGCCGGATCGCGCGTTCCACCCGGCTGGAGGTGGTTTTATAATTCCGTGCGATCGTAGGATACAGCACCTTTGTGATGGCTCCCAGCATTTCATTATCATTGACGGACATAATAATTGCATCCCGAAGATACTGATATCCTTTAATGTGTGCCGGAACACCAATCTCGTGGATCACGTCCGTAACATCCGACTCCAGTGTATCCGCCATGCGTCTGTGTTTATTCTCAAAAACCGTATTGATGACCCGCTGTTCCCCGTCCGCCATGTTTTTTTCATTTTGTCCCACTGCACGCACTCTCGATACCACTACCCGCGTATCAAAAGGCTTGAGAATATAATAGGCCGCTCCCAGCCGAAACGCATTTTCCGTCACCCGCTCCTGGCTCACTGCTGATACCACTACAAATTCCGGCGACATAGTAGGAGCTCCCTTTTTCATCCGCTCCATCACTCCCAGACCGTCCACCTTAGGCATGATCAGATCCAGCAGCACCACATCCGGTCTCAGTGTCGATATCTTATGAAGTGCCTCCTCTCCATCCGAAGCCGTTCCCACTACCTCCATATCACTTTCCCGCTCCAGTGCCTCCTTCAGTATCGTCACGATCCGCTTGTTATCATCTACAACTAAAACCTTGATTGCTTCCATATCCTTTCCCCTTTTCCTTGTGCTGTCCCATTTCCGGTACAACGCATCTTCAACACATTTTCCGTGATCTGACCTGTTTCCATTTCCGCTGTTTTCGGTCTCCTTTCCCACTATTTTAGGTCATTGCAAAGAGTATCCGCAAGCTAAACGCAACTGCATATTTCGACGAAAAAACGGCGGAAATACAAATTTCCGCCGTTTTCTTCTCCAATCCTGCGCCCACTCTTTGCCGGACCGTTTTGATCCATTCCCGTTCACAGATCGATCCGGTATTTATTTAAAGAAGCCTTCCATCCGTAGAGATCACCTTTACCTGCCATGGAATCATCTTGCCGCTGTTTTGCAATGCCGTCTTTACTGCATGCTCCAAGCCGCCACAGCATGGAACCTCCATCCGTACGATCAGTACATTTTGGATATCGTTTTGACGAAGGATCTCCGTGAGCTTTTCGCTGTAATCCACATCATCTAACTTCGGACATCCCACCAGAGTCACTCTTCCCCGGATAAAATCCTGATGGAAAGACGCATAGGCATATGCCGTACAGTCGGCTGCGATCAGAAGATCTGCCCCCTGAAAATAAGGTGCATTGACCGGAGCCAGCTTGATCTGAACCGGCCACTGGCGAAGCTCGCTGACTGCCTGCCCACTGCCCTCTGTCACTGCTGCAGGAGCAGCCGGACGCTGAA
>UMCF01054511.1_pt1 | contig 10126 bp, 7 predicted proteins | sample 1964131 | NCBI WGS metagenome assembly UMCF01 (sample SAMEA4835958, study PRJEB28245) | human gut metagenome | biome: gut microbiome; material: fecal sample | place: Denmark | collected 2008
CCAGCCGCTGACCGAAACGGAGCTGAACTTTACCTACTATCTTATCAATTTTCTGGCGACAATTCTGATTTATCACGAATTCTTAGGGCGCAGCGCCCGGCAGGCGACCCAGCACATAGCGTACTTCTGTCAGGCGGTCGTTCTGGGGCTTGCTGCCTACTACGCCTGCAATTTCCTGACCCTGCGGCTGATAAGGCTGCTGGTTCCCGGCTTTACCAACTACAATGACGCCGTTATCTCCGCCATGAGCCGGAGCGGACGCTATCTTATGGTTGTCAGTACCGTGATTCTGGTTCCGCCTGCCGAGGAATGCGTCTTCCGGGGGCTGATCTTCCGCAATCTCTACGGAAAATCCCGGTGGGTAGCCTACGTTGTCTCTATTCTCGCCTTTGCCGCCATCCATGTTCTGGGCTTCATCGGAAAATACTCCGCGCTGGAGCTGGTCATGGCGGTGCTGCAATACCTCCCGGCGGGACTTTCCCTCGCCTGGGCGTATACCAAAAGCGACACCATTTTCGCGCCGATTATCATCCATGCCTGTATCAATCTGGTCGCCATCGGCGGCCTGAGGTGAATCCATTATGCCGAAAATTATCCAATTATCCCCCCATATTGCCAATCTGATCGCCGCCGGTGAGGTGGTGGAGCGCCCCGCCTCCGTGGTCAAGGAGCTTCTGGAAAACGCGGTGGACGCGGGCGCGTCCAAAGTCACCGTGGAGATTCGGGACGGCGGCATGACCTTCCTCCGGGTCACGGACAACGGCTGCGGCATGTCCCCCGAGGACGCCCGGACGGCCTTTCTCCGCCACGCCACCTCCAAACTCCGCTGCGCCGAGGACCTTGCCGCCATCGGCACCATGGGCTTCCGGGGCGAGGCATTGGCCGCCATCGCCTCCGTCAGCCGCATCGATCTTCTGACCAAAACGGCGGGCAGCATGTCCGGCACGTCATTAAAGCTGGAAGCGGGAAAAATTCTGGAGGAAACCGAGATCGGCTGTCCCGAAGGGACGACCATCATCGTCCGCGACCTCTTTTTCAACACCCCCGCCCGGATGAAATTCATGAAATCCGACACCGTGGAGGGCAGCCGGGTGACCGCCGCCGTGCAGATGCAGGCGCTGGCCCACCCGGAGGTTGCCATCCAGTTCCTCCGGGACGGCAAGCAGGTACTTTCCACCCCGGGAAACGGCGGATTGCAGGCGGCGGTCTACTGCGTCTATGGCCGGGACTTTGCCCGGATGGTGAAGGTGGACAGCCGCTGGGAATCCTACACCCTGACCGGCTACGTCTCCAAGCCCACCGATGCCCGCCCCAGCCGGGGTCTGCAAACCTTTTTCGTCAACGACCGCCCCGTAAAATCCAAGCTGCTGGTTTCCGCTTTGGAGGAAGCCTACCGCAACCAGATCATGGTAGGAAAATTCCCGGCCTGCGTGCTGCATCTGACTCTGCCGCCCAACGCCGTGGACGTAAATGTCCACCCGGCGAAGACGGAGGTGAAATTTCTGTCGGAAAAAGCGGTATTTGACTGCGTTCACTACGGCGTATTGGGGGCGCTGAACACCCAGACCGACCGCCCCGAAATCCGGTTCCGGACGCCCGCCGGGGAGACCGCCGCGCCGGTCGTGCCCGACACTCCCGCCAAGGTGTCCACCCCGCCCCAGATGCCGCCCCGTCCGGAAAATCCCGCTCCCAAAGGCACCTTTTTCCGCACCATGACGCCACAGGAGTACAAGACCTTCTCCGCCGTCCTGAAGGACGCGCCCCAGCCGAAGCAAGCTGCGGCGGCAGCAACGGCGGCAAAAATCGAGCGTCCCGTCAATATGCCCCTGCGGGAGTTCGTGATGCTTCCTCAGGTTCAGGCGAGTCAGACCCCACCCAAGGCAGAAAAACCCGCGCCTGTTCCCCCCGCTCCCCCCAAAAAAGAAGAGCCGGAAGAAATGGAGCAGACCCAGCTGCCCATGCCCGCCGAGATCCAGTGGCGGATGGTGGGCGAGCTTTACAACACCTATATTATTGTGGAGCAGGGAGACGATGCTTTTCTCATCGACAAGCACGCCGCCCACGAGCGCATTCTCTTTGAAAAGCTGAAAGCCCACCCCGAAAAAATCAGCGCCCAGAGTCTGCTGTCCCCCATCCCCGTGCGCTTAAGTCCCGCCGCGGCCGGGGAGCTTCTCGCCAATGCGGATATGCTGGACGAATTGGGCTTTGCGGTAGAGGAATTCGGCGAAAACACCGTGCTTCTGCGGCAGATACCCATGGATCTAAGCCCGGATGACGCCGCCGAAGCTGTGGAAAGCCTCTCCGCCGACCTTTTGTCCGGCCGCCGGGAAAGCAAGGACACCGTCCGGGACGAGCTGCTCCACACGGTGGCCTGCAAGGCCGCCATCAAGGCCGGGTGGGTCAATGATGAGCAGGAGCTTCTCGCCGTGGCCAAAGAGGTCATGAGCCGGGAAGACCTGAAATACTGCCCCCATGGCCGTCCCATCTGCGTTTCTTTAAGCAAAAAGCAGCTGGAAAAGCAGTTCAAGCGGACGTAACGCCGCCCTGTCTGGAGATTTCTATGAACAACATCATCTGCATCGCCGGGCCGACGGCCTCGGGAAAAACCGCGCTGGCCGCAACACTGGCGAAGGAACTGAATGGTGAAGTGGTGTCCTGCGACTCCATGCAGGTGTATAAGCGCATGGACATCGGCACCGCGAAGCCCACCTTGGAGGAAATGCAGGGAATCCCCCACCACATGATCGACGTGGCCGAGCCGTGGGAGGATTTTTCCGTCAGCCGCTACTGTGATATGGCTGCCCCCATTGTGGACGATATCCTTTCCCGGGGAAAAACCGCCGTGATCGCAGGCGGGACCGGGCTTTACATGGATTCTCTCATCCGCGGCAACGCCTTTGCCCCCTTCCCCGCCACCGGCGTTCGGGAGCGGCTGGAAGCGCAGGCGGATACCGTGGGCATGGAGGCCATGCTTTCGCAGCTTCGCTCCGTAGACCCCGACGCCGCCGGGCGTCTGCATCTTTCCGACCGGAAGCGCATCCTCCGGGCGCTGGAGGTTTATCTGGAAACCGGCGAGACCATTACGGAACACAACCGGAAGACGCAGGCCGTTCCGCCCCGGTACTCCCCTATCTGGCTGGGGCTGGACTTTGCCCAGCGGGGCGAGCTGTACCGCCGTATCGATCTGCGGGTCAGTCTCATGCTTCAGCAGGGGCTGGTGGAGGAAATTCAGGGGCTTCTCGCCGACGGTATTCCCGAAACGGCCACCGCCATGCAGGCCATCGGCTATAAGGAATTCGTGGACGCCCTTGACGGCCGGTGTACAATAGAGGAAGCCGCCGATCTGGTGCGCCAATCCTCCCGCCGCTACGCCAAGCGTCAGCTGACATGGTTCCGCCGGAACAAGGCCATCCACTGGCTCATCCGGGAGGCCGGAGACACCGGGCGGGAAATTCTGGAAAACGCTCGACGGATTGTGAGCGATTTTGACAACTGAAACGTGTTAGGATGTGGATACCCTAAAAATACGGCAGTTCTTGGGGAGTTATGTACCTGCCGAATATGAGAAAGAAGGTATCCATATGTCTGACGCGATCAACTTACAGGAAGCTATTTTGAAGGAGGTGCGACGGGACAAGATTCCCGTGACCCTGTTTCTGATGAACGGCTTCCAGCTCCGGGGAATCATTACGGGCTATGACAGCTTCGTAGTGGTGCTGGTATCCGATGGCAAGCAGCAGATGATCTACAAGCACGCCATCTCCACCCTCGCCCCCATGAAACCGCTGAAGGCCGCAGCCGCAACTGCGTGACGCAAAAAGGGCAACGGAGCAGCTTTCCGTTGCCCTTTTTTCAGGGAAACTCTGATTCCCAATCTAAACAGAAAGAAGAATTCTTATGTCTATCGCCGAAAACGTCGCTGAAATCCGCCACCAAATGGAAGCCGCCGCCCTCGCGGCGGGACGTGACCCAAAGGACATTCTATTGTGCGCCGCCACAAAAATGAACGACGCCGACGCCGTGCGTCAGGCCATTGCCGCCGGTGTGGACTGCTGCGGCGAAAACCGGGTGCAGGAGCTGACCGCCAAGCTTGCCCAGAACGCCTACGACGGCGCGCCGGTGCACTTCATCGGCCATTTGCAGACCAACAAGGTCCGTCAGGTGGTGGGCAAGGTGTCCCTCATTCAAAGCGTGGACTCGCAGCGTCTGCTCGCCGCCATCGACCGGGAAGCCGCCCGGCAGGGCATTGTGCAGGATATTTTGCTGGAAGTCAACATCGGCGAGGAAGCCAGCAAGTCCGGTTTTGCCGCGGAGGACATTCTCCCTCTGATGGAAAAAATTGGTGAATTTTCAAACATATGTATTAAAGGTCTCATGGCAATCCCCCCAATCAGCCACATTTCGGGAGAAAATCAAAAATTTTTTCAAAAAATGTTCCACTTATCTGTTGACATAAGGCAGAAAAAATACGATAATGTCAAGGTGGACTGTTTATCCATGGGCATGTCCGGAGACTTCGCCGACGCGATCGCTTCCGGCAGCACGATGGTTCGTGTAGGCACCGCTATTTTTGGTGCCAGAGACTATGCCAGGGATTCATCAAAATGATGTGAGCATACATTAGGAGGACATATAGAATGAGCTTGTGGGATAATGTAAAGAAATTTGCCCAGCCCTACGCAGACGACGATTACGATGATTACGGCGAGGATGACGATTACCTCGATGATTATGAAGAACCCGAGAAGCCTGCTCCCGCCCGCCGCAAACCCCGCCGCGCGCCGGCACCCGCTCCCGCCCCCGAGGAGGAAGAGGAGGAGGAAGCCGACGATTACGGCTTCGGTCCCATGACCAGCACCACGTCCGCCGCTCCCGCCGCCGGTTTCTCCGGTCAGGTCCTGAACATGAACACCGGCAACAAGCAGGAAGTGGTTCTGTTCCGTCCCGGCAGCTTCAACGACACCTCCAAGGCCGCCGATGACCTTCGCAACCGCAAGGCCGTCATCGTCAACATGGAGAATGTAGACAAGGCCATGGCCCGCCGGGTCGTGGATTTCCTGTCCGGTTGTGTATACGCTCTGGACGGCGATGTGAAAAAGATCGCCCAGTCTGCTTACCTGTTCTGCCCCCACAATATGGACATTGTGGGCGATCTGGAAACGTTGCAGGCCGAGGTTGAAAGCTATATCTAAAAGATAGGAAGGTAAGTCACCATGTTTACACCGCAGCAGATCGATCAGATTTCTTTCAGCAAGTCTACTTTCGGCGGCTACAATATGCAGCAGGTAGACGAGTTTCTGGAGCCTCTGACGGAGGATTACGTAACGCTGTACAAGGAGAACGCCCTGCTGAAAAGCAAGATGCGCGTTCTTGTCGGCAAGCTGGAAGAATACCGCAAGAACGAAGCGGCCATGAAGGAAAAGGTCGCCAACGCCCAGCGCACTTGTGACAAGATGGTCATGGAAGCCGAGGCCAAGTGCGCCAAGATGCTCAGCAATGCCAACGCCGCTGCCGCCGCGCAGGCTGCCCAGCCTGTCGCCCAGCCCGTCCAGAGCGTTCCCAACAACAGCGCCCTGATCGCCGCCGAGAACGCCCGTCTGGAAGAAGCCCGCAGAACCGCTTCCGCCCGGATCAACGAGATTCAGGATCAGATGCGCTCCTGCATTCAGGCTCTGGATCGGATCAAGACTGCCAACGCACCGGCCGTCTCCACGGCTCCCACGACCCGTGTGGCTCCCGTAGTGCCCGCAGCTCCCGCTGCCCCGGCCGCTCCTGCCCCCAAGGTCAGCAGCGACGACGTAGCCGACGAGATTTCCCAGAACATTGAAGCAATCATCGGCACCACCACGGACACCGCCCCCAAGGCCGCGCCCAAGCACCCCACCGCCAATGATTCCACCACCAGCCGCTTTGCCAGCCTGAACCTGCAATTCGGCCGTAACTACGATCCCACTTCCCGCAGATAAGGGAAAAACCTATAATGTTTAAGCTTTGACGAGGACACGTAAGCCGTTCCGCCGCTTTCAGAGAGCTGCCGTTTTGGTGCAAGGCAGTAAGCAGGAGACGGTTTGCATCACCTCCGAGCAGCGCGCCGAACCCGAAAGGCAGTAGACCGCGCCGGGACACGCCCGATACAGCGTAAGGGAAGCTCTGATTCAGAGATTCCCCGTGAGTGCCGGTTTTGCCGGAACGAGAGTGGTACCGCAGAGGTCAACGCGCCTTTGTCTCTTTTGACGAGACAAGGGCGCTTTCCTTTTGATCGCAGGGTCGCACTTCCCTGCCCCACATTATCATGAATTCATTTTTGGAGGTAAGTATTCCGATGGATTATAAAAACACGATCATCACACCGAAAACCGATTTCCCCATGAAGGCGGGTCTGCCCACCCGGGAGCCGGGTATGCTCAGCCGCTGGGAGGAGCAGGACCTCTACGAGGCCATGCTGGAAAAGAACAAGGATCTCCCCCCCTTTGTGCTCCACGACGGCCCTCCCTTCAGCAACGGCGACATCCACATGGGTCACGCCCTGAATAAGACCCTGAAGGACTTCATCGTCCGCAGCCACGCCATGATGGGCTATTACACCCCCTACGTCCCCGGCTGGGACAATCACGGTCTGCCCATTGAGACAGCCATCATCAAAAAGAGCAAGCTCAACCACAAGGCCATGCCCGTTCCCCAGTTCCGCGCCGCCTGCGAGGAATTCGCCGAGACCTATATCCAGCGCCAGATGGCGGGCTTCAAGCGTCTGGGCGTGGTGGGCAACTGGAAGCACCCCTACCGCACCATGGACAAGCACTTTGAAGCGCAGGAGGTCAAAGTCTTTGGCCGGATGTTCGACAAGGGCTATATCTACAAGGGCTTGAAGCCCGTGTACTGGTGCCCCGTGTGCGCCACCGCCGTGGCCGAGGCCGAGATCGAGTACCACGACGACCCCTGCACCTCCGTCTACGTCAAGTTCCCCATGAAGGACGATCTGGGCAAACTGGCAGGCTTCGACCTGAGCCGCACCTACTTCGTCATCTGGACGACCACCATCTGGACGCTGCCCGGCAACCTTGCCATCTGCCTGCACCCCAGAGAGACCTATGTTCTGGTCAAGGCCGAGGGCGGCGAGACCTATATCATGGCGGAAGCCCTGATGGACAAGGTCATGCACATCGGCGGCTTCGAGCATTACGAGGTCATCGCCTCCTACCCCGGCCAGTTCTTTGAGAATATGCTGGCACAGCATCCCTTCCTGGACAAGACCTCCCGTCTGGTGAACGCCGAGTACGTCACCATGGATTCCGGTACGGGCTGTGTCCACACCGCCCCCGGCTTCGGTGCCGACGACTACCAGACCTGCATGCGCTACGGCATGGATCTGGTCGTCCCCGTGGACGACTACGGCCGCCACACCGACTACGCCGGCAAGTACGCCGGTATGAAGACCGAGGAAAGCAATCCCGTCATTCTCGCGGACATGAAGGAAAGCGGCGCTCTGTTCGCCTCCGAGGAGATCGTCCACTCCTACCCCCACCACGACCGCTGCAAGAAGCCCATCATCTTCCGGGCGACCCCTCAGTGGTTCTGCTCTGTGGAGTCCTTCAAGGACGAGGCCATCGCCGCCTGCAAGGATGTGAAGTGGCTGCCCGCCTGGGGCGGCGAGCGGATGATCAGCATGATCCGGGAGCGTGCCGACTGGTGCATTTCCCGTCAGCGCCGCTGGGGTCTGCCCATCCCCGTATTCTACTGCCGGGACTGCGGCAAGCCCGTCTGCACCGACGAGACCATCGCCCACCTCTCCGAGCTGTTCGACGAATACGGCTCCAACGTCTGGTTTGAGAAGGATGCCATGGAGCTGATTCCCGAAGGGTTGAGCTGCCCCCATTGCGGCGGCAAATCCTTCGACAAGGAGACCGACACTTTGGACGGCTGGTTCGACTCCGGCTCTACCCATTACGCTTCCCTCATGAGAGATACCCCCGAGCTGTGGCCTGCCGACGTCTATCTGGAAGGCGCCGACCAGTACCGCGGCTGGTTCCAGTCCAGCCTTCTGACCTCCGTCGGCGCGCTGGGACACGGCGCACCCTTCAAGCAGGTTCTGACCCACGGCTGGACGGTGGACGGTCAGGGACGCGCCATGCACAAGTCTCTGGGCAACGGCATCGACCCTGCCGACCTGATCAAAGAATACGGCGCCGACATCGTGCGTCTGTGGGCTGGCTCCGCCGACTACCACGCCGACGTCCGCTGCTCCAAGGAGATCTTCAAGCAGCTGTCCCAGAGCTATCTGAAGTTCCGCAACACCGCCCGGTACTGCCTTGGCAACCTGAACGAGTTCGACCCCGACAACCTCGTTGCCCCCGAGGACATGGAGGAGCTGGACCGCTGGGCGCTGACCCGTCTGGACGCGCTGGTGCAGGTCTGCCGCAAGGCTTACGACAACTACGAGTTCCATGTAGTGTCCCATGCCATCAACGATTTCTGCGTTGTGGAGCTGTCCTCCTTCTATCTGGACATCATCAAGGATCGTCTCTACTGCGAGGAAAAGGACGGCCTGCGCCGCCGCTCCGCCCAAAGCGCTCTGTTCCTGATTCTGGACGCCATGGCGAAGCTGTTCGCCCCCATTCTGGCCTTCACCTGCGACGAGATCTGGCAGTCCATGCCTCATCGCGCCAGTGATGACGCCCGGAATGTCCTGCTGAACCAGATGCCGGAAGGCTTCGCCCAGTACGCGCTGGAAGACGCCGCCATGGAAAAGTGGGACGTGGTCATGAAGCTGCGTCAGGACGTCAACGGCGTTCTGGAAAAGGCGCGTGCCGACAAGCGTATCGGCAAGGCGCTGGAAGCCCACGTCACTCTGGCGACGGAGGACGCCGCCATCCGCTCCGCCTGCGAGGGCGTGAATCTGGCCGAGGTGTGCATCGTCTCCGACTGCGTCTGGGCGCAGCCCGAGGAAGGCGCTGAGGTTGGCACGGGCGTCAACTATCCGAGCCTGACCATCGGCGTCTCCGAGGCCAAGGGCACCAAGTGCCCCCGCTGCTGGATGCACAGCCTACAGGCAAACGCCGAGGGTCTGTGCCCCCGCTGCGCCGCCGTCGTGGCAAAAATGGACGTAGAATTCTGATTTTTCCCAAAAAAGCTCTAAAATGTTGCTGTTCGGGAGCGGGAAATCCGCTCCCGAACTTTTTCCAAAAAGCCGCACGAAAAAGCTTGACAAATCGACTTTCCGTGCTATAATAAGCGTGTTCGGTTCGAGACGCCGGTATAGCTCAGTTGGTAGAGCAACTGATTTGTAATCAGTAGGTCGGGGGTTCGAGTCCGTCTACCGGCTCCATCAGAACCGGCGCGTTTCTTGAGCCAGAAACCGAACGAACAAAATATGGGGGAGTTCCCGAGTGGCCAAAGGGGACAGACTGTAAATCTGCTGCGTTTCGCTTCGATGGTTCGAATCCGTCCTCCCCCACCAATAAATCCCAGAACCTTTACGGTTCTGGGATTTTTTGCTGCGTTTATCGGTATCGTTGGCACCTTTGTTCTTTCTCAGTCGGTTTTGGTTGCAATCCCGCTTCGGCTGTGTTATACTGGACGGGTATAAGCTCATAATATGGTTGAGCGTCTCTACCAACCGCCGTAAATGGTTGACTGCAAAATTATACGTTGTGAGGTAGTCATGAATTACGATGTGATCATTGTCGGCGCGGGGCCCGGCGGTATCTTTTCCGCCTATGAGCTGACCCGGCTGCGCCCTGAACTGAAGGTCGCCGTCTTTGAGGCCGGACACCCGCTGAAAAACCGCAAATGTCCCATTGACGGTGTCCGGGTCAAGTCCTGCATTGCCTGCAAAAGCTGCTCTATCATGAGCGGATTCGGCGGCGCAGGCGCTTTTTCCGACGGAAAATACAACATTACCAACGATTTTGGCGGTACGCTTTACGAGTATCTCGGCAAGGCAAAAGCGCTGGAGCTGATGCGCTACGTTGACCAGATCAACATGGCCTACGGCGGCGAAGGCACCAAGCTCTATTCCACCGCCGGTACAAAATTCAAAAAGCTGTGTATGCAGAACGATCTGCATCTGCTGGACGCCTCTGTGCGCCACCTCGGCACCGACATCAACTACGTGGTGCTGGAAAATCTC
>UMCF01117107.1_pt1 | contig 10123 bp, 6 predicted proteins | sample 1964131 | NCBI WGS metagenome assembly UMCF01 (sample SAMEA4835958, study PRJEB28245) | human gut metagenome | biome: gut microbiome; material: fecal sample | place: Denmark | collected 2008
CGCGCTTCTGACCTTCAAGGATGAGCCCGGCGCGGATTCGACTCTTGCATCCATGGAGGCACGTCCGATGAAGGTGGGCGGAGGGACCGCTCATGGGAAGGGGACGGAAAAGCCGCTCGTCATCGCACGAGGCATCCGCCGGGTATTCGGGAATTTCGTGGCGGTTGACGACACGACGTTCGACGTCAAGCCGGGTGAAATCTTCGGCATTCTCGGCCCCAACGGCGCGGGAAAGACCACGACCTTCAGAATGCTCGCGAGCCTGCTCCCGGCCTCGGACGGCGAAATCGAAATTGCGGGCGCGAATCTGAAGTCCTCAAAGTCCCTGGCGCGGTCGCTCGTCGGATACGTCGCGCAGAAGTTTTCGCTCTACGCGAAGCTCTCCGTGCGCGAGAACCTGCGCTTTTTCGGAAGAAGCTTCGGGCTGTCGGGCGAGGCGCTCAAAGTCCGAATTGATGATCTTCTTCGGGAGTTCAGGCTCGCGGAGAAAGCGGATTTTCAGGCGGGGTCACTCTCGCTCGGGGCTCAGAAAGACCTTTCCATCGCCTGCGGCTTCATCCACAACCCGAAAATCATCTTTCTGGACGAGGCAACGTCCGGAGCCGACATTGCTCAGCGGCGCGCCCTCTGGCGCAGGATTGTGCGCTTTGCAGCGAGGGGCGCAGCGGTCGTCGTCACGACCCACTTCATGGAAGAGGCCGAATACTGCGACCGTTTTCTCATTCAGGACGCGGGGAAGATCATTGCGATTGGAACCCCCGCTGAAATCCGGGAAGCTGCTTTCGGAAATGAGAAGGCTGAAAGCGCATCGATCGAGTCTGCCTTTATTGAGATCGTGGAGAGAAAGCGCCTTGAACGGGAAAAGGGAGGGAGAGAATGAGCGAACTTCATGGACTTCTGCGTTTTGAGTTTCGACGCTTTACGGCGCTTCTCGTCAAGGAGTTGCGGCTCATTCTTCGGGATCCTTCATACCTCGTCATCGGACTCGGGCTCCCGCTTCTGATGCTCTTTCTCTACGGCTTCGGGATCTCGATGGATATCCGCAACGTCCCCGCAGACATCGTGCTCGAGGAACATACGCCGGCGGCCCTTGCCGTGGCAAGGCGCTTTGAGGCGAACGCCTATCTCTTGGGGATGCGAAGCGAATCGCCCGAAAAAACAGAGGAAAGATTCTCGAAGCGCGAAACGGAAGCGATCATCCGGATCGAGCCCGGATTTGCGAAGCGCGTTGAAAAGGGAGACGCGGCGCTCGGCCTCACGCTTTACGGCGTCGACAGCAACACGGCTCAGATGGTTCGGTCCTATGCAGAGGGCGTTCTCGGCACGGCGCTCTCTGACCCGCGGCTCGCGAGCCCGCTGAAGGAAAGTTCTGCTGCGGGGACGCCCCTCAAGCTCACGAGCCGGCTCTGGTTTAATGAGGCGGCAAATTCCACCTGGTATCTCGTTCCCGGGATTCTCATCATCGTGACTTCCGTTTCCGCCTCCTTCCTCGGGAGCCTTGTGATCGCGCGCGAATGCGAGCGCGGGACGCTTCATGCGCTCTTTGCCACGCCCGCCTCGTCGCTCGAAATTCTTCTCTCGAAACTCATCCCCTGCGCCGGCATTGCGCTTCTCGGATTCTTTCTCTGCCTCTTCATGGCGATCGGCCTCTTTGAGGTGCCGCTCCGGGGAAGCATCTTCTGGCTCCTTGCGACGGCGCTCCTCTATTCAACCGCGGCGGCAGCGCTCGGGCTCTTCATTTCCGCAAAGGTGAAGAGCCAGTTCCTCGCTACTGAAATCTCGATTATGGCGAGCTTTCTTCCGACCATGATGCTTTCGGGCTTTCTCTTCGACCTGAGGAGCGTCCCCGTGTGGATCGAATGGATCGGGCGGCTCTTCCCGCCGTCCTATGCGCTCCAGTCCCTCAAGATCTGCTTCCTCTCGGGCGGGAATGAATCCGAGCTCGCGATGAATGCGCTCGTGGTTGCGCTCTCGGCAGTCCTTTTCCTGATGCTTACGCTGAGGCTCCTCGGGAAGCGCCCGGCGAAGGTTGAACTGAAGGAGGCCGCATCGTGAGCGTTCTTCAAAATGCGATTGCACGCCTCAGGGCATCCCTCAACCGAATTGCGGCGCTCGTGGAAAAGGAGCTCATTGCGACGCTTCGCGACAAAGGCGCTCGAATCGTGCTCATTGTCCCGGTGATCCTCCAGTCGGTGATTTTCGGCTACGGCGCATCCTTCAACCTTGACCGCGTGCCCTGGGTGCTTCTTAATGAGTCCGGAGGAAGTCTTGCGGCGGAGTTTGTGAGGCGGATTGACCGCGCACCCGGGTTCGAGCTTGAGGTCGTTGCCCGTTCGCAAACTGAGTTCACAGGAGCGGTCGACAATTCCAGAGCGCTTCTCGGCATCTGGATCCCGAGGGATTTCTCGAAGACCGGTGAAGCCTATGTGGCGCTCGACGCCAGAAACTCGACGACGGCCGGGATCGCCGCAGGCTACGTGGCCTCAATTGCCTCCCGGCTCAATCATGATAAGGGCGCGGCGCAGGCGGTCACGATTCTCGATCGGCAGCGGTTCAATGAAAACGGCATTACGCGCTACGCCATCATGCCGGCGCTGATTCTCGCGCTTTCGCTCATTCAGGTGCTGCTTCTCGCCGGCCTTACCGTTGCACGCGAGCGCGAGGACGGAACGTTCGACATGATGCTGATGACGCCGGCCTCTTCGGTAGAGATACTGATCGGCAAAGCTGTCGTTCCGACCATCATTGCGTGCCTGCAGGCTTTTCTGATATTCCTCGTCGGCGTTTTCTGGTTTGAGCTTCCCTTTGCCGGGTCTCCCCTCGCACTGGGTCTCCTGGTCTTCGGCTTTGCACTCTCCTTTGTGGGACTTGGGCTCGCGATCTCCGCGGTTGCCGATACCATTCAACAGGCAATAGTCATAGTGATCTTCGTCATGATGCCGACCATCATCTTTTCCGGGCTCTTCACGTCGGTGCTTGCCATGCCGCAATGGATGCAGGTGCTTTCGAACCTCAATCCTCTGCGAAGCGCCATCATTGGGCTCCGGATGATCTATTTCGAAGGCGCAAGCCTCATGGAAACGGTCGAGTTCTTCTGGCCGGCTGCCCTGGCAGCGCTCATATCGCTCGCGCTCGCGGCGCGGCTCTTCCGGAATAAGATTCAATAGACGAAGAGGCAGGGATTCTGATGAGAACACAGACTGAAGAGAAAAGACGCGCAATTCTCGATGCAACGCTCGAGGAATTCGAGGCAAGAGGATTTGCCGCGGCGCGAATTGAGGACATTGCGAAGAAAGCGGGCGTCGCCAAAGGCACGGTGTACAACTACTTTGAAAGCAAGGAAGCGCTCCTCATGGGGCTTGCTGAAGACCTGGGGAACCTCATTCACGAAAATCTCGGCCGCGCAATGAAGGACTCAGCTCCGATGAGTACGCGGCAGCGGATCGAAGAAGTGTTCGAGCCCATCATCCGGGAAAACGGACGAGGCCGCATGTCTCGCGTTCTCCGTGTGATCTGGTCGGAAGGCCTCCATCGACCACAGCTGACGCGCCCCTTCTTTGAAAAGTTCCTCCTTCCCGCATTTGGTGAAGAAGGCTTTTTTACGCGTATGACCGAAAAGAAGGATTTTCCCGTCATCATCCGCGAGTATCCCTTTTTAATCGCAGCGCCTCTCATCCAGGGCGTCCTGTGGCAGACGCTTCTCGGCGATTCGAAGCCTCTCGAATTCCGCCGGGTCTTCAAGGCCTATCTGGATCTGATATTCGGCGAGGAAGATTCTCAGTCAGAAAGAAAAGAGCAAGAATTGAAGATTAGGCGTCATAAGGAGAAATCGAGTCTTTCCTAGACTTTCCTCTGATGGTTGAACTTAGGGCGGCGGAGAACCTTTCAGCCTCTAGCCGCCATAGAAATATCTCAGAGGAAAAAATGCAGACACGCACGCTTGGCGCTGCCGCTCTCAAAGTCTCCGCTCTCGGCCTCGGCTGCATGGGCATGACGCTTGGCTACGGACCCGCCAAACCGAAGGAGGAGATGAAGAGCCTCATTCATGAGGCTTTCGACCTTGGGGTCACATTCTTCGACACGGCCGAATGCTACGGGCCTTTTGAAAACGAAATTCTCGTAGGGGAAGCGCTCCAGGGCTTCCGCGACAAGGTCGTTCTGGCGACAAAATGCGGAATCCAAATTAACGACAGGGGTGAGGAGCAGTTCGATGCCCGCCCGGAAACCATTCGACGTTCGCTTGAAGGATCATTGACGCGATTGAAGACTGATGTAATCGATCTTTACTTCCTTCATCGCGTTGACCCGAAGGTTCCTGTGGAGAAGGTCGCGGAAGTGATGGGCGACTTCATTCGCGAGGGTAAGATCCGAGGCTGGGGCCTTTCCGAAGCAGGCCCCAAGACCATTGCCCGAGCTCAGGCCGTAACAAAGCTCACGGCGCTCCAGAGCGAATATTCCATGATGTACCGTGCGCCGGAAGAGAAGATCCTGCCGCTGCTCAAGGCAGAAAACATCGGCTTTGTGCCTTTTAGTCCGCTTGCGAATGGATTCCTCACTGGCGCAATCAAGGCAGAGGCAAAATTCGGTGAAGACGATTTTCGACACATTATTCCGAGGCTTCAGGGTGAAAATCTTCATGCCAATATGAGACTTGTCGCAGCGGTTCAGGAGCTCGCACGCGCGAAGAATGCAACTCCCGCTCAAATCGCACTCGCCTGGGTGCTCGCCCAGGGCGACTTCATTGCACCGATCCCCGGGACGACAAGGCTTGACCGTCTCAAGGAAAATCTGGGAGCACTGCGCGTGGAATTCAGCGCGGACGAACTCGCGCACATTCGCGAGCTTCTTGACGCTATGCCGGTGGCTGGCGAAAGATTTCCTGAGCAACTTGAGGAGCAGGTTGCAGAATAGACAATAGATTCTGCTTTCGTGAACAACTCCCGGATGATTGGAACGGGTTGTCCGGGAGATGAACATGGGCGCTGCCGGGAGAAGCCGGCAGCTTTTGAATTCAAGTTTGCATGAGCTTGCGGCACATCGGGCACCAGGATTGGGGATCGGGCACGTGGCGGATGTATCGGGTGCACCGACATTACGCGACAAGGTTTGCCGCTGCGCGAATAGAGGATATTGCGCAGAAAGCGGGCGTCGCCCAAGGCACGGTGTACAACTGCCTTGAAAGCAAGGAAGCGCTTCTCATGGGACTCGCAGAAGAATTGGTGAACCTCATTCACGGAAAACTCGGTTGCGCAATGAAGGACTCAGCCCGGATGAATACGCGGCGGCGCATCGAAGAAGTGTTCGAGCCCATCATTCGGGAAAACGGACGCGGGCGCATGTCTGAAAAGAAGGATTTCCCCGTCATCATCCGCGAAGATCCGTTTTTGATCGCAGCGCCTCTCATCCAGGGCGTCCTGTGGCAGATGCTGCCCGGCGATTCGAAGCCTCTCGAATTCCGCCGGGTCTTCAAGGCCTATCTGGATCTGATATTCGGCGAGGAAGATTCACAGTCAGAAAGAAAAGAGCAAGAATCGAATATTCGGCGTCAAAAGGATAAATCGAGTCTTACCTAGACTTTCCTCTGATGGCTGAACTTAGGGCGGTGGAGATCTTTTCTTTCTCCAGCCGCCCTCGAATTTCATGAGGAAAGAAAGGAATGCAGACACGCACGCTGGGCGCTGCCGCCCTTAAAGTCTCCGCTCTCGGCCTCGGCTGCATGGGCATGTCCCACGGCTACGGGCCGGCAAAGCCGAAGGAAGTAATGAAGAACCTCATCCATGAGGCGTTCGATCTTGGGGTGACATTCTTCGACACGGCCGAATGCTACGGACCTTTTGAAAATGAACATCTCTTGGGCGAAGCGCTCGAAGGAATCCGAGACAAGGTCGTGCTCGCGACGAAATGCGGCATTCATATTGACGAAAGTGGCCGGCAGCTCCTGGACGCCCGGCCGGAAACGATCAGAAAGTCGCTCGAAGGATCTTTAAAGCGCCTGAGAACCGACGTGATCGACCTCTACTATCTCCACCGCGTGGATCCGAAGGTCCCGGTTGAGGAGGTCGCTCAAGTGATGGGCGAATTCATCCGGGAAGGCAAGATCCGCGGCTGGGGCCTCTCCGAAGCCGGCCCGAAGACCATTGCCCGCGCTCAGGCCGTGACGAAATTGACGGCGCTCCAGAGCGAATATTCCATGATGTTCCGCGATCCGGAAGCGAGGATTCTGCCGCTTCTCAAGGCAGAAAACATTGGCTTCGTGCCTTTCAGCCCGCTCGGCAAAGGCTTCCTCACGGGCGCGATCACTGCCAACGCGAAATTCGGGAGCGACGATTTCCGTCACGTCATCCCGAGGCTTCAGGGCGAGAATCTTCAGGCCAACATGAGACTGGTCGCGGCGGTTCAGGAGCTCGCACGCGCGAAAAATGCAACTCCCGCTCAAATCGCACTCGCCTGGGTGCTCGCTCAGGGCGACTTCATTGCACCGATCCCCGGGACGACGAGGCTTGACCGCCTCAAGGAAAATCTGGGTGCGCTGCGCGTGGAATTCAGCGCCGATGAACTCGCGCACATCCGCGAGCTCCTTGACGCCATGCCGGTGGAGGGAGACCGGTATCCGGCCGAGCTCGCAAAGCGGGTGGCGGAATAAGGCGGAATCTTCAGAACCGGTGAAAAATCTCCCGGGCGATCGAACTGGTCTCTCCGGGAGATGAACATGGGCGCTGCCGGTGGATAAGCCGGCAGCTTTGAATTCAAGTTCGCATGGGCTTGCTGACCTGGCACCCGGATTTGAGATCGGGTTACCTGGCGGATGTATCGGGTGCATCGACATGACGCAACAAGGCCAAGGCGAGAAGTGAAGAGAAAACCGCTGCGTTCTTAATCCGAGAAGGTTCAATGAGAAGTCCAACGGCATTGTGAAGGGAGCGGGGCAAGTAAGGCTGGGTGTTGGCATTTCCGGCGAGCCTATCTGACGGAAATACTGAGTTTGGAGGCTCTGCGCAGGGTCCTGGTCTTCAAAGCAGGAAACTCGACGTACGAAGTCATGCAGAGACATGTATTTCGGTATCAAGAATCTCTGTCTGTCGGATATGACAGAGGTGTTATAGGCCTTTTAAATTCAGGCAATAGATAATATTAAAGCGACTTATTGAAGAATTTACCCTTCTGTATTCATTGATGTTTACTTGGTAAACCAATGGAAGGTATTTTCCGACGCTTTAACGGTACTGGTGATAACCCAAATAAAAGTTATTGTATACATCGAAAACGATTCTCATTCACTTATAAGAGAAAACCTTCATCTGCTTATTGGAGGCGCAATAAATATTGCAGTCTCTACGATCATAAGCAAAAATGTGCTTTATGAACGACAGGTGGAGAGGTCTGTCGCACAGTAAAAGCTAGGGTTTTACCATGAATAAGAATCAAAGAATCGGTAATGAAGCTCTTCGCAACTTACGTGTTGTTGAAACCAAGAAGGAATGCAAGTTTTCCCCAATGGCTGAAAACAAGCCTGGGCTGCGAAATGAGATGACCAATGGGATTGAGGGTATGGGTTTCTCCTCGATCTGCCGTCAAAAATTCGGACATCTGAATTTCGAACTTTCTGCAATTGCTGTGATTTGCGCGGCAACAGCGGCTTTTTACGCAGCGCCTGTGTTCGCTGGTACGTCAGTTCCTCAGGGAGTTTATCTGGATCTTTTGTCCGGAGTTGCGGCAGATACGCAGGAAGAGGATGGGGATGTTTTAACGCTTAATGATTCAGATAATCCGTATTATGTTAATAAAGGAGTGCTCGATGAGGAAATTCCCGGCGGCAATGTAGATGTACACTTTACATATAACGGTCAAACTGCAGTTACTAAAAGTCAAAATTATACTGGGAAAACATATATTGAATCTGGATATAATAAACAGGTCAATGTAAATAATAATGTCGATCTTTCATCATCACAGGCAATTGTTGTAGAACGCACCTCACAGATTTTTTTCAAAGGTAAAGATGACGCCAAAATTAAGGCGTTAGAAGGTGATGGTCGAGTCGGCATGGATGAGGGGAAAACTTTAATTGTAGATTATGAAGACCGTTTGGATGGTGGTGAAGTAGTTATTGAAAATCAGTTTTTAAAACAGTCTAAGGTTGTATTTACTAGGCAGAATGGCAAAGAAGTTAAATTAAAATTCAAAATCGATTTTACGGATGGTACTGAATGGAATGTTTCAGCGCCACATAAAGACTGGGGATTTGAATCCATGACTTTTGAGAACTTCACTGTGCTGATGGACGATGAAGGTACTCAAAAATATCTTGGAAATAGGGATGGTATAACTCCAGAAAACCCGCACAAGAATGTGCATATGGGTACAGGTTCGCAACTTCTTTTTTCGTTGGATGGGCGGCATAAAAAATACAATCTCGGCGGCGGATTATATTTGGATGGCGGAACCATGAATTATCAGGATCTTGCTTTGGCTCATGATAAATTCGCTGACACTGCAGAAAATTCTATTTTAACTGTTCGTGAATTTTACCCTGTAAAACAAGGAACCGGTATTGTGGTTGGTTTTGAGGCAGAGGCTGACAGTACCTTCAACTTGTGGAATAATCAGGATATAGATTATAATTATCTCATAAAATCAAATAATTCAGTAGATAATAAAAATGGTCTTTATTTAATTCTTAATGAGAATGGCAAATATACGCAAACGTTAAATCAGGAAGTGTCCCCAAATGATGGTGATGATGCGATTTTGCATTGGACCGTAAAAGATTCAGGTTGGGTGAATATTAATGATTCTGATTCAGAGGCTCTTAAATATTCCTCACAGCTTATTGAGATTCAATTAACTAACAAAAATGAGGGTTCAGGTTTCGTCGTTAATGCAGGAGGAAAAGAAGAAAGTAAGGAATTAAAGGCTAAACTAACAGGCTCCGGCCATGTCAAATTTGTAAACGGTACGGTGCTGCTTAATAGAGAAAATGCCTATGAAGGCAATACCTTCGTGGCTCAAGATTCGAATCTTATACTCGGTCATACAAAATCATTGGGTACTACGCAGGAACTTTCGATCGAGGGCACCGTTAATACGTCACAGGTAGATGTTGAAGGCCCGGGACATACAGTAAATAGCGGTACGCTTTTAATTGGCGAGAAGAAGTTCATTACAGAGACGTATGAGGGCAAAGGCGGCACTATCCAAGTAAGCACGCTGCTTAAAGGAGCGGACTCTGAGACTGGCATGCTCGTGGTTAACGGTAAGGCCACAGGCGAAGGCATAGTGGATGTACAGGTTCGTAAAGGCAGCGAAGCGCGTGCGCTCGATCGCCTTGATGTGGTGACTATGGCGCCTGGCTCTACGTTGACGCTTGAGCTCACTGATAAAGAGGGGATCCAATATGGCGAATACAGATATATGCTCGTGAGGACTGACAAGAACTCAGACTCGAAACGCTTAGCCTGGTATCTGACAACCACGAAGAAGCCGCAGAAGACACCGGATAATCCATCGAAGAATCCCGATACTGATGATTCTGAAAACCCCGATACTGCTTCCGGCCAGACTCATGCTGGGGACGATGAGACTCCGGACAATCATGGCGGCACTGGCGGCGGCAGCGGCGGCTCCGACGTCATCTGGACGACGAGCACGCTGAAGACGCCGCAGGCCGGCGCTCGCGCAGGCCTCGCGTACCTCGCTGCGGAAGTTTTCGACCTGAGCCTTAGGGGGCACGTCGGCGACCGCGTCTACCATGACCTGCTTACGGGAGAGGAACGTGAAACTTCGCTCTGGATGCTCAATATGGGCAACTGGTCGAGGTTCGGCGACACGACGAGCCAGCTCGGGTTCGATGGCCGTACCAACGTCACGCACCTTGGCGGGGATCTCTACAAGTGGAACCTCAACGACACGGATACCCTGCGCATCGGTCTTCTCGGAAGCTACGGCGAAGCGGACTACAAGACGAAGTCCGATGTCACCTGGCTCGAAGCGGATGCGAATTTTGAAGGCTGGTCCGTGGGCGCTTATGCCTCGTGGCAGACGCGCGCCGAAAGTGGACCCTTCGCGAACGGGCAGATCCGCTGGAATCATTTCGAGAATGAAGTCCGTGAAGAGCGGCTCGAGA
>UMCF01092262.1_pt1 | contig 10116 bp, 10 predicted proteins | sample 1964131 | NCBI WGS metagenome assembly UMCF01 (sample SAMEA4835958, study PRJEB28245) | human gut metagenome | biome: gut microbiome; material: fecal sample | place: Denmark | collected 2008
CGACGACGGCTATGTGCAGCCGGAGCCGGATTTTGAGGTCGGACAGGAGCAGCCCCAGCAGGAGCAGCAGCCCGAGAGACCGGCGCAGCGGCCTCGCCAGCAGCAGCCCGCGCCGAGTAACCGACAGCAGGGCCGGAACGGCGACAGCGAGTTCTGCGCGGACTGCGGTAAGCAGGTCGGCCTCGACGTAGCAGAGTACAGCCGCAAGCATTTCGGCGGAGTGGCTTATTGCCGCGACTGCCAGAGAAACCATACATGGAGGAAATGATTATGATGATTCTTTCGCAGGACGGCATGGTCGCCGTCAATTCGGACAACGTGGCAATGTTTGAGGTCAAGGAGACTGAAACAATCCCTCACGAGGCACAGCTCATGGCGACCATCTTTATTTCCGGCGGCGGACGTTACACCAACGCCGAGCGCACCTGCTGCCCTATCGGGACGTTCCGCAGCCCGGACCGCACCGAGCTCGCAAAGCTCGCGCTGGACTACATTTCGTTCAGCATCAGCTCCGGCCACAAGGGCTCTGCGCAGGTTCCGACCGAAGATGAAATGAGGAATATTCAGGGCGCGAAGTCTCGTGCGGATGCAGCGCGGCGCGGCAAGCTCGACGACATCATCAAGGAGCTGCTCAAGGAGGATATGTGATGCTGAAAGTATTGCACACCGGAGACTGGCACATCGGCAGTTTCCCCGGGCCGGAGGTCGGCGGACAGAATGCCCGCTTTCAGGACATCTGCCGCTGCCTTGATTTTCAGGCGATGTACGCGGAGGAGCACCGGCCGGACCTTATCGTCGTCTCTGGCGACATTTTCCATCAGGCCCGCGTATGGTCGGACAGAGGTCTCCGCGAGAGCCGGACAGCCATAGACCACATCCGGCGGCTTTCCAACGTGGCCCCGACCGTCGTGTTGCGCGGCACTCCGAACCACGACAGCGAGGAGCAGTTCGAGATGCTGACGACGGCTTTTTACGGTGATGATTCGGTCAGCGTCGTAACGGAGCCGGAGGTGCTCCACATCCACACCTACCACGGGCAGCACGTAGATGTGGCGTGTATTCCGGGCTTTGACCGTGGCGTACATCGGGCAGCGCACCCGGGCCTCTCTCGAGAGGAGGAAACGCAGGTGTTCACGGACGAGCTGGCAAAGGTCGTTCTCGGCCTGAAAGCACAGTGCGAGCCCGGTGTGACGAGCATCCTGTCCACGCACTTCACCGTCCCGGGATGCAACATGGAGAGCGGCCAGACCGCGCTATTTGCACAGTTTGAGCCCGTCATCTACCCTGCCACCCTGAAAGCCGCAGACTTTGACCTCGTAGCACTCGGCCACATTCACCGGCCGCAGCAGCTCCCGGAGGCAGGCCGCGCGGTGTTCTACTGCGGCAGCATTACCGGCCTCAACTTCAACGACGAGAATCAGCCGCGAGGCTTTTATATCCACGACATCGACGACGACGGGGAGGCATGGAGCGAGTACGTCGAAACGCCCTACCGGGAGTTCGAGACCATCCGCCTCGGAGAGGATGACGTCCATGCAATGCTGAGTGCGGAGCGAGTTGTTGTACCTGACCGCCTCAAGGGGAAAATCGTCCGCGTTCTCTATACCTGTTCAGACGAGACAAACAAGGCTTTCAACAAAGCCGTCCTCGAAAAAAGGCTCTATGACGGCGGCGTGTTCTACGTCTCCGAAATCACGCCGGAGGAAATCACGACAAGCGTGAACCGCGACGAGCTCCACGGCGACAACAGCCCGGAGCAGAACCTCGCGGAGTACCTCACCGAAAAGGAAAAGAGCCCGGAGGACGCCCAGCGCATCATTGAGTTGGCCCGTCCGATTATCTCGGAGGCAATGGAAAAAGGCCGCCTTGAGACCCCGACCGGCTTGTTTATGCCGGTAGAGATTGAGGTCAAGAACTACCGCAACTACCGCGACGAGCTGTTCAGCTACGACGGCATTTCCTTTGCCACCATCAACGGCGAGAACGGCGCAGGTAAGTCCAGCCTGTTTATGGACGCTATGCTGGACGCCCTTTTCGAGGAGCCCCGGGAGGGCGACCTCACGGGCTGGATTTGCAACGACCCGGATGCCCGCAGCGGCTCCATCAAGTTCACGTTTTACCTCGGCGACAAGCTGTACCGCGTGACCCGCACCCGCACAAAGAGCGGCAAGGCGACGCTGAATCTCTCCGAGTATGTGGACGAGAGCTGGCAGAACCGCAGCGCGGAGAAATACCGCGATACGCAGACTATCATCGAGAACACCATCGGTATGGACAGTCTGACGCTCAAAGCGACCGGCCTTATCATGCAGGACCAGTACGGCCTCTTTTTGCAGGCCGACAAGGCGGACCGCATGGCAATTCTCGGAAACATCCTCGGCCTCGGCATTTATGACCGCATGGAGAGTATGGCGGCCAACCGGGCAGCGGACGCCAACCGGGAACTCCGTCGCATCGCTGATTTGCAGGAGGAGACCGGCCGAGCGATGCCGGACAAGGCAACAGTCGAGGCAACCATGAACAAGACGGCCATCGAAAAGGCCAGCGCGGTAGCAGACAGGGCCATCCATACAAAGGCCATGAGCGAGGCGCAGACAAAGCTCGACATTGCCAAGCAGGCGCAGAAACGGTCAGAAAAGCTCACCAGCGAGCTCGGCTCTTGGATTGCGGAAAAGAACGCGAACGCCAGCGCGCAGGCTGTTTGCAGAGCGCAGATTTCCGATGCACAGGCTCTCCTTGATAAGCGCGAGGAAGTCGAGGCTGGCAGCCGGAGCTATGGAAAACTTTCCGCGCGGCGGGAGGAGCTGCTGGGAACGGCGGCCCTGATTCAGCCCAAGGAAGAAAAGCTGCGGGACGTTATGGCCGCGCTCTCCACCCAGCGGAAAAAGAAAAGTAGTCTCGAGGCCGAAAAACTTTCTGCACAGGCAACGTGTTGGAGCTATGAGCAGGCCCTCGCGGACTACGAGGAGCTCGAGCGGAAAGCGGCAGACCTCGCAGGAGCGAGCGAACGGCTCGCCGCGCTGGAAGAACAGGACGAGCAGTATCTCGCAGCAGACCAAGAGGCCATGAAGCTGCTCCAAACCAAGAACGCAGAAACCGCGCGGATACAGTCTTGGCTCGACATAAAAGAGAACGAGGTCACACATATCCGCTCCCGGGCCATCATGCTCGAGACCTGCGGCTGCCCGGTCGAGAACCCGGAATGCCGTTTCCTGCAGGATGCAGTGGAGGCGAAAAAGAAACTGCCTGCGGCCGAGACGGAACTGGAAACCTACCGGCAGCAGGCCGAGGAGCGCGCCGAGCAGCTCGACGCTGAGTATCAGGCCGCAAAGAAAAAGGCAACGGGCCTCAACTGCCGCAAGGATTTGCAGGCCCAGCGTTTCCTCGTTGCAGACCTGCGGAAAGCCTCGGAGCGGTTCGCAAAGCTGGCGGCGCAGAAAGAACGCCTCGCGGAAGTTAAAGAGCGCATCAAGGCCATCGACGAGGAGCTTGAAACCATTCCGGCCAATATCGAGAGCCTCGAGGCAGACCGTTTCGTCGTTGAGGACGAGCTGAAAAAGCTCCGGCAGAACGCAGCGGAGCTCGCCAGCATTGAGGCGCAGCTTTCGGACGTTAAGAAATACATCGAGCTGGAAAAGCTGCTCCCGGCAGCGGAGGCTAAAAAGAGCGCAGCGCAGACCCGCCTCACGGAGCTCCTGACCTACGCAGAAAAGACCCGGACGGCGATTGATGGCATCAATGCGGAGATTCTGACCCTCGCAAAGGCGCAGGCTGATGTTGACGAACTCAAGGAGCAGTACGCGGAGGCGGATGCAGCCCTCACGGTGGACAATATCCGCATTGAAGAGCTGGACCAGCAGGCCGGACACAGCCGCAGGCAGATGGAAGAAATCGAGACGGCAGAGGCAAAGCTCGAAGTCCTTCGCCGTCAGGCGACGGAACAGGGCCAGCTTGCAGCGGGCTATGAGGAGCTCAAGCGGGCTTTCTCTCAGGACGGTATTCCGCATAACATCGTCCGCAGCATCGTCCCGCTGTTCGAGGCGACCGCGACGAGCATCATCAGCCAGATGTCAGGCGGCCACATGAGCATTGAGATGCGCATGGAAAAGACCCTCAAGAGCAACAGCAAGAAAGAGGTCACCGCGCTGGACATCATCGTAAACGACGCGGCGACCGGAGCTCTGCCCTATATGAGCCGTTCCGGCGGCGAGCGCGTTAAGGCGGCCCTCTCGGTCATCCTTGCGCTGGCAGAGCTCAAGAGCAGCACCGCAGGAGTGCAGCTCGGATTCCTGTTTATCGACGAGCCGCCGTTCCTCGACGACAAGGGTGTACAGGCCTACTGCGACGCCCTCGAGGCCATCCAGAAACGGTATTCCTCGCTCAAGATTATGGCTATCACTCACGACCCGGAGATGAAAGCCCGTTTCCCGCAGGCCGTTGACGTTGTAAAGACGGCGGAGGGCAGCAAGGTCATCTACTCTTGAAATCACCAGCAGAAAGGAGGTGCGAGACTTGGGAAGAAGCAACAGGCAGACCGCCGACTACTTCCCCCATTACGTCGGGGAAAAGAGCCGGACAAAGTTCATCCTTGAAAAGAACTGGGGAAACGACGGGTATGCCTTTTGGTTTAAGCTGCTCGAACTTCTTTGCGCGGCAGACGGCCAGTATTACGACTGCTGGGACAAGATGGGATGGGAGTACCTACTCGCCGTCACCGGAGTTACAGCCGAAACGGCGGAGGCCATCCTGAACACGCTCGCCTCCATGGGAAAGGTGGACAAAGAGCTGTGGGAGAGCTGCCGCGTCATTTGGGTGCAGTCTCTCCTTGAGAACCTCCGCCAGCTTTACTCAAAGCGCACCGCAGCACCGACGAAACCGTCGGTCGATAACTTTCCCGGCCGCAGGGCGGAAAGCCCTGCACAGGAGCCTGCAGCGGCCACAGAGGCGGAGGGAACGCCACCGGCCGTACCGGAGCCCACGCCGGAGGAGCACGACAAACCGAAAGCTCCCCGGCGTAAAGCCGGGAGCCTCTCGGCAGAGCAGGCCGAACGGTTTGACCGCTTCTACGCGGCCTACCCGAAAAAGGTGGACCGGGCCACGGCAGAGCGGGCGTGGGCCAAAATCAACCCGGAGCCGGACGACGCGGCGACCGACAGAATCATCGCGGCGGTTGAGGCCGCAAAGAAATATGACAGCCGGTTCCGGGAGCGGCAATTCACGCCAAACCCGGCAAGCTGGCTTAATGCAAAAGGCTACATGAACGACTACACAGGAGGTGAGCAGCGTGGAAACGATGACGGCTATGCTGGATTCACTCCGTCCGGCGGATTCGGCTCGTTCGGCTGAGACCACACAGCACCGACGGCCGACAAGCAAGGATATTCTGGCTGGTGGTTACAACTGCCAGCGCGAAATCCCGGAGCCGGTCGAGTGCGAGTTCTGCGGACGGAAACTGTACCACGAGGCCCTCGTGATGGGCCGAACGGTCCTCATGTTTGCCCCGTTCCCGCAGAGATGCACCTGTGAACAGGCAAAAGCCAAATGGGCGGAGGCGGACGCAGAGGAGGCCAGACAAAAGGCGGAGGCCGAGAAAGAGGCGGCGCAGGCCAAACGGCGCGCCAAAATCGAGAGGCTGCTCGGCAGGAGCGGCATCAAGAAACGCTTCCAGCAGCGGACGTTCGCCAACTTCATCCGGGACACCCCGGAGCGGCGGCGGTGCTACGACACGGCCAAAACCTATGCAGACAGCTTTCCACAGCGCGCAGAGCGTGGCGAGGGCCTCTACATAGAGGGAACATACGGAACCGGCAAAACGCACCTCGCGGCCGCCATCGCCTTGCAGCTCATAGGATGCGGCGTCCCGGTCGTCTGCAAGACGTCCGGCGACCTGCTGGCCGACATCAAGGAGGCTTTCGACAACAGCGACGCCACCGAGTACGAGATACTCAAAGCGTACAAAACGGTCGATTTGCTCATTGTGGACGACCTCGGGAAAGAGCAATGTACCGATTGGAGCGTGAGCACCCTCTACTCCATCCTGAACGACCGGTACGAGGATATGAAGCCGACCATCATCACGACGAACTACAACGCCGACGAGCTGGTGCGAGCACTGACCCCGAAAGGCGGAGACGGCACAAAAGCCCGGGCCATCATAAGCCGCCTGCGGGAGGTCTCAACGGTCATCACGATGGCGTGGCCCGATTATAGAACAGGAGGCAGCAGACGTTGAAGTACATGAAATTAACTGACGAGCAAAAAGAACGGCATCCATCAATCCATTATACCGGCAGCGTCCGAGGCATGAAAAAGCTCGGATATTGGGGCAAACATGATGTATGCGTTCGGTGCGGTCAGTACATCTACAACATCTCTATTTGGCTGGACCCGAACCGCTCGAATAAGACCGAAAGGCCAAAAGAGGAGCTGCCGCAGGCGTATTTGGATATTCTCGAGAAACGTGAATGGAGCGTTTGCGATTATACGGACGACGGCCGCGTTGAGCTCGAGTGGTATTCACCGGCCGGAGAGGACTTCATTGTCTGCGTGAAAGTCGAGAACTTCCCGGACGAGATTCTGGACTACTCCGACAGCTTTGACCCGGACGAGCATATTGCGATGTGGATTGAGGCAAAGCAGAACGGTACGAAGGGCGTTCCGGGCGCGCGGCAGATTGTCCACGACGCGGAGGAAATCGAGAAAGAGCTTGACGAGCTCGCATTTGAATTGCAGGAGGCAGAGAGAAAATTATGGCTTACAGATATTACAGCACACGCCGCCCGCTGATGGTGGGCGGAATCCCCTCTACGGAGAGCGTTACCGAAATCGTAAACTTCGAGAGCGGTCGGACCTATTGCGAGGAAATCGACAATAAAGCATGGGGCTACATTGAGTACGCCACACCGCTCGACCCGCAACAGGCATCCGATTACGAGCTGGTTTTGGCCCCGCAGAAGCCCTCTATCCCTAAACCGCCGCTGAACCGGCAGGAGGTCTACCATGAGTGAGGTGAAAATCAAGGAATTGGACAAGAGCCTCATTCATCAGGCGAACAGCAACAGCATGAGCGGCCAGCGCGGCGACATTTCGGCCCACGAGTACGAGGTCTACTGCCAGAAAGTTATGAGCTGGAACATCCCGGACAGCCGCAAGCAGAAAATCGTGGACCAGATTTATGCCAAGTGGAGCGAGCAGCTCCGGCACGAGGCAGCCCATGTGAGCGTCGCCGTCGCAGGACCGGCGCGGTACAACGCAAAGAAGCTGGACCACAGCGACACCATTCTCCGCCTTTCCTCTGAGTTCGTGGAGTGGTTCAACGGCCTGCAGGAGCAAGTCTGGCAGGGCCGTATCGAGGACAAGGACGCAAAGGAGATTGCGCGGCTGGTCGATGACATCAAATTCTGCATCGAGCGGACGACGCTTAATCCTACCGCGAGCCTATGCGAGCTCGCCAACAAGGACCCGGAGCTCTTCATGGAGTATTACGAGAAGCTCCATGAAAAGTACCGCTGGCGCAAGAACAGCGTCATCGCCAAGCTCTACGCGGCCGGGAAAGAGGGCAAACTCGCAAAGCTGAACCGGCAGAAGTTTTTCGAGGACGAGAATCTCGTCGCCTACACGATGGGCGACCGGGCGTACATCAAGTTCGTTATGAAGCCCCGGCAGCAGCTTATTGTGGCACTCAAGAGCCGGAAATGGTGGTGGAACAGTAACGAGGAGGCGTGGAGCACATACCTCAACAAGCTGGACAAAGAGTGGGTGCAGAGCATCAGCACCCGGTACGCTGATTATGTTTGAGGAGGACGTCATGAAGCGACTTATGATTATCGGCCTGTGGCCGGACGACGCGGTCAATTATTGCACCGAGAAATGCGACTGCCGCAGGTACGCATTCGACCGGATACTTTACCACAGGGGAGGACGAGCTGCCCGCGAGCGCATCTGCATCCCGGTAGTGGACAGGAGCGGAGCGGTAACGACGTACCTCGACCTGCCCGTAACGCTCCTTGAGGCGGGCGTCGTTTATCTCCGCCTCGACGACGGTAGCGACATTTTTTTGAGTAACACACAGATGGCGTTAATTGCCAACGAAGTCGAGAGGCAGCGCGCAGAGTGCGCAGGAACCGGCCTCAAGACGCTCGGGAAATGGTTTGAGAGCGGCCTCCCGACCGCAGAGGACTATCTCGAACCGGGCGACAAGGTAGACGAGGACCTGATTGGCTACTTTCTTGACGTCTTACCGCCACGCACAAACCGCGCAGGCCTGTTGCAGGTGGGCGGAGAAATCAGCACCGCAAAGGATGTCAACGGACGCTGGCAGCCGACCTACCTTACGTTCAAGCGACAGGGCGGCACATGGCGGTACGCAGGACGGTGTTTTGAGGGCTCTGCGGAGCCAGTTCAGAAGTACCAGTCCTCGCTAGAGAGGATGATGCTTACACGCTGTAAGCTACTGGGAGTTGTAGCGCAGGAGGTTGAAGCCTGATGGACTACAAGGACAAAATCCGAAAGCTCCTCGCCCTCGCAAAGAGCCCGGAACCGGAGGAGGCGAAGTTCGCCCTGCTCAAGGCCCGCAAGCTCATGGCGGAGCACAAGCTCAGCGAGCGGGACCTCGAGGAACGGAACACTACGGTCATAAAACGGGCCATCCGCGAGACGTTTTCCAAGAAAGCAAACTCGTGGATGGACCCGCTCTCAATCGTTATTGGAGAAAACTACTGCTGCTCGGCGTTTCGATGCAAAATTAGCGCAAAAACAACCGTTTGGCACGTCGGATTCATCGGCTTGGAGGGCGATATTGAAATCTGCGTAAAGATATTCCGGTATGCGGTCCGGTGCATTAAATCGGAGCAGAAGAAGCTCCGCAAACAGCACCGGGACTATTACACACCGCAGGAAATTGCAAAAATCTGTGATTCCTACGGCTATGGGTTCGCCAGAGGCGTATACGAGGCGTTCACAAGACAGAATGAGGAAAATCAAGAATACGGCCTTGTGCTGAAAGTTCCGAAAGAAGTTAAAGACGAGCTCGAAAAGATTGGACCGCCGAAAGAGTTCAAAAAGACGCCCCAGCCAAAGACTGTTGGAGAGCTCGACGCAGCATGGCGCGGCATAGAGGACGGCAGGAAATTCGACCCGTCAAACAAGCTGGAAGAAAAGAAACAGGAGGCATAACCAACATGGCAAGTACGAAGTTTGAAGTCTCGATGGAAATTTTCAAGTTTCAGGGAGAACCGGATGTGAGCGTCACGCTGACCGGCAAGAGCCCCACAGAGCTCGAGACCGCACTCAAAACGCTCGAGACCATCGCCAAGACCACGACGCTGTACGACGGCAACAGCGCACCGGAGGCGGAAAAGAACGTCCCCAACGAGCCGCAGCAGGCAGCCCCGGTAGTTTCCTCGGCTGATAAGAAAGCCCCCCCCCGAGAAGCCGGTAAGCTGGCTTACGCCCGTCGGCGCAAAGGGGCTCATGCTCCTGCGCTGCCCGAAATGCAAGAGCGAGTTTGTACAGTTCTTGCGCGAACCGCAAACGACCAACGAGTGCCGGAAGTGCGGCGCGAAAATCCCGCTGGACGCGCTGGCACGGTTCGAGTTCACCTGCCCGGCCTGCAAGAAAGTGAGCTACGGCCGGACGAACATCGAGGATGCAGAAATCACAAACCAGAAATTCTCCTGCGTCTGCGGCCGGAGCATACCGAAGCTCACGTGGAACCCGGCCAAGCGTTGCTATACGGCGTAAGGAGGGCTGGATGATGAAAGCACTGACCCACAACATCCAGCAGGAGCGCGAGGACCAGCGCGACCGCTCCGCCCAGCTCTTTATGTGGTGCATCGTCGTCTCCATGCACCAAGACGACGGTATTGGCGCATCACGCCTCCTGCGGGCGTGTAACGAGATGGACGCTTTTGAGAAAAAATACCAGACGGCCATCCTATACGGCAGCAGCAAGAACGCAACGGACGCCATGAGGGAGAACCTCAAAGGCATCTGTGATTTTGAGGTCCGGCTGCCGGTTGACCGAGCTCCGAGAGGACGCCGGGAGGAGCAGCTCCGCATGGCAAGCAATCAGGGCGCAGAAATCGCGTGGCTTGTTATGGCGGCCACCTGTCACGA
>UMCF01024004.1_pt1 | contig 10100 bp, 9 predicted proteins | sample 1964131 | NCBI WGS metagenome assembly UMCF01 (sample SAMEA4835958, study PRJEB28245) | human gut metagenome | biome: gut microbiome; material: fecal sample | place: Denmark | collected 2008
TCATTGTACAAATACAACAATACAAGTTTAGCTGTTTTTAGGATTTATGTCAAGTTTTTCTACATAATTTTTAACTCATAACTGTTCAGGTACAGAACCATTATGAGATATCCATTTCTTCCAATACGGAAAAAATATCTCCGGAGCGAAAACCACGTCGTGCCAGATACCCATACAGCCGTCTCATTTCCCTCTCATCAAGGCTGCTACCTGGAGCATATTTCTTCTCTACCATCTGCCGAAGGAGTTTCCTTTCATCCGGCATCTCCAGTTCTGCCGCTTCGTCCCATGCACTCTGGATCGTCTGACGGTCAATCCCTTTCTGCTGTAATTCCTGGAATATCTTCTGGTGACTCTTGTCATGAATCCTGTACATAATATAATTCGTCGCATATCTCGCATCATTTACATATCCATAATCCTTCACATATGCGACAGCATCTGCTGCCAGAGCTTCCGAAAAGCCGGCACGGAGAAGCCGATCATATAATCCCTTCTCCGTGCGGTCCATATGTTCCAGAAGCTTCAGTGCTTTCTTACGAACTTCTTTCTGCTGCTGTTCCATATCTGTCATTCAATTATTCCTGCTCTTCTTCTGCATCCTGCGCTGCCGGATTCTGCTGTGCAGCCTCCTCTTCTGGAAGAAGATGATACTGGATTCTTACCTGTTTTTCGATTTCTTCACAGATTTCCGGATGATCTTTCAGGAAAATCTTCACATTCTCTCTTCCCTGTCCGATACGCTCTCCATTGTAAGAGTACCATGCACCACTCTTATTCACCACATTGCATTCTGATGCAAGATCAAGAATCTCACCTTCTCTGGAAATGCCAGTACCAAACATAATATCAAACTCAGCCTGTTTGAACGGCGGAGCAACTTTATTCTTAACAACTTTGACCTTGACATGGTTACCAACCATCTCGCCACCCTGCTTCAGGGTTTCTGTTCTTCTGACATCAAGACGTACAGAAGCATAGAACTTCAGAGCTCGTCCACCGGTCGTTGTCTCCGGATTACCAAACATAACGCCAACTTTCTCACGAAGCTGGTTGATAAAAATAACCACACAGTTGGATCTGCTGATCGCTGCAGTCAGTTTTCTCAAAGCCTGCGACATCAGACGGGCATGCAGTCCAACATGGCTGTCTCCCATATCACCCTCGATCTCCGCCTTCGGAACAAGCGCCGCAACAGAGTCCACGATTACAATATCAACAGCCCCTGAACGAACCATTGTCTCAGTGATCTCCAGAGCCTGCTCACCATTATCCGGCTGTGAAATATATAAATTGTCAATATCAACACCGATATTCTTTGCATACACCGGATCAAGTGCATGTTCTGCATCAATAAATCCGGCAATTCCGCCTCTCTTCTGCACCTCAGCTACCATATGTAATGCAACCGTTGTCTTACCACTGGATTCAGGTCCGTAGATCTCCACGATACGTCCCTTCGGCACTCCACCGACTCCAAGCGCAATATCCAGTCCAAGAGAGCCTGTCGGAACCGCTTCTACTACCATATTAGAACTGGAATCCCCAAGCTTCATTACAGATCCTTTACCGTACTGCTTCTCAATATGTCCAAGAGCTGCCTCCAGCGCTTTCTGCTTCTCTTCATTAATCATCTTATGGATTCTCCTTATATTTTCTTAATTTCAAACGCTCATACCAAACCTATGTTCGTGTTTTCTTCTTATATGCTATTATAAATCGTCGGCAAAGTCAAGCAAAACTTTTCGACAAAAAGGGCACCGTTTCTGCACGGTGCCCTGCATCATATTTGGGTTTACTCCTTATTTATCACCGATCAGCCAGTTGTACATTTCTTCGTACTGTTTTGCAGAATGACTCCAGGAGAAATCTGCTGCCATGGCACGATCAACCATCTTGTTCCACTCGCGTTTATTATCGTAATATACACGTTCTGCATTGCGGACTGTTGCAAGCATTTCATGTGCATTGTAATTCGTAAAGCTGAATCCGGTACCTGTTCCTTCAAATTCATTGTACGGCTGCACTGTATCCTTCAGGCCGCCTGTCTCACGCACGATCGGAAGTGTTCCATAACGGAGACTCATCAGCTGGCTGAGCCCGCATGGTTCAAACAGAGACGGCATCAGGAATGCATCCGATGCTGCGTAGATTCTGTGTGAAAGCGGCTCATCATAATAAATCTGTGCCGATACTTTTCCATGATATTTCCAGTCAAAATGACGGAACATATTCTCATAGCGCTCTTCTCCTGTTCCAAGCACTACGATCTGTACAGCGTCCTGACAGAGTTCATCCATTACGTATGCGATCAGGTCAAAGCCTTTCTGATCTGTCAGACGGGAAACGATTCCGATCAGCATCGCATTCGGGTCTTCATTCAGTCCAAGATCTTTCTGAAGCTGGATCTTATTCTTAACTTTTTCCTTACGGAAAGTCTTTGCATTGTAGTTTCTGGTAATACATTTATCTGTTTCAGGATTGAATACATCATAATCAATTCCATTGACAATACCTCGAAGATCATGTGCTCTGGCACAGAGAAGACCATCCAGACGTTCTCCATAGAACGGAGTTTTGATTTCTTCCGCATAAGTATTACTTACCGTAGTTACTGCATCAGCAAAAACAATTCCACCTTTCAGGAAGTTTGCATCTTTGTATGCTTCCAGTTTATCCGGTGCAAAATAATAATCAGAAAGTCCTGTGATTCCCTGAACAGTCTTTACATCCCATACTCCCTGGAATTTCAGATTGTGAATTGTCATAACTGTCTTGATTCCCCAGAAAAATTCATTCTGCTGGAAGGAATCATGCAGATATACCGGAACAAGACCTGTCTGCCAGTCGTGACAGTGGATCACATCCGGGCGGAAACCGATAACCGGAAGGACAGACAATACAGCCTTTGAGAAGAATGCAAATTTTTCAAGATCCCATGGGGCACTGTCATATGGCTTCGGTCCACTGAAATAATATTCATTATCGATAAAATAAAACTGGATTCCTTCGTATTCCATATGCATAATGCCAACATAGCAGTTTTTGTATCCCAGATCCATATAAAAATGAGTAATGTATTCCATTTTATCTTTCCATTCCTGTTTCATACAGGCATATTTCGGCAAGATAACACGGACATCAAAATAGCGCTTATCAAAACATTTCGGAAGTGCACCAGCTACATCGGCAAGTCCTCCTGTTTTAATAAATGGTACCGCTTCTGATGTTGCAAATAAAATTCTTTTCATCTGTAAATACCCCTCCTTGTATCTCGATGCCAGATTATTGTTATTTCGAACATCCGCTCGCTATTTTCTGACATTTCTGTCTGTGACAGACCTTTTGTTTATTATACTCCAAAACCACCTTGTTGAAAAGAGTGATTTTTGTATTCAAGGCGAATTTTATCTGCAATAAGTGCAATAAATTCTGAGTTGGTCGGTTTGCCTTTTCCTGTGCTGACCGTGTACCCAAACAGTGCATCGATCGTATCCATCTTGCCTCTGCTCCATGCAACTTCGATCGCATGACGGATAGCCCTCTCCACCCGGCTCGGAGTAGTCTGATGTTTTTTTGCAATTGTCGGATAAAGTACTTTTGTGATCGAATTCAACATTTCCATATCGTTAACAGACAGAATGATCGCATCTCTCAGATACTGATAGCCTTTTATGTGTGCTGGAACACCAATTTCATGTATAATATTCGTCACATCTGTTTCCAGATTCCGTTTTCCGTAAGGCGCCGGTTCCTCTCTCACCGCCTGTCGCACCGGTTCTCTCATTTTTCGTTCATTTCCCCTGCGTATATGTTTTATACGACTTAAGAGCACCTGTTTGTCAAAAGGTTTCAGCATATAATAATATGCGCCAAGATTGAACGCATCTTCTGTGATTCTTTCCTGTCCCCCCGCCGATACTACAATAAAAGCCGGCTGTTTCTTTACTGAACTGTCATGACTGCAGTGTTCCATAACGGTAAGTCCATCCATCTTCGGCATAATGATATCCAATACAACAACATCCGGTTCTTTTTCTCTGATGATGCTGCAGATTTCTTCTCCATTGTGTGCTTTTCCGACCAAAGTCAGGTCTTTATCTTCTTCGATCATCTGACCGAGTATGTCAGCCATTCTAACGTTATCATCTGCAATCGCCACATTTAATTTTTCCATGAGGCCTTTCCCTCCTAACCAACAAAAATCTTCTTCCTTACAACAAGGACATTATAGTGGAAAGGCCTTCGCGAAATCAAGCCGAAACTGGCTGAAATACGGCATTTTCGTTCGGCCTGAATCGACTTTTTCAGATATTTTCCAGCATGTTTTCTGCAAAAATACCATATCCTCCTGTAGAATCCTGTATAAAAACATGCGTGACAGCTCCCACGAATTTTCCATTCTGAATCACCGGGCTTCCACTCATTCCCTGTACAATTCCTCCTGTCAGTTCCAGAAGTTCGGGATCTGTCACCTGAATTACAAAACTTTTATTTGTATCTTCATGATTCATGTCAATTCTTGTTATCTCAGCATCGAATTCACGTACCGTTCCATCCACACAGCACAATATGGATGCCGGCCCGATTTCCAGTTCCTGTTTGTATGCAACTTCCATCTTTCGCAATCCAAGCTCCTCCGGCAGTTCTGATAATCTTCCATAAATTCCCTGTTCACAGTTTTTTTCTATACTTCCGATGATTTTTTCCGCCTCATAATGAATCAGACCGGAAAGTTCACCCGGACTTCCGCTGCTTCCTTTCTGGATCCCAACGATCTGTGCCTGATACAGGTCACCATCATCAATATGAAGAAGCTCTCCGGTATCTACATCGCTGATTCCATGACCAAGTGCTCCGTAATTTCCATTCTGATCAACAAATGTGAGTGTCCCGATTCCCTGTGTATTATCTCTCACCCATATCCCCAGCTTATACTCGCCCTTGATATCTTTTACCGGACTCAGCGACAAAGGAATCTTTTTTCCTTTTCTTATTACCTGCAACTCCACAGTATCCTGTTTCAGCTTTTCGAGATCTTCTACAAGATCTTTTTTAGTTTCAATAATTTCATCATTAAATGCAACGATATAATCTCCCGGCTCTATAATTTTTTCTGCCGGTTCCTCCGCACGGCCTTCTTCAGAAATAATCTCACCGGTATCAATTACCAGTACTCCGTCGGTTTCCATATAGATTCCGACAGTGCTTCCACTGACAAGCACTGTCGTACTGTCTGTGGGGATTACTTTGACATCTTTAAACGGTATCACTCCCAAAATTCTGCTGGATAACAGATAACTTCCATCTCCGGAAACCGTAATTGCATCATCAAAAGAAAGCAGCGGATAATCCAGTACATTCTTCACCTGCTGTTCCTGACTTTCTGTCACATAAAGCTCATCAGGAATCTTCCTGTCAAGATATCGATATCCCAGCCATATCACCGTTAGCAGATCCAGGCATATGATCCACCAGAGAAGATGTCTGTATTTTGTTCTTCTGTCCATTCTGCCACATCCTTTCTTTTGTAAAACCAAACTCTCTTCCACCAGCATTTTTACAGAAAAAAAAGAGAAGCGATCCTGTTGGATCATCCTCTCTTATTATGCTGTGAATACAGCTATTTCAGTCTTGTATTTTTATGAACCCGTGCCAATTCTTTCATTTCTTTTGCGTTTTCAAAAACTGCCTGTGTAAGTTCAGCTCCACCCAGAAGTCTGGCAAGTTCTCTCACAGAATCATCTCCTTCCAGCGGATGAATCTCCGTGATCGTTTCTGTACCCTTCTGATGTTTTTCGATTTCAAAATGTGTATCTGCCATTGCAGCAATCTGCGGAAGATGCGTAATACACAATACCTGGTGACATTTTCCGATAACTGCCATTTTTTCGGATACTTTCTGCGCTGTCCTGCCACTGATACCTGTGTCGATCTCATCAAAGATCAATGTCTCTATCTGATCTCTGTCTGCAAGAATTGCTTTTATTGCAAGCATGATCCTGGAAAGTTCACCGCCAGATACAATCCTGCCTAATGGTTTTACGCTCTCACCCGGATTGGTAGAAATTTCATATTCTATATCATCAAACCCATTATCTGTATATTCTTTTTTTCGTTGAAAATCAATATGAAACTGTACGTCCAGAAAATTCAGATCTTTCAATCCCTCAATAATCTTATCCGTAAGCATCTGGCTGTATTTTTTCCGGATAACAGAAAGTTTATCCGAAACAATTTCAAGCTGTGCTCTGCTTTTTTCTACTTCAGCTTTTGCTCTCCGGAAATTCTCCTCATATCTGTCAAGATCTTCCAGTTTTTGTTTCTGGTTGCCGCAGTATGTGTGGATTGCCTCGATTGACTGTCCATACTTTGCTTTGAGATTGTTGATCAGATCCAATCTTCTTTCTGTTTCATAAAATGTTTCTCCGTCAAAGTTCAGTTCATCCACATAAGAGGAAAGCTCTCTGTTGAAATCATTCAAAAGCCCATCGATTTCCTGAAGTGCTGATGACATGGATTCCAGCTGGCTGTCATACTCCGTGACACGCATCAGCTCTTTCACTGCATTTCCAACCGCTTCTCCGGCTCCCTGCACGGAATCATTTCCTGTCAGATCCCGCACCTCCTGCAGAGTCTCAAGAATCTTCTTCCCGTTATCCAGCTTACGGTACAGCTTTTCCAGTTCTTCATCCTCTCCCGGATTCAAATTCGCGCTTTCAATTTCTTTAATCTCAAATTCCAGGAAAGCACGCTCTCTGTTTCTCTGTTCTTCATCCATATCAAGAGACTTTAATTTTTTTAGGCTGTCACGATATGTACGATATGCACGATTCACTTTTTCTTTGACCGGATAGATTTCATCTTTACCATATGCATCCAGAATCTCCAGCTGTTTATCCTGATAAAGCAGAGACTGGTGCTCATGCTGCCCGTGTATATCCAAAAGGCAGGAAGCTACTGCTTTCATCTGTCCAACCGTGCAGGTCTCCCCATTAATCTTGTTGATACTCCTGCCATCCAGAATTTTACGTGTCAGCAATACCTGTCCTTCTTCCAGCTCAATCCCCAGTTTGCCCAGCGCTTCTTCAGCTCTTGGATTTTCTACCTGAAACAACAGCTCCACCAGTGCATATGACGCACCTTCGCGGATCATATCCTTTGCAATTCTGCTGCCCAGGATCAGCTGCATGGAACCCAGCAGAATCGATTTACCTGCTCCTGTCTCACCAGTCAGAATATTCAGTCCCGGCCCAAATTCTACTTCAATATCTTCAATAAGTGCCAGATTCTTCACATGAAGATGAACTAACATAATTTCAGAATTCCTTTCAGCTTCTCAGCAACAATTTCTGCCTGCTCTGCATCACGTGCCACACACATGACTGTATCATCTCCGGCAATACTTCCAAGAATCTCCTTCCATTTCAGGGCATCCAACGCAGCCGCCACCCCCATGGCCATTCCCGGCACAGTGCGGATCACAAGCATATTCTGACCTACATCAAGTGATGTCAGTGTATCCTGGAGAATCCTTGTGTATTTGTCTCCCAGTTCCGCAGACGGTTCTGTAAGAATCGCGTAACGGGATTTTCCATCTTTTCCTGCAACTTTCATAAGCTTCAGTGCCCGGATATCTCTGGAGACTGTAGCCTGTGTTACTTTGAATCCTGCCTCATTCAGTCTGGCAGCAAGTTCCTCCTGTGTATCAATATCATATTCCTGGATCAGTTCTATGATCTTTTCATGTCTTGCACTTTTCACTGCATTACCTCCATCACATTGTCACTGTTATTCCATCTTCTGCCGTAATACCTCTACAAAGCTTAAATGATTTAATTTCAGGATTTTCACACTGGCTGAAGCTTTTTGAATCACGATCCTGTCTCCCGTCACGATCGGAATTTCTGTATCTCCGTCAAAAGAAGCAAGCCCCTGTTCCTGAACCTGCCTGCGGCCTTCTCCCAGCTCTACTGTAATAACATCTTCCTCCGGAAAAATAATACTGCGGGTATTCAATGTATGCGGAGCGATCGGTGTCATCAGCGTCATCGCCGCATTTGGAGATACAATAGGTCCTCCACATGAAAGGCTGTAACCGGTAGAACCTGTCGGTGTGGCAATAATAATTCCATCTGCATTATACGAATTAAGATAGACATCATTCACATAATTTTTAAATCTTACAACTCGAAGGGGGCCCTCTCTGCCTATTACAATATCATTCAGTGCAATGTCCTGCCCAATGATCTTATCACCATGCCAGACTGTTCCTGTAAGCATCATTCTTTCTTCGATCTCATAGTCATCTGCGATCAGTTTATCCAGTGCAGCATGTATCGACTGTCTGTCTACTTCAGCCAGAAACCCCAGCGTCCCAAGATTGATTCCCAGCATTGGAATTTTTCTGTAAACAACATCTCTGGCAGCCTGAAGAAGTGTACCATCACCGCCCAGAACCAGAATACACTGTGTTCCCTCTGGAATCAGTTCCGGATTTGTATAATGGTATGCCCCTTCCAACTTACGTTCCGCCTGCTGAACCTGACATTTCTTTCCATTTTTTTTCAGATAAGAAACAATTTCATTTGTGATCTGAAAATCTTTATCTTTATCATTGTTTGTGATGATATAAAACTTATCCATCTCCCCTAGACCTTCCTTAATCCAGTTGACTGTGTGCCTCCTGCACTACAGCCTCAGGTGTTACTTCAAGAGAGGACTGGATCACTTCCCCTTCCGGTCTCTTTTTCAAATGAAGCAAGTATTCAATATTTCCCTCTGGTCCCTTGATCGGTGAAAAAGAAAGATGGCACGGCTCCATTGCAATTGTAGACGCATAAGCGATCACTTTTTCAATGACTTCCAGGTGCACTGCCGGATCACGTACAACGCCTTTTTTCCCAACTTTTTCTCTTCCGGCTTCAAACTGCGGTTTGATCAGACAGACGATCTCTCCATCATCTGTAAGGAGGTTTCTCACTGGAAGAAGCACTTTTGTCAGAGAAATGAAAGAAACATCTATCGATGAAAACTGTGCTGGCTCCTGCAGATCTTCCGGAAGTACATAACGGATATTCGTTTTTTCCATACATACCACTCTCGGATCATTACGAAGTTTCCAGTCAAGCTGTCCATATCCGACATCGATTGAATAGACCTTCACTGCACCATTCTGGAGCATACAGTCTGTAAATCCGCCAGTGGATGCACCAACATCCATACATACCTTTCCATCCAGAGAAACGCCAAAATTATTCATGGCTTTTTCCAGTTTCAGTCCTCCACGGCTTACATATGGAAGTGTATTTCCGCGTACTTCAATCTTCACCGTCTCCTTGAACATTGTTCCCGCTTTATCTTCTTTCTGTCCGTCCACATAAACATCTCCGGACATAATATATGCTTTTGCTTTCTCTCTGGAAGGTGCAAGTGCACGCTCTACCATCAAAAGATCCAGTCTTTTCTTCATTCCTGCTCCTCATATTCCTCAATCGCATCAAGAATATCCGGTGCTGAAAGCCCGATTTTGGCTCTCAGACTGGCAATTTCTCCATGCTCTACAAAACGATTCCAGATAGCGATCGGAAGTACTCTTACTTCCGGATGACATGCTTCCATATAAGCTGCCACATGCTCACCAAATCCACCGTTTCTGACATTTTCTTCTACTGTTACAAATAATTTATGATCTTTTGCAAGCTCATCAAGAAGCTCTGTATCCAGTGGCTTCACAAATCTTACATTTACAAATGTTGGATTTTCACCTTTGTTCTTCAGTTCTTTGCAGACCTGTTCACAGACCTCCGTCATGCTTCCAACAGACAGAAGTGCTGTTTTCTCTCCACGGTAAAGAACTTCACTTTTTCCAAAACGTATCGGGCTGTCAAATTCCTCTAGTCCCTGATATGCAGTGCCTTTGGGATAACGGATTGCACATGGTCCTGCCGCATGAACTGCAAATTCCAGCATTTTTTCAAGTTCTCTTCCATTTTTTGGTGCCATGACCGTCATATTGGGCATCATTGTCAGATAAGACAAGTCAAAATTTCCCTGATGTGTCTCTCCATCTGCTCCTACAAGACCTGCCCTGTCAATCG
>UMCF01058085.1_pt1 | contig 10087 bp, 9 predicted proteins | sample 1964131 | NCBI WGS metagenome assembly UMCF01 (sample SAMEA4835958, study PRJEB28245) | human gut metagenome | biome: gut microbiome; material: fecal sample | place: Denmark | collected 2008
ATCGCCCTGCTCGTCGAGGGCCGGCTCACGACGTCGGTCGGCATCAGCGTGCCGGACTGCGCGGCCATCATGGCCAAGCACGACTGCATGCAGGCCATGAACCTCGACGGCGGCACCAGCGCCATGATCTGGTACAAGGGCAAGTACATCATGCGCAGCTCCAACCCCGCGCTCACCGCCGGGCGCACGCTGCCGAACGCTTTCGTCTACACCGGAAATTAACGCTGCGGCAGCTGACAGCCCCAACAGCCTCGCAGAGTTTGACACACGCAAACGTCCCTGACCGCCGGTCAGGGACGTTTGTGCGCAATGCGCAAAAGATTTCCCGAAAAACGGGTGCAGATTCGTGAAAATGGGGCTTGCAATCCGGCGCGGGAAGTGGTAGAGTAACACCATCGAGAAACCGATGACCGAGAGGAGTACCCATTCACGAAGCTTTCAGAGAGCAGCGGACGGTGGAAGCGCTGCAGCGGACGGGTGGCGAATGGACTCGTGAGGGCAAACCGATTGCAGCAGCATGAGGGGCGACGGTGGCCGCGGCCGTTATCCGGCGGAGCGTATGATCGTACGTGCAAAGTGGGCGCATGAGCGCCAACATGGGTGGCACCGCAGGAGTTACAGTCTTGTCCCATGAAACGGATGGAACCGTTTCGTGGACGAGGCTTTTTTTATTGCTCAAATTACCGCAGGAGGGATGCAGATGACCCGCAAAACCAGACGATGGCGTGGCGGCCGGAGAATTTTTGCCGCGTCAGACCGTATCCGAACAGTTCAAAACCAACCGCTTTCAATATAGAAGGAGAATATACTATGAATCAGACTTTCCAGAAGATCGTCGGCGGCGTGCTCGCCGTCACCGCGCTCATGGGCCTGTCCGCCTGCGGCAGCAAGACCGAGGACACCAAGGCCGATGGCAAGACCTATAAGGTCGGCATCGTGCAGTTTGTGGACGATGCGTCCCTCAACCAGATCGAGGAGGCCATCGAGGCCGAGCTCGACGCGAAGGCCACGGAGCTGGGCGTGAAGTTCGACTACACGCTCTACAACGGCCAGGCCGACGGCACGACGCTTAACCAGATCGGCGCCGAGCTCGTCAGCAAGGGCGTGGACCTCATCGTCCCGATCGCAACGCCGGCCGTGAAGATCATGCAGTCCGCTACCGAGGACACCGAGATCCCCATCGTTTTCTCCGCCGTGTCTGACCCCGTCGGCGCCGGCATTGTTGATTCGCTCGACGCGCCCGGCGGCCGCATCACCGGCACGAGCGACGCGCTCAACACCAAGGGCCTGCTCGACCTGATGCTCGCCCAGAACCCGGACACCAAGACCGTTGGCCTGCTCTACTCCAAGAGCGAGGATTCCTCCAAGCAGCCGATCGAGGACGCGAAGGCCTACCTCGAGGGCAAGGGCATCCGCTGCGTGGAAAAGACCGGCACCACCACCGATGAAGTCACCTCTGCCGTCGATGCGCTCATCGCCGAGAAGGTCGACGCCGTCTTCACCCCGACCGACAACACCATCATGACCGCCGAGCTCGCCATCTATGAGAAGTTCCTCAATGCCAAGATCCCGCAGTACTGCGGCGCGGACTCCTTCGCCCTCAACGGCGCGTTCGTCGGCTACGGTGTGGATTACACCAAGCTCGGCACGATCACGGCCGACATGGTCGTGCAGGTGCTCGTTGACGGCAAAGACCCCGCCACGCTGCCCGTGACCACGTTCGATAACGGCATCGCCATGATCAACACCGAAAGCTGCGCCGCCCTCGGCTACGACCTCGCGGCTGTCAAGCAGGCGTTCGACGGCAAGTGCAGCTCCGTGCTCGAGACGACCACGCAGCAGAATTTTGACTGATATCTGACATCCCGAAGGAGGGAGTTCCATGCTGACCGTTTTGCAGACGGCGCTCGAGGTCGGCCTCATTTACGGCCTCGTCGCGCTGGCGCTGTTCATCAGCTTTTCCATCCTGAATATCGCCGACCTGTCCACGGACGGGTGCTTCACGCTCGGCTGCGCCGTGGGCGCCATGCTCACCATTGCCGGCCACCCGATCCTTGCGCTGTTCGCGGCCATGGCGGCGGGCATGCTCTCGGGCTACATCACGGCCTTTTTGCAGACGCGCCTCGGCGTTGAGAGCATCCTCGCCGGCATCATCTCGAACACCGGCCTCTACACGATCAACCTTGCGGTCATGGGCTTTTCGTCCAACGTGTCCATCACCGGGGTCGACACGGTGTTTTCGCTTTTCAAGGGCCTCGTTGGCGGGCAGTGGAGCCGACTGATCCTGCTCGCGCTCATCGCGGCCGTGATTGTGCTCGTGCTCATCCGCTTTTTCGGCACGTCCCTCGGCCTGTCCATCCGCGCCACGGGCGACAGTCTGGACATGGTCAGCGCTTCCTCCATCAATCCGAAAGCCACCATCACGATCGGCCTGTGCCTGGCCAACGCCCTCACGGCGCTGTCCGGCTGCCTGATCGGGGAATACAACAAGTTTTGCGACATCAACCTCGGCACCGGCATGGTCACGATCGCGCTGGCGAGCCTCATCATCGGCGAGGTCTTTGCCGGCCGCCGCGGCCGCGTGGGCGAGCGCGTCGTCTGCGTCGTGCTCGGCAGCATCGTCTACCGCTTCATCATCGCGCTGGCGCTGCGGCTGAACATCTCGGCCGAGTATTTCAAGCTCGTGTCCGCCGTCATCGTGGCCGTCGCCATCGCCGCGCCGAACATGAAGGACTACGTCCATCTGGCGAAGATCAAGTCCAACGCCCGCAAGCTGCGCGCCCTGTCCGGAAAGGGGGACGAGACCGATGCTTGAAGTTTCCCATATTTCCAAGACGTTCAACGCCGGCACCGTCAACGAGAAGCGCGCCCTGTCCGACCTCTCGCTCCGGCTGGCCGACGGGGAGTTTGCCACCATCGTCGGCTCGAACGGCGCCGGCAAGAGCACGCTCTTCAATGCCATCGCCGGTGTGTTTTACGTCGACGCCGGCACGATCACGCTCGACGGGCGGGACATCACGTTCCTGCCGTCGCACAAGCGCAGCCGCCGCATCGGCCACCTGTTCCAGGATCCGCTCAAGGGCACTGCGCCGCACATGACCATCGAGGAAAACCTCGCCGTGGCCTACCTCCGCTCGCCGGAAAAGCATAAGTCCTTCCGCCGCGTGACACGCCGCGACCGCGACTTTTTCCGTGACGCGCTCGCCCAGCTCGACATGGGGCTGGAGGACCGCATGAACACGCCCGTCGGCCTGCTCTCCGGCGGCCAGCGCCAGGCGCTGACGCTGCTCATGGCCACCATGGTCACGCCCGAGCTGCTGCTGCTCGACGAGCACACCGCCGCGCTCGACCCCGTCACGGCCGATAAGGTGCTCGCGCTCACGCGCCGCGTCGTGTCGGAGCGCAGCATCTCCTGCCTCATGATCACGCACAATATGCACCAGGCGCTCGAGCTCGGCACGCGCACGCTCATGATGGACGCCGGCCGCATCGTGCTCGATGTCTCCGGCCCGGAGCGCGCGGACATGACCGTGCAGGGCCTGCTCGATGCCTTCGCCGCCAAGGCGGGCGAGGTCTTCGATAACGACCGCGTCCTGCTGTCCACGGCCGAGGACCGCGAGAACTGAATTTCGGAAAAGAAAAATCAGCCGCCCACCGGGCGGCTGATTTTTTTCACTTGTCGAAAACCCCATTCGGGGTTTCCGACAAAAGGTTTACAGTCTGCTGCGCGCATAATTTGCGCGCCGATGGCGCACAAATTCCACACTTGCAGCCTGAAAAGTATTTTTTCCGCCGTACATGCCGCCGGGAAAAATGATTGCATTTTCTTTGCCGCCTGCGGGCGGCAAACTCTGCGAGGCTTCTTCGCGGTTTAATAGAACGTGGCCACCGGTTCTTCCGGCTTTTCGACCTCCTGCACGGACTGCACCGTGAACACGGGGCCCTTGCGGCCATAGGCGCGGTGGAACTTGTAGTCCAGCCGGGCCGTGATGATGGCCCACTCGTCGTTGCGGATCTCGTCGGCGCGGTCCCACACACAGATGATGCCCGCGAACTGAATGTCCTGCACGCAGCAGGTCATGATGTGCCGCCCGGCGATGAAGCAGCCCTTCGGCACGTTCTTGCGCACAAGGCAGCGGCACTTGACCTCGATGGTCTTGCCGTCGTACTTCTTCGGCTCTTCGGACATGTCGCGGTACCAGATGGCGAAGTCGCGGTCCTCGATCTCGACGACCGGGGCGTCGAGGTCGAACGGCAGCGGATCTTCAATGTCGTCGTACACGACCTTGCCGTCGGTGTATTCATACGCGATGTCGCACCGGCGGGAGATGGCGCGGATGACGCGGTGCATCTCCATGCGGTCCATGCTGTCGTTGTAGCGGTTGAGCACGACGAGCTCGGCGCTCTTGAGCTTGTCCACAGTGAGCTGGCGCATATTCGCGTTGTAGCTCAAAAACGACGTCGCGTCGCAAAACAGGAATTCCTGCGCGACCGCCCAGCCCTCCGGCAGGTTGCCGTAGAGTGAGTCGAGCATCCACATACCGTTGTACTCCACGAGCACGCGCTCGGGGCGGATCTCGTCCTGCAGCGCCTTCAGGTGCGAGACGGTGAGGTCGGACTCCTCGTCGATGTTGCGCACATAGACGTTCCCGGCGCAGAACTTGTCCGGCTCGTAGACCTCCTCGCCCTCTTCACACAGCAGCAGCAGCGTGCGCTCGCCCTTGTGGAAGCGGTTGTCCTCGAGCGTCTCCTGGATGAATTTCGTCTTGCCGGCCTCCAGAAAGCCGGTGAACAGGTATACCGGCAGATCCGGCGCCTGCTGTTTCGTGTCAGCCAATGTGGAACAGCTCCTTCAGTGCATCCTCGGCCAGGTGCGACCCGATCACGCACACGCGGCCGGTGACCTGTGCGCTGCCGCGGCGGACGTCGGATTCGCCGGGCACGTAGTCAAAGTGGATCCAGCCGCCGTCGGTCGCAGGCACGATGCCCTTGGCGCGCAGCACGACGCCGTAGCGGTGCTCGTTGATGAGCGCGTCGAGCGCGGTGCGGATCTCGTCGTCGGTGTATTTGCGCGGCGTCTCGGTGCCCCAGCTCGTGAACACCTCGTCCGCGTGGTGGTGATGGTGGTGATGGCCGCAGCAGTGGTCATGGTCATGCTCGTCATGCTCGTCATGCTCGTCGTGGTCATGATGATGCTCGTGCTCGTGCTCATCGTCATCCTCATCGTCATGGTGATGGTGATGGCCGCAGCAGCATTCGTGCTCGTCATCATCGTGATGGTGGTGATGGTGCTCGTGCTCATCCTCGTCGTCGTCCTCGGCGGCCTCGGCCTTGAGGTGCTCGAGCTCGGCGGACAGCGTGTCGCGCCGCTCCATCGTTTCGAGGATCTGCTTGCCGTCCAGCTCCGTCCACGGCGTGGTCACGATCGTGGCGGTCGGGTTCTTTTCACGCAGCAGCGCCACGGCGGCGTCGAGCTTCTCGGGGCGGATACCCTCGGTACGCGAGAGGATGATGGCGCTTGCGTTCTCGACCTGGTTGTTGAAAAACTCGCCGAAGTTCTTCATGTACATCCTGCACTTGTTCGCGTCCACGACGGTCGTGAAGCCGTTGAGCACCAGCTCGTCGGACTGCACGCCCTGCACGGCGCGGATGACGTCGCTCAGCTTGCCGACGCCCGAGGGCTCGATGAGGATGCGGTCGGGGTGAAACTGGGTGAGCACCTTCTGCAGCGCGTCGGCAAAGTCGCCCACGAGGCTGCAGCAGATGCAACCGGAGTTCATCTCGTTGATCTGCACGCCGGAGTCCTTGAGGAAGCCGCCGTCGATGGCGATCTCGCCGAACTCGTTTTCGATCAGCACGATCTTTTCGCCCGTGTAGGCCTCGGCGATCAGTTTTTTGATGAGCGTGGTCTTGCCGGCGCCGAGAAAACCGGAGAAAATATCAATTTTTGTCATAAAAGAAAGCACTTCCTGTCTGGGAGCACGCGCCCCCGAAATTTTGTCCATTATTATAGCACGAAATTGTGAACGAAACAAGTCCGCCGCGTCGATGGGATGGCATTGCGTTTTTGCCGCCGGTGCGGTAAACTGGAGACATGAGATGGAATGCATTTTGGAAAATTTTAAGGCAAAACTGGCGCGCGGCCATTTACCTGTTCGTGCTCGCAGCGCTGGCGGTGCTGCTCGTGGTCGTGTGTGTCCGCCGCGGGCAGACCGCCGCGCAGCCCTCGCCCACGCCGCGCACCTCGGCCAAGGTGCGCAAGGACGCGGCGCAGGCACTGCTGGACGGCATGAGCACGCGCGAGAAGATCTGCCAGCTGCTCATCGTGCACCCCGAGGCGCTCACGGACGGCGGCGCCGTTACGGCCATGACGGATGACCTCGCCGCCGCGCTGCGCGACTATCCGGTCGGCGGCTTTCTGCTCTCGGCGGGCAACATGACCTCCGGCGAGCAGCTCCGGGCGCTCACGTCCGCGCTCTCATCTGCCTGCGCCGCGGCCCCGCTCGTCACCGTGGATGAGGAGGGCGGCCGCGTCGCGCGCCTGATGAACACCGTCGGCACGACGAAATTAAACAGCATGTACAGCTACCGCAGTCTCGGCACGCAGGGCGCGTATGACAATGCCCAGACCCTCGCGCACGACATCGCGGCCTACGGCTTCAACACCGACTTTGCGCCCGTGGCCGATGTCTGGACGAACAAGCGCAGCAACGCCATCGGCGACCGCGCCTACAGCGATGATTATGACGAGGCGGCCACGCTCGTCTCCGCCGCCGTGCACGGCTTTCGTGACGCCGGGGTCATCTGCTGTCTGAAGCATTTCCCCGGCCACGGCAGTACGGCCACGGACTCGCACAACGGCGCCGCCACGGTCGATAAGACGCTCCCGCAGCTGCGGCAGGAGGACCTCAAGCCCTTCGTCTCCGGCATCGCCGCCGGGGCGGACATGGTCATGGTCGGCCACCTGACCGTGCCGACGATGGACGATGCGCCCGCGTCCCTTTCGCACAAGCTCGTCACGAACCTGCTGCGCTATGACCTCGGTTTCCGCGGCGTCATCGTCACGGACGGGCTGCAGATGCAGGCCCTCGCGCAGTATACCGACGGGGAGAAGGCCGTGCGCGCCCTCGCCGCCGGCAACGACATGCTGCTTGAGATCAGCGACGTGCCCGGCGCGGTCGCGGCCGTGGAGCAGGCGCTCGCAGACGGCACGCTCACGGCCGATGCGCTCAATGCGAGCGTGCTGCGCGTGCTGCAGCTCAAGCTCGCGCACGGCATTCTGCCGCTGCCGGAGACCGGCTGACACTCATGATTTTTTAAGAAAGGTGTGGTATCCTCATACTGGGTGCGGCCGGTCGGCCTGCCCCGCATCCTCCCTTTCTTTCTTCCCCCAACAGATCAGCCGCTGTCAAAGGACAGCGGCTGATCTATTATCATTTCCGGTTGTACCCCGGCGCAAAACGTGGTATCCTAAGCTATCATGACCAGAGAGGCGACCCGCATTGCAATTCGTTGACATTGAAAAGAAGGACGGCGGCGCGTTCCTGCACCGCTACGACCTGCACTATATCGACCGCACCGGCTGCCCGCGCACGTATGAGATGGTCAGCCGCGACCGGAATATCGACTCGCTCGAGCACCTGCAGCACCACCGCACGGACGCGGTCGTCATGGTGCTCACGGATGCTGCGCGCGAGCACATCGCGCTCATCCACGAGTTTCGCATGGAGCTCGGCCAGCGCATCTACGGCCTGCCCGGCGGCCTCATCGAGCCGGGGGAGACGCCCGAACAGGCGGCCCGCCGCGAGCTGCGCGAGGAGACCGGCCTGCGCCTGACGGCCATCACGCACGTGCTGCCGCCGGCGGCGTGCACGGTCGGCATCGGTGACGAGCGCACGGTCTGCGTTTTCGGCACGGCGGAGGGGACGTTCCGCCCGAGCACCGACCCCATGGAGGAGATCGAGTCGGCGTGGTACACGCGCGCACAGGTGCGCGCCCTGCACGAGACGGACCTCTTCGGTTCCTGGGCGCTGGCCTATAGCTGGATGTTCGCAAACGGCTGCCTGCCGGGCGTCTGAAGGCACACAATTTTACGATTACGGAGCGATCATTATGTTTTTTTCGGAGATATATCAGCCGGGCGTCGCCGATTTCGACCGCAGCGGCAAGCTGGGGTATGAAGCGATCCTGCGCATTTTTGAAAACACGGCCAGCCGCCACTCCGACAGCTCGGGCGACGACATCATTGAGGAAAGCCGCAACGGCATCACCTGGGTGCTGACCGACTGGCGCGTCCGGATCGTGCGCCGGCCGGACAGCAAGGCGCCCCTGCGCGTCACGACCTGGGTGCGCGACAGCGTGCCCACTGGGCGCATCTTCCGCGACTATACGCTCGCGGACGAGACCGGCACGGAGCTCGTGTGCGCCGAGTCGCGGCTCATTTTGTTCGACCTGCGCGCGCAGAAGATCATCCGCATCGACCAGCAGCGCTTCCGGTCCTATCTGCCGGAGACGCGCGGCGTGTTCGCGTCCGCCGCGCCGCGCCTGCGTGCCCCCGCCGCCTTCGATGGGGAGAAAACGCTGCCCCTGCGCCGCAGCGACATTGACTTCAACGGCCATGTACATAACACGAAGTATCTCGACTTTGCGCTCGAGGCCCTGCCGGACACCGTGCCGCGCGATGCGTTCACGGGCTTTCGCATGGTCTACCCGAAGGCGGTCAAGGACGTAGATGCCGTCACGCTCAAATATCGCCTGTCGGACGGAAACCCCTTCGTGTGCGTCTACAGCGGCGACACGCTCTGCACGCTCATCCGCTTCGAGACATGAAGATACCCCCGCTGCAAAAATGCAGCGGGGGTATCTTCAGCTTTCTGCGAACCGGCCGACATACGCGCGCATCTCCTGCCGCGAGTCGATGCCGTGCACGCCCGCGATGAATGCGCGCTTTTCCTCGTCCGTGAGCGCCGAAAACTTTGCCAGCGCCTGCTGGTTGTGCACCAGCGCCATACCCAGCCCGACCGGGATGGCCGGCTGCGTGCCTGCTTTGTGCAAATGTTTCACCTTCCTCTGTGTCCGGTTTCGGAGCGGGTGCTCCCTAACCATAGTATGGCACAGATGGAAAAATAGAATACATCAGCCCAGATCGAGCACCTGCCGCGCGGCGTAGCCATCGGCGCGCAGCGCGCCGTCGAGCAGCTCGTAGCGCGTGATGTCCAGCCGCACCGCGTGCAGCATCGCGGGCATCTGCTGCAGCTGCTGCAGCTGCACGCCGCGCGCCTCGATCACGCTGCGGTATTCGTCGCTCAGCGGGTCGATGTACACGGCCGTGCCCGTCATCTGCAGCCCGGCGAGCGACGCCATGCCCGCGTAGCTGTCAAACACGGCGGCGGAGATCGCTCCGTTCCACCAGATGCCCTTGAACTTCAGTCCGCCCTCGGTGAGGATGTAGAGCCTGCCGTCCACGCGCAGGTATTCCAGCGGCGTGCACCGCACCCATTTTCCGCAGCCGGTCGCGAGCGCGAGCGTGTTGTGCGCCTCCAGAAAGGCGTCGATGCGCGCTTTGAGCGCATCCGTCGGCATCGGGGCCTCCGGCGGGCAGAAGGCCTTGGCGATCAGCTCGGCCGCGGCGACAGTCTCGTCCTCGCCCTTCGGACGGAAGGTCACGCGCTTTTGCAGCCCGGCGGTCACGACCGGGCCGTCCTCGCCCACGGTGACGGTGATGACGTTTGCGTACCCGCTCCAGTCGCGCGGGGCGCGCTCGGCGGGGAAGAGTTTGCAGTTGCCGATGACCGTGCCGAGGATGTAGGCCGTGCGGCGCGCGTCGGCGTCATAGATGATGGCAGTGATGTTCATGGATCTGTTGCCTCCGGAAAAAATCAGAATAGAAGATAATGTGAGTATAACACGCAAAGAATGGATTGTAAAATCGAAAGCCGGATGTTACAATGAGAAAAAATCCGAAACAGAAACGAGGTCTTGCCATGCTCTGCCCGAAATGCGGCGCGCAGCTGTCTGACAGCGCCGTGATCTGCCGCGCCTGCGGCGCCATGCTGCCCGAGCAGCCCGTCGCCCCGAAAGCGCCGTA
>UMCF01043691.1_pt1 | contig 10068 bp, 12 predicted proteins | sample 1964131 | NCBI WGS metagenome assembly UMCF01 (sample SAMEA4835958, study PRJEB28245) | human gut metagenome | biome: gut microbiome; material: fecal sample | place: Denmark | collected 2008
CATGCGGATAAAGCACCACTTCCGAACTGTCGGGCAGCCACACTCGTTTCAGCTTCGTGCCCGAGTTGGCAAATTCCGTATATCCTTCCTCCCGGCTGTGCAGAAAGAATCCTGTAGCCAGAGCCACAACGAACAGCACACAGGCAGCTGCCGAAATCATCATACCGATATGCGGCCTTATGCCCAGCCAGAACGATTTGTTCTCCAGCCTGCTTTCCACCTTTTCCCATGCCGCTGCCGCGTTGAATTCCGCCGGTTCCGGTTTCTTTACAGGCGCTTCTACCACCCGCTGCATACGTTCAAACTCCTCCCTGTTTGCCGAAATCCACTCATCCAGAACCTGCTGTTGCGCTCCGGTCAGCTCCTCTTTGGCAAAATACCTGGCAAGCAATTCATTTATATCTTCTTTGCAATCCATACTCTATTCACAATTTACGATCATTGATAAAATGATGACCACAACCGCAGTCAGTGCCACACCATACGTTGCCACATACTCCCGCAGCATCTTGATAGCCTTTGTCATCTGGTTCTCGATGGTTTTTTCCGATAAGTTCAGACTCTCTGCTATTTCGCGATACTTCATACCCTGAAGCTTAGCCATCAGGAAAATATCCCTGCATCGGGGAGGCAGCACAGCCAGTACCGATTCGAGCACCTCCTCCGGCGACTTGCCGTCCGCATCCTCTTCATCGTCCGTCAGGCAACTTGCCGGCTGGTGATAGTCCTCTATCGACACTACATCATCCTTGCGCTTCCTCAGAAACGAGATACAACTGTTCTTCACGGCAGTCGTCATATAGGCGGCAAATTCCTTTTCCTCCATCTCGTCCAGTCCCTTGTTCCATACACTGATGAACAACTCCTGTACGATATCCTCCGCATCCTCCTTGTCAGAAACATATCCGCAGGCTATGCAGCACAGCCTCGGATAATGCTCCTGAAACCTGGATTTGAATATTTCCTTTCTATAGGCTTTCATGTTATCGCGTCCGCGTCAATATACAGATATTAGAATTTCACACTCACACCAGCCGTCAGGAAGCCCTTGTGTCCCAGTCCGGCTTCTACGAAACCACCGATACGCTCGTTGCCCACTCTCAGAGCGATCGGATTCACCTGATAAGCGAACGCCGTATTCAAGTCCGTTCTCTGAGCCGCCTTCTTGCCCGCGTCAGTCAGTCCTGTTTCCGAGTGGCGTTTCAGGCTGATACCCGCAGCAGCACTACCATACAGTTCCACCAGTCCGCGTCTGAAGTAAGTAAATTCGGCAGTCGGAAGTACCAGGAAGTTCAGTTCCTTTTCCTTGATAGACGGAGCCGTTTCGCCTGCCAGCATCAGCTTGCTGCTTGTCTGCGAGAATCCCAGGTCAGCTCCCAGCTTAAATCGGTTCAGCGCGTAGCGGTACCCCAGTCCGTACACCATGCTTGCACGCTCATCGCTGCGCTTGGTTCCGGTAATTGCGTCCGCCAGTCCGATTCCCAGTACATCCACCGTACTCTGAGTCAGTCCGTCACTCACCGAAAGACGGAACTCATGCTTGTTTTCCGAAGGAGTAAAGTTCTTGCTGGCTTCCTGAGCCTTAACCAAATTAACACCAGTGAATAAACACAAAGATAATGCAATAAGTTTAATTTTCATAATGTTTAGTTTTTTGAGAGTTAGTATAGTTTTTGCTTCACCTGATCGGGTGATTTTGACTAGATAACGCAGCCCTCCCGAAAAACCCCTATGCCCTGAAGAAATTTTTTTCAAAAAAGCTCCCCAATATTAACAGAAATACTTGCCCTGCATGCACAGATACATGCAGCTTGCAGGCAAAAAAATAAGAAACAGGAAGTGTGTCAAAACGAAAATGGTCGTATCAGGCTCTGTTCTTGAGTGTTGATACGACCATTCATTTTCTCTATCAGTACGTCCGGATTCTCAAAGCTTGAAAATCCGTTCCATCAGTTTCCATTTCTCCTGAGAAGACTGTCCCGGCAGCACCTTCTGGTACTTGGACATATGCTCCTCCCATTCCGCCTGACGAGGCAGCGTAGCAAGTCGGGCATAGTCACGTTCCATATCAAACTCGTCCGTCGTATCCATAATCATAAACAGGCGGTTGTCGTAAATATAAATCTGCATATCCACGATACCCACTTCACGGATGCCCGCTTTCACTTCCTCCCATACGTGCGCATGCTCTGCCACGTAAGCCTCTATCAACTCCTTGTCGTCGTAGAGATCCAATGTCTGACAATATCTTTTCATTTATACCGTTCTGTTTTGTTTTTTATCAGTCCCTGCGGAAAATATCACGCGTATATACTTTATCTTTCACATCATCCAGACACGCGTCGTAGCGGTTGGCGATGATAGCCTGCGCCTGCGCCTTGAAATCCTCCAGTCTGTTCACCACCTTCGATCCGAAGAACGTACTGCCATCCTCCAGCGTCGGTTCGTAGATGATAATCGTAGCTCCCTTCGCCTTGATGCGCTTCATCACACCCTGAATGGAACTCTGGCGGAAGTTGTCGCTGTTCGATTTCATCGTGAGGCGGTACACCCCGATGACACATTCCTTTTCCTCCGCCGGATTATAGCTGCCCCGGTTGTAGTAATCATAATATCCCGCCTTGTGCAGCACCCTGTCGGCAATGAAATCCTTGCGTGTGCGGTTGCTCTCCACAATCGCCTGAATCAGATTCTCCGGCACATCCTGATAGTTCGCCAGCAGCTGCTTCGTATCCTTAGGCAGACAGTAGCCTCCGTAGCCGAACGACGGATTGTTATAATGCGAGCCGATGCGCGGATCCAGACAGATACCCTGAATGATAGCCTGCGTATCCAGTCCCTTCACCTCCGCATACGTATCCAGCTCGTTGAAGTACGACACACGCAGCGCCAGATACGTATTGGCAAACAGCTTCACCGCTTCCGCCTCCTTCATACCCATGAACAGCGTGTCTACATCCGGCTTGATAGCCCCTTCCTGAAGCAACGCCGCAAACTCGTGCGCCTTCTCCTCCAGCTGCTCACCTGCGATTTCCTTGATAGCCCTGTTCTCCTCATCCAGTCCCGCTATCAGTTTCGGGAATCCCACGATGATACGGCTCGGATAAAGATTGTCGTACAGCGCCTTGCTCTCACGCAGAAACTCCGGCGAGAACAGCAGGTTGAACTTCTTTCCCGTCAGGGCAGGAGAGGTACGGAACTTCTCCGCATACTTCACATACAGACTCCGGCAGTAACCCACAGGAATGGTACTTTTGATGACCATCACCGCATCCGGATTCACCTCCAGCACCAGGTCGATCACCTCCTCCACGTGCGACGTATCGAAATAATTCTTCACCGGATCGTAGTTCGTAGGAGCTGCAATTACCACAAAGTCCGCCTCCCGGTAAGCCGAAGCCCCGTCGAGCGTAGCCGTCAGGTTCAGTTCCTTTTCCGCCAGATACTTCTCGATATACTCATCCTGAATCGGGCTGATACGGTTGTTAATCTTCTCCACCTTTTCAGGAATCACGTCCACAGCCACCACCCGGTGATGCTGCGCCAGCAACGTAGCGATAGACAGACCTACATAGCCCGTACCCGCTACAGCGATTGTATAGTTTTTCATCATGGAAATGCTCTTTTGTTTATACCAGCCAATAAGCTTAGTAGTTGATAGTTACAAAGTAAACAAATAAACCTTAAAGTGCCAAGCCAATACAAAAAAATCGCCACGATACCCTCTGTCTGGAGTACCGTGGCGATTCCCGGAGTCTTATATTATATAGCATCTTCATCACGATTGAAGTGCTCGAAGAAAAATTCCTGTTTTGCTTTTAGTGAGGCAGTTTCCTGATGCATGAATTTACATCCATAATCGTATAGTGACATCGTTGTTCCATGTTCAGTTGTATCTTTAAATTTAAGATAAGTCTTGTAGTAGTTGACCAGATATTCATCGGGAGTCATGTCTACTGCAAACAGAAAAATATACTCACATCCGATGTGTTGCATCACCTCGAGTATCTTAGGAACAATAAACATCCAGAATACCACTACTCCTAATTTTTGATCGATATTAAATTTATTCCATATTTCCCGATACAGATCATTTGTGCAGAAGTGTACTATTTCTATGCCAGCAAATGTTTTTCCTACTCTTTTCAAATCATCTTCCGATGCTTTTTCCAGCTCTTTGATGATTTCTCCTTTTTTTGCGTAAGATATTTTTGCCAGATCATTTTTGATTAGCCCTTTACCAGTTCTGATTCGCTCTATGATAGATTCTACGGCCTGCCTGTCACTTTCATTTAAGTCTGGTTCATTTTTCAGTTCAATGACGTATTCATACAGTTCACGGATTCTTTCCAAAGAATCTACTCCTTTAATACTTTCATATAAAGAACCACACTTTAATGAAAAATAGAAAAGAATTTTTCCATCCGGATTTTTGATAAGATAGTAAGCTATGTTTCCTTTCTCATCTTCTTCGAATGCCTCATTTTTGAGTGTATCGGCCAAGCTTTCATTTTTGTAATTGATGAAATCTTCTACATACCGTAAATTATCTTCATTAGCTGATAGCCGTTCGCATACCAGTGAATAGATATTCCTCTTTTGTTCATCGGTGATTCTCATGGCAGTAAGAGTATACAGTTTAATTCATCAGTTTTTTATATAGAAGTCGGCGGATCTTTATTCTGTCAGCATCCCATCTGATATCATTGGTATCAATCTTCCTGTCACAATTTTCATTCTCAGGAATACCGTTTCTGGCTTTTTCCCAGCAGTATTCTCCGTGCGTAATACTGCTTAAACTCCAGGAATCCTTACTGGCATAAGTGTCGAATACCACATCAAAAATCTTTTTATACCTGTCGGCAATAGATTGTGGTATAGCTTTCGTTAAGCTTCCATCTTTATACATTCGTCTGATACCTGTCATTACAGGACCATATTTCCAGGCTTCAAATTCCTCCTGAAAGATTGGTTCGTCTGTCTGAATGATAGATTCTCGCTGAGTAAAATAAAGGAGCTTATGCAATTTCATTTCATCAATACATTTACCGAACTGTTTTTGGTAACGCTGGTAAATATATGAGGCTATGTCAGTAACTTTTTCCATAATTCCTTTGTAGACTTTTGTTTATCACAAATGTAACAAATAAACCTTAAAGTGCCAAGCCAATACAAAAAAATCGCCACGCTACCCTCTGTATAGAGTACCGTGGCGATTCCCTCTTTTATGTGTCAGATATGTTTACAGCTTGTTTATTTCCTCCTCTGTCAGTCCCGTAGCTGCTGCAATCTGTTCGTTGCTCATGCCCAGCGACTTCAGGTTACGTGCGATAGCGGTTTGTGTTTCTGCGCGACCTTCTGCGCGACCTTCTGCACGACCTTCTGCACGACCTTCTGCACGTCCTTCTGCACGACCTTCTGCACGTCCTTCCGCACGTCCTTCTGCACGTTCCGTTTCTATATTGTCCCGTAAAATCACGATATTATCCAAGTGTTTGTAATACGCGTTCAGCTCCTCCCGGCTCATGCGATCCAGCTTCAGCCGTTCCTTCACCGCATCCAGTCCCGGCGCCGTAGCATTCTCCGGCACATTTCCCGTATTCAGGTAATAAATCCATTCTTCCAGCGGCGTCTTTGCCACCCGGTTAAAATCATTTACTTTCAGTATATAATATTCCGGATAAAGCTGGCTCACTTTGTCCACTTTGAATGTCTGTTTCTGAAACGGACTCAGTTCCAGCACATCCCCTTCATGAATTCCCACGAACTCCGTCTTTCCGTGATATACAAAATCCTTGCCGTGTCCCAGAGAGAAATACACGATGTTGATGCTGTACACCTTACGTACCTTGTCGTATCCCTGTCCGCGGTTGATGTACTCTGTTACCAGCTTCGAAGCGCCAAACAGCATCCGCTGGAAATACGCATACTCATTATTGTTCTGAATCTCGATGAGCACCAGTTCTCCCTTCGAGTTTTCCGCCAGCATATCCACACGGTTATACTTGTCGAATTCATCCTCCTGGTTGCTTTCACTCTCCAGCAGTTTCTGGATGGTCACTTTTTCCTCCAGCAGCGTGGTAAGCAGTCCCTCCAGCACCGCATAATTAGCTTTGTTGCGCAACAGGCGCTTCATAGCCCAGTCAAAACGAATATAGCTTTCCATACCTGAATGCATTTAGTAGTTGATAGTTACAAAGTAAACAAATAAACCTTAAAGTGCCAAGCCAATACAAAAAAATCGCCATGATACCCTCTGTATAGAGTACCGTGGCGATTCCCGTTTACTTCCCCGCAGCAAAATCCTTGATGCGCTGCTCTTCACCCAGTACTACGCTACTACCGATAGATCCTGTTCTGCCGATCATCAGTAATATGCAAGTTGATATATTCGTCGACAATCAGCCATCAGACTTACAATGTTTTTGCGAAGTCCTTCAAATTAATTATGGCAACTGATGGGAAAGATATATTTTTAAGTTCATTGAAATGGTGATCCTCCGTCACGATATATTCCGCATTGGCTGTTATGGCACAGTCTACGAACTTATTGTTTGTATCCAATACAATGTTTCTCATATTCATTTATAGGGAGTACGTTCATGTAGTTGGTAGAATTTATCGACTTTTTCCTCATTTAATTCTCCATTCTCCCACAAACGGTCAATTTCTTTTTGCGCTTGCTTGGCGAAATAGTCAGAAATAGCCTTTTTAAGTTCTGCTAATGCTTCAGGACTATCCACAAACGACATCATTTCAAGCACTTGCAATTGAGCCAGATTAAAAACTGTAGTATTCATATATTTGGATTTGGTTCTAATACAAAAGAACAAATTTTTTTCTTTATTTCCTAATGAATAAGATAAAAGGATTAAAAAAACAATGGAGAATCAAAATCTTTCAGTAGCAGGAATCGTGGTGATTCCCGTTTACTTCCCCGCAGCAAAATCCTTGATGCGCTGCTCCTCACTCAGCCGGCACACCAGCAGCCGTCCGTCCTTCTCCGCTACGATGTAGCCCTCCAGACCTTCCAGCACCACCTGTCTGTGCTCTGCCGCATGCACCACACAGTTCCGGCAGTTGTACATATCCACCCGGCTGCCAACCTTGGCATTGCCCGCTTCATCCTGCGGCAGCAAGGTGCGCAGCGAACCCCAGCTACCCAGGTCACTCCATCCGAACTCCGCCGGCAGCACAAAGATATCCTCCGCCTTCTCCATCACCGCATAGTCGATGGAAATCTTCTCGCAAGTAGGGAAGAGCCGCTTCAGCTCCTCCGCCTCTTTGTCCGTAAACAAGGCAGGCTCCAGCTCGTCCATCACTCCGGCAATCTGCGGCGCATACCTGCGTATGGCATTCGTAATCGTATCCGCGTTCCACACAAATATCCCCGCGTTCCAGAAATAATTCCCCGCAGCCAGATACCCCTTTGCCGTTTCCACGTCCGGTTTCTCCTTAAACGCTTCCACCTTGCAGATACCCTTTGCGTCCGCTTCTCCCTGAGCAGCAATGTACCCGTAGCCCGTTTCCGGTCGGGTAGGCTTCATCCCCAAGGTCACGATAGCCTGCGAGTCCGCCGTCTTCTCCAGTGCCACGGCAATGCAGCGCGCAAACTCCGCCGTATCAATCACCAGCGCATCCGAAGGCGTCACCACGATGTTCGCCTGCGGAAACTCCTTTCGGATCTTCCAGCACGCATACGCGATACACGGCGCCGTATTCCTAGCTTCCGGTTCCGCCAGAATATGCTGAGCCGGAATCTGCGGCAACTGTTCCTTTACTATGTCGACATACTTTTCCGATGTCACCACCCAGAAATTCTCTTTCGGGCAGATATCCTTGAAACGCTCCACCGTGAGCTGAATCAACGATTTTCCTACCCCCATTACGTCGATAAACTGTTTGGGGTATTGTGGGGTACTCATGGGCCAGAAACGGCTTCCTATGCCGCCTGCCATGATAACTATATGATTTTGCATGCTGGTTTTAATGTTTTAGAAGTTTTTTAGTCCCTGTGGAAAATATTGTGTAAGTTATTTTATTGAATTATTTAATAAATGGATTTTTATATATTCCTAATAGTTGTTTCCCAAAATAGTAGAAGAATTGCATGTCATCTATGAAATAACGTTTAAATAAACGTTTAGGTTCTTTTAAACAACGGTATAACCATTCCATTCCTATTTTTTGCCAGAATATGGGTGCACGTTTTAATGTTCCGGCTTCAAAATCAATAGTAGCACCTAACCCCATAAATATATCTACCTTGGGCATACGGTTGCGGTATTTCACAATCCATTTTTCTTGTTTGGGTGCACCTACGCCAACTAATAGGACATTAGCATTGCTTTCGTTAATTATGCGAATTAACTCTTCACATTCCTCTGACCTTTTCTCAAAGCCATAAGAAGGGGAGTGTGCACCTACTACAATATTCCTTCCCACTTTTTGGTTTATTCTTTCCATAGCTTTTGTTGCAATTCCTTCACCAGCTCCTAATAGGAATATTTTGCAGTTAGGATCGTCTTTATGATATTCATAAAATGCTGTGAAAAAGCTAGAACCTGGTATTGCTTCCGGTAAAGGATTTTTTAGAAGTTTAGAAAGTAAATATAATATTTTACTGTCACATATTACCCATTCAGCTTTTTGATATACATCGTAAAATTCTTTATCTTTCTGTAACTTTACTAAATGATCTACGTTGGGAGTTATAATAACACCCTTGTTTAACTGAGCTAAAAATTCCTTTTGAGTTATAGAAAGGATATCTATATTGAGGATTTTTATAGTTGGAAATGACATATAGATTTTCTAATAGATTAATTTATTAAATATCTTTTCCCAAGATTGGTAAATAGTTTCTAAAGAATAATTATTTTTACTTGTTTGTATTGCTTCATGAGCCATTTTATTACGTAATGCCTCATTATTCATTAAGTCTGATAATTGTTTTGCCATTTCTGCTGCATCAAATTTTCCTTGTTGGGGTTGAATAATTATTCCGTTTGTTTTATTTTTAATAATATCATATACGGCTGAATAACTTCCGTATACAACTGGTATAACTCCAAAACTCATACATTCAGCTAGGACTAAGGGAAATCCTTCATATTCTGACGTTAATATGAGAATAGAAGCTCTCTCGTAATAAGCTTTTGGAGACTGAAATCCTTCGAATCTTATATGTTTTAAATTTAGTTCTTTTACTTTTTTCTCTAAATTTTTACGTTCTAATCCATCTCCTACAATTGTTAGTTTCCATTCAGGATATTTATTCTCTAATTTTTCCCATGTATCTATTACTCGGTAAACTCTTTTTTGGTTGTAATCTATGCGCCCTACATAAATTATTTCTTTTTGTTTATCCATTAGTGAATATTGAAAGTCACTTGAATCTATTGTAACAGGGTTTGTTTGTATTATTAATTTTTTAGTTTTTGATATTTTTGTAAAAGATTTGAATTCTTCTATAAAGCTAGGAGAAAGTACCATAAATAGATCACTATGATTATAAACATAGCGCATACTATGGCTAGTTATTTGTTGATATATTATTTTTTTGTAATGCAAAAAAAATCTTTTTAATGGATTAGTGGTTGATGATAATTGTGTTTCTATATTTTGTAATATACCGTTTGCTTTAGGTGAATTATGGTGTATGGAAATAATTTTTACATTTAGGTGTTTGGATGCTTTCAATGCAATTTTTATAGGAAGAAATGGAAGGCCCCATTGATTAATAATGATATCAATGGAATCTTTTATTAAAACTTGACGTAAAGTTGATATGTTTTCCTTACTATATTGAAGTTTTTTTTGAATATATATATTTATTATATTATTAAATGATTGCTCAATAGAGTTTTTAGCTGGTGCAAAAGCAAAAATTGAAACATTGTGTCCTTCTTCAACAAATTTATTTGCTAAAGTTTTGGTAACAATTTCGACTCCTCCGATATCTAATGTTTTTAATAAAAAGAGTATATTCATAGTTATAATGCAAACCAAAAATTATATGATTGACTATATTACCCGTTGGCGGAATTAATTTAAGTTGATAAATAT
>UMCF01054855.1_pt1 | contig 10040 bp, 7 predicted proteins | sample 1964131 | NCBI WGS metagenome assembly UMCF01 (sample SAMEA4835958, study PRJEB28245) | human gut metagenome | biome: gut microbiome; material: fecal sample | place: Denmark | collected 2008
AGTTGACGTATTCGTTAAGGGACCAGGTTCAGGAAGAGAGGCAGCTATTCGTGCCCTTTCAGCATGTGGTCTTGAGGTTACATCAATCAGAGACGTTACTCCGGTACCTCACAATGGATGTCGTCCACCAAAACGTAGAAGAGTCTAATCAGGAGGTATAGATTAAAATGGCAGTTAATAAAGTACCTGTACTTAAGAGATGCAGATCACTTGGTTTAGAGCCAAGTTATTTAGGATATGATAAGAAGTCTAGAAGAAACCTTACAAGAGCAAACAGAAAGGTGTCTGAGTACGGACTTCAGTTAAGAGAAAAGCAGAAAGCTAAATTCATCTATGGTGTTTTAGAGAAGCCTTTCCGTAACTACTACAAGAAAGCAGATCAGATGAAAGGATTAACAGGTCTTAACCTTATGACAATCCTTGAGTCAAGAATTGACAACGTAATTTTCCGTCTTGGTTTCGCAAGAACAAGAAAAGAAGCTAGACAGATCGTTGATCACAAGTTCGTTACAGTAAACGGAAAAGTTGTTAACATCCCTTCATACCTTGTAAAGGCTGGCGATGTTATCGAAATTAAAGAGAGCAAAAAGAATACTCAGAGAATGAAAGATATCGTCGAGGTAGCTGGCGGAAGAATCGTTCCGGAGTGGTTAGACGTAGATGCTGAGAAATTACAGGGAACTGTAAAAGACTTACCTACACGTGAGCAGATTGATGTTCCTGTAGATGAGATGCTCATTGTCGAGTTATATTCTAAGTAAAATTAGGTTGATTTGCCGGGGATTTATTTCCCGGCTTATCCACTCTTTGATAACATATAACAACGATACCCGAGAAGGAGGGAATTTGAAGTGTTCGATTTTGAAAAACCAAAAATTGAAATCGCAGAAATTTCAGAAGACAAGACATATGGCAGATTTGTTGTAGAGCCATTAGAGAGAGGTTACGGTACAACACTTGGAAACTCTTTAAGACGTATCATGCTTTCTTCTTTACCGGGCGCTGCAGTAAGCCAGGTCAAGATTGATGGTGTTTTACATGAATTCAGCTCTATTCCTGGTGTTAAGGAAGATGTTACAGAAATCATCATGAATATCAAGAACCTTGCAATTCGCAATAATAGTTCTACAAATGAACCAAAGGTTGCATATATCGAATTCGAAGGTGAAGGCGTTGTTACAGCAGCCGATATTCAGGTTGATTCAGATATCGAGATTTTGAATCCTGAGTTAGAGATTGCACACTTGAATGGTGGAGCAGATTCTAAGCTTTACATGGAGCTTACAATCACTAACGGCAGAGGTTATGTCGGAGCAGAGAAGAACAAGAACGAGGATACACCAATCGGAGTTCTTGCTGTAGATTCAATCTACACTCCTGTTGAGCGTGTTAATCTTACTGTAGAGAATACCCGTGTAGGTCAGGTTACAGATTACGATAAGCTTACATTAGATGTATTTACAAATGGTACATTGGAGCCGGACGAGGCAGTCAGCCTTGCAGCTAAGGTGTTAAGTGAGCACTTAAATCTGTTCATCGATCTTTCAGAGGCAGCACAGCAGGTTGACGTTATGGTCGAGAAGGAAAACGATGCTCAGGAGAAGGTTCTTGAGATGAACATCGATGAGCTTGAGCTTTCAGTTCGTTCATACAACTGCTTAAAGCGTGCAGGAATCAACACTGTTGCAGAGCTTATCAATAGAACACCTGAGGACATGATGAAGGTTCGTAACCTTGGTCGCAAGTCTTTAGAGGAAGTTTTAGCAAAATTAAAAGAATTAGGTTTAGAGTTAAATCAGACTGAGGAATAATTCATTCGAATAATCCTTGCACTGATTCTTCTAAATAAATTAGTCATATATAAATTTTAAATATCATATTTATGTTTATGTGTGACAAAACTCATAGCGGCAGGGCCAGTAAGACCAAAGAGCGTGACCGTGTCTGATACATGAGTGGCAACTGATTTGAGCATTTGCTTTTTGAAATAAGGCAAAGCTTTATCACAACAAGATACGATGTCTGGCAGTAAGACCGAAGAGCGTGACCGGATGTCCCACAAATGGAGGAAATTAAAATGGCAAAATATCGTAAGTTAAGCAGAACATCAAGCCAGAGAAAGGCTTTACTCAGAGGTCAGGTTACACAGCTTCTTGTTAACGGAAAGATCGTTACTACAGAGGCTAAGGCTAAAGAGGTTCGTAAGATCGCTGAGGGTCTTATCGCATTAGCAGTAAAAGAGAAAGACAACTTCGAAGAGGTTACTGTAACAGCTAAGGTTGCCCGCAAGGACAAAGATGGCAAGAGAGTAAAAGAGGTTGTAGACGGAAAGAAAGTTACTGTTTATGACGAAGTAGAGAAGAAGATCAAGAAGGATTCTGCTTCACGTCTTCATGCCAGAAGACAGATGCTCAAGGTCCTTTACACAGCTAAAGAGTCTGACGGCACAAAGAAGGGAACAAAGACTATCGATGTAACAAACAAGTTATTCGATGAGATCGCTCCTAAGTATGCTGATCGTAACGGTGGTTACACAAGAATCGTTAAGATTGGACAGCGTAAAGGTGACGGAGCTTTAGAGGTTCTCCTTGAGTTAGTTTAATATTTAATCGGTATAAATCTTAGACTAAATAAAACCAGAGATTTGAGTGGATGACACTCACTTCTCTGGTTTTTTATATTACTAAGATAATTATTCAAACTATTGAGAAAAACTGATGCGTCTTATTTGCATGTATAGTTCGACTGCCTTTGGTTTGAATTCGTAACTGTAACGCATAAAAATACCCCTTTCACTGGATATCCAGTAAAAGGGGTACATATTAATTTCACACGGCTTTTTATAAATGCGCTTAATTATTTATTTTTTGCTGCAGCCTGCTCGTCATTGTACTTCTGAACACACTTCTTGATTCTGTCATATGGTGAGAGAAGATCACTGATAGAACAGTCGTGGTTTAATGTATCAATGAGGTATGCGATGTATTTGCTCATGTCACAGCTGATATAGTACTCCTTAGAGAGAAGCTCAGGTGACTGGTAGATAAGGTTTGTTGTAACTACTCTATAGATGAGACCTTCCTCGTAGGCTTTGTCAAATGAAGCAAAGCCGTTTGTAAAGAGACCGAATGTAGAAACAACAAAGATTCTGTTAGCTTTACGCTTCTTGAGCTCTCTTGCTGTATCTATCATACTCTCGCCGGAAGAAATCATATCATCGATGATAAGAACATCCTTACCCTCCACATTTGTTCCGAGGAACTCATGAGCTACGATAGGGTTACGTCCGTCAACGATACGGCTGTAATCACGACGTTTGTAGAACATACCCATGTCTACTCCGAGTACGTTTGCAAGGTAGATAGCACGGTTTGTAGCGCCCTCATCAGGAGAGATAATCATAAGATGGTCAGCATCAATAGTGATATCCTTTACGTTCTTTAAGATGCCCTTAATGAACTGGTAAGAAGGCATTACATTCTCAAAGCCGTTCAGAGGAATAGCATTTACCACACGAGGGTCATGAGCATCGAAGGTGATGATATTGTCTACACCCATGTTGATAAGCTCCTGAAGAGCTAATGGACAGTCAAGAGACTCACGGCCTGTACGTCTGTGCTGACGGCTCTCATAAAGGAAAGGCATGATAACTGTGATTCTTCTTGCTTTTCCGCCGGCTGCAGCGATAACACGCTTTAAGTCTGCGTAGTGGTCATCAGGTGACATGTGGTTTGTCTGACCGCATACTGTATAGGTAAGACTGTAGTTGGTTACATCTACCATGATGTACAGATCATAACCACGAACTGACTGGTTGATAACACATTTAGCTTCGCCGGAACCGAATCTAGGTGTAGAAGGCTTGATAATGTAGCTGTTTTTGTAGTAGTCCTTGAAAGCACTCTCGTTAGCATGCTGATGCTCTCTGTGCTCTCTCCAGCCCTGTAAGTATGCATCTACTTTCTGGGCAAGACCTATACAACTGTCGGTTGCAACAAGTCCAAGTGTACCGGTTGGCATAGTCTCCAAAATTCTCTCATCGTTTGGCATTGTTATTCCTCCATATAACCATATAATAAATAAACTAAATATATAATATAAAAAGCGTTATTTGGAAAGACGCTTTTTAATTCGTATGTCATCTCCAAAGAGCTTGATAAAACTATAATTGCTTGAAATTCTTGAAAGTGTTCTCTCGGAGTAAATCTCTGCTATCTGCTCCAAATTCAGATTAGTGGAAATAATAGTAGATTTCTGTCGCAGTATACGCTCATTTACACAAAGGAAAAGCTGTGATGTGGTAAATGAGTTGGAAAGCTCGGTTCCGAGATCGTCTATGATAAGTAAATCACAGTCGAATATATTCTGGTGCGCTGCGATGGCATCTGCATCCTTTTCAAACACACCTTTGCTTAATATATCAAATAATTGGAATGCTGTAAAGTAAATTACGGAGTAACCTGCATCTAAAAGCTCTTTTGCAATGCAATTAGATAAAAAAGTCTTTCCGACACCGGTATTTCCGTAGAAAAATATGTTTTTAGGTTTGTTTTCAAAATTGTCTATAAATTCATGACAGTTCGTCACTGCAAGCTTTGCTGTGGCAAGAGCAGACAGCCCTGTTGCAGGATTTTTCTGCTCATCTGAGTAATAATCAAATGAGAGCGTGGAAAAATTCTCACGAGACAAAATCTCCCTGATATTGGACTGCGAATAAACGGTATTGATAATAGCCTGCTTGAAACAATGACATTTCTGACCGTTTATGTATCCTGTATCATGGCAATCTGGACAGGTGTAAATAGGTTCAAAATAATCAAGCGGATATCCGAGTGTGGATAGAAGAGCAGCACGCTCCTCCTTATAGTCCTCGATTGCAAGGCGTAAAGCGGCAAGAGCATTCTCATCACCATCCATAAGCCTGTACGCCTGCCTGACAGAGGCTGATGCAATCTCAGAGTCAATCTCCCTGAGGCGGGGCGCCTTGCGATAGGCTTCCTCAATACGCTTGTCATGTATGTATTTGTTCTGAAGCTGGCGTTTATCGTAGCCTCGCATTATCTCATCATATTGAGCATTGGTAAGTGCCATATATCCTCCTTGGGATGTGTAAATCTAACTTGAAAAATCATATAACTAAATCACGCAACAGAAATCATACAGTTTAAATCATATAATTGAAATCATGTAGCTTAAATCATACCGTAGAATTCAGAAACAGCTTCTCCAGCTTGTCGTAATCATTGTTTCGCTGATTGAAGTTGTTAAATTTATTCTTGGAACTTGAATTATTGCTTTTGGGTTTTGAGGAACCGTTTGCAGCATTTGTACTCTGTGATGAGCCGGTAGCAGAGGCTTTATTGGCCTTGGCAAAGTTGGCATCAAGCACTTCAACATCCTTTAATGTATGTACATCCTTTTTCCTCCAGTTCGCGAGTATCGAGTCTGTGTACTCGAAGCTTGGCTTCTGGATAGCTGAAATGGTTTTACTGCAGGCGGCCTTTACAAGCTCTATATCGAAACCGTATTCGCCGACCCATTTGTTTATTAGTGACACCTCAGAGTCAACCAGATTGCGGCCTGTGATGCCTAGAGCCTTCATTACAGAATAGTAAATCTGTGAGTGAGCGGCTGCATCGTCCTTTGCCTGGTCTACGGTCTTTATGTCGGCATCGGCCCAGCCGAGAGCGACCTTGTTCATGTAACGAAGACTTGAATGTCCCTTGGTAATGCAGTACTCCACGAGATACTCCACCAGGTCGGTAGAAAAATGAAGCTCGTCCAGCCAGTAGAGCACCATATTGGTGTCTGTGGATGAGAGCGTATGCTTCAGATATGTCTCTATAATAAAGAAAAGCTCTGAAATGTCAGGATTCTTTCTAAACTCCTTAATCTCATCGAGTGTGTATTCCTTCTGTGAAGAAGCAGGCTTGTCAGTAGTCTGGCTCTTAAGCTTTTCCACAACAGAATCCTGCATCCGAATATTCGCGGTAGAAATATTCTGTGCAGCATTATTAACCACGCTGTTTTGCAAATTATTCTGCGCGGCATTATCAGCCACAGCGCTTTGTATATTACTCTGAGCAGCCTGCATACCGGATACAGAAAGACTGCAGAGGTTGATTCCAATAATCTGACCATCAGCGCCGGTTTGCACCTGCAAAATGCCCTCAGAGGCCCAGTAATTGAGGGCACGTATGATGTCGGCTTCAGTATTGCTGAAATGATCGGCAATCTCTGAAATAGTTGCTATGCCTGCCCCGGAGCCTGTCGCACGGAGCAGATAAAGGTATACCTTGACAAACTCACCGTTTGCCTTTGGCATGTATTGATCTATAAAAATATCTGACACAGTAGTGAATGATGTTGCTATGTCACTGCTAATGTTTATCGCTGTCATATAAAAAACTCTCTTTCGCTTAACCTGTGAGCAATTATAGCACAATATTTTAACCGTGTGAAGATGGTAAAAGTGCTACAAGCCTTGTAAACTCGGGCTTTCCGAGTCCACAAAAAAATGTGGATAACGTGGATAACTGTGTAAAATAATTGAAAAATCAATGTATCACAGGGTATATAAGCTGTTGAAAATTATTTAAAAAATCCACACACAAAATGAGAGTTGTTAACATTTTGTATGTGGATAACGTGGATAACTTATTTCTTAAGCAGGTCTTCGCCGATTTCTACTACATTTCCGGCACCCATTGTTATCAACAGGTCACCGTTTACACAATTTTCTGATAAAAATTTCTCGATTTCCTCAAATGATGGGAAATAGTGCGCATTCACACCTTTTTCGAGCAATAAATCCAGGATATCCTTAGATGAGATACCATATGTGTTCTGCTCACGCGCAGCATAGATATCAGCAAGCACTACAACATCTGCCATTGAAAGAACATCGGCAAAATCATTTAAGAATGCCTTGGTTCTGGAATAGGTGTGTGGCTGGAAGCAAAGGACAAGCCTGTCATGTGGATATTTTTGTGCGGCTGTCAGTGTTGCGCGGATCTCGGTTGGATGGTGAGCGTAGTCATCAATGATTGTGACGCCGTTTACCTTGCCCTTGTACTGGAAACGTCTGTCAGCACCGCCAAATTTGTCAAGGCCGGTGAGGATAGACTCCGTATCGAGACCAAGTGTGGTGGATAAAGCTATGGCTGCGAGCGCATTGCTTACATTGTGAGCGCCCGGAACAGAGAGTTTTACGTCGAAAAGTGGACTACCCTGTCTCATAGCTGTAAAAGATGCACAAGCTTTATCGTCATAGGTTATATTTTCCGGATAGAAATCATATTTTGAATCAAAGCCATAGGTGATAATCTTCTGAGGAAGACCTGCGACAATCTCTTCATAGCGGTCAATCTCACCGTTGATGATGGTAGCACCGCCTGCGAGAGTGTTTGATGCATACTCGCGGAAGGAATGCCTGATGTCGTTGATGTCCTTGAAGAAATCCAGATGCTCAGCCTCAATATTTAAAATAATACTGTAGCGTGGTCTGAAATTCAAAAAGCTGTTTGTGTACTCACACGCCTCAGAGATGAAGTACTCTGAATCGCCCACACGCAGATTGCCGTGGATAGATGACAAAATACCACCTACGGAAATGGTAGGATCTGTCTGGGCGGCGAGAAGAATCTCGCTGATCATGGATGTGGTGGTAGTCTTGCCGTGTGTGCCGGCTACAGCGATAGAATAATCGTAATTGTCCATAATCTGTCCGAGAAGCTCGGCTCTTGTAAGCATTGGAATACCGGCTGCCTTTGCTGCGGCAAACTCAGGATTGCTTTCGTGGATAGCTGCAGTGTAAACCACCAGGTCGATACCGGATGTGATATTGTCTGCGCTCTGGCCATATATGACTTTTATGCCCTTGGCAGCAAGAGTTTTTGTGAGGTCTGATTCCTTTGAATCGGAGCCGGAAATTGTAAAGCCCTCCTCATGCAGAATCTCTGCGAGACCGCTCATGCTGATACCGCCGATGCCTATGAAATGGATGTGTATTGGTTTGCTGAAATCTATTTTATACATTAATTTTACCTGCCTGATTTATTATAATTTATATTGTAACTATTAAGAATCGCTGAGAACAAAAAGCCGATGCGTCATGATTGCATGTAAGCAACAGATTTTCTTGTTCTGAATAGTTACTTTATATTAATTATACAACTAAATATAGTATTTGCAAAGGAAAAATAAGGTGAAAGCAGGCATGACTTTCAAATGATAAGAACCATAGCCGGTTAAACAGATATACGCTAAATGACACTTGTGCAAAATGTCGAAAAAAAAGAAAAATATTATTTGATTTTGTGAAAAATGTTGAAGTGGTAATGCGGCTGTGGTATAATTTTTTTTATAAAAATAATTCATCCGGACCATATGAATTTGATGGGTTTAAAGTATATAGCGGTAACTGCAATTTATGCAGCAGCAACTATAATTTATATGGAAACAATTGTGATTTATTATGGAAGCATTACAGATGCGGTTATTACAGAAACAAGTGGTGGGGACCGGGTGGCACAACAAAAATTAGGACAGACGAGGAGTGATAACGTGATTAAGAAAGAAATGATAGCCATGCTTTTAGCAGGCGGTCAAGGCAGCAGACTTGGTGTTCTGACAGCGAACGTAGCAAAACCGGCAGTTTCGTTTGGTGGAAAGTACAGAATCATAGATTTTCCGCTTAGCAACTGCATCAATTCAGGCATTGATACAGTGGGTGTACTTACACAGTATCAGCCACTCAGACTTAACAGCCACATCGGAATAGGTATTCCGTGGGACCTCGACAGGAATAATGGAGGAGTGGCAATACTGCCTCCTTATGAGAAGAGCGGCAACAGCGAGTGGTACACAGGTACAGCCAATGCAATCTACCAGAATATGAGGTATATAGACAGTTACAACCCGGACTATGTGTTGATACTGTCAGGAGACCATATTTACAAGATGGACTATGAGGTGATGCTTGATTTCCACAAGGAAAACAATGCAGATGTGACCATAGCAACCATGCCGGTGCCTATCGAGGAGGCAAGCCGATTTGGTATCGTCATAGCCGATGATGATAAGCGCATCAATGCATTTGAGGAAAAGCCGGTTCATCCGCGCAGTAATCTCGCATCAATGGGCATTTACATATTCTCATGGCCGGTGCTAAAGGAAGCATTACTTGCACTAAAGGATCAGGAAAACTGTGATTTTGGCAAGCATGTCATACCATACTGCTTTGAAAACGACAGACGTATGTTTGCATACGAGTTCAACGGATACTGGAAGGACGTAGGTACACTGGGCTCATACTGGGAGGCCAATATGGAGCTTGTGGACCTCATTCCGGAGTTTAATCTGTACGAGGAGTATTGGAAGATTTACACAAAGAATGATGCAATCGAGCCACTTTATATAGCCAAAGGAGGTCATGTGGAGCGAAGCATCATGGGTGAGGGCTGTGAATGCTATGGTCATGTGGAGCATTCTGTTATAGGTGCCAACGTCAAGATTGGAAGAGGCGCAGTAATACGTGATTCCATCATCATGTGTGACACGGAGATAGGCTCCAATGTCACGATAGACAAGTCCATCATTGCCGAAAATTGCAAGGTGGGCGACAATGTGACACTTGGCTTCGGACAGGAGAAGCCGAACGTATTAAATGAGAGCATATACTCATTTGGGCTGGTCACTATAGGAGAAGATTCTGTGATACCGGACGGGGTAAAGATAGGCAAAAATACAGCAATCTCCGGTGTTACATACGAAGAGGATTACAAAGACGGTGTGCTTGAGGGCGGAGAAGTTATTATCAAGGCAGGTGACGGAAAATGAAGGCAATAGGAATAATTTTGGCCGGCGGCAACAATAATAGGATGAAGGAACTGACAGCAAAACGAGCAGTACCGGCCCTGCCGGTAGCAGGCAGCTTCAGAGGCATAGATTTTGCGCTCAGCAGCATGTCAAACTCACATATACAGACAGTTGCGATATTGACACAATATAATGCACGCTCACTGAATGAGCACTTAAGC